>Ga0315291_10001639_pt1 | contig 29843 bp, 32 predicted proteins | sample YL17G12_20_MG_FD_203070 | JGI IMG/M metagenome (GOLD analysis project Ga0315291, IMG submission 203070) | Sediment microbial communities from Yellowstone Lake, YNP, Wyoming, USA - YL17G12_20 | ecosystem: Environmental > Aquatic > Freshwater > Lake > Sediment | place: USA: Wyoming | collected...
AAGAGGCTCTGCTTTATGTCCAGCCTCTCAATGACGACCTCGATGATCCAGTCAACCTCGCCGACCCAGGAGAGGTTGTCCTCGAAGTTCCCGACCGTGACGTAGGTGGCGTTCTCCGGAACATGAAAGGCCGCCGGTCTGGCCTTCAGAGCATTCTCCAGACCCTGGGCGGCCAGGCGGTTTCGGACCGGGGGCGACTCGAGGGTTAGGCCTCTTCTCTTCTCGTCCTCGTTCGGTTCCTTGGGCACAATGTCCAGAAGGTAGCAGGGGATGCCGACGTTGGCCAGGTGGGCGGCGATGCCCGCCCCCATGACCCCGGCCCCGAGGACGGCGACCTTGCGGATCTCTCTAGGCACTGACTTCCCTCCCTTGCCTTGCCTCAAGCGAACGAACCCTCGCCTTGCGGTTCACCTCCTCGCGGCGCGCTCTCTGGGTCGCTATCATACCAGCGGAAGAAGATGCGAGTAGCTGCCGGATAATTCTGCTGTTTCACCAACCGACCGTTTGTTCCTTTTGGCTACCGAAATGCACAACAATTCGAGGGACTAGTCTCAATTGGACCCCTCCGCCCAGGCCAGGGGTGGTCTTCCTCAAGAGGAAACCCCTCCGCCCCGCCGAACCGCTCTGGCTGGATCGCGGCCGAAGAGTCGGTCCTTCCGAGGAGTGGTTCTCTCTGCCTAGTCGTCGATATCCGGAGCGCCGGTCGGGATTACCGAGCGCCACCGGGCCGTTCACGGCCACCATTCTGGCTCTGCTCCTGACCGTCCTGGCCTTGGTCTGTCCCGTGTCCCCGGCGTGGGCGGCTTCGGAAGCCGGCCCGCCCGGACTCCCCGCCGAGATGCCCGGCCCGGTCTCGGTGACCCGGGTCTACTTCGGCGGCGAGAGAGTAGTCTTGCCCGTGTCCGCCATCATCGTCGGTGGCTGCGCCATGGTTCCCGCCCGGGCCCTCCTTGAGCGGGTGGGGGCGACCGTCGTCTGGGACGGTAAGAGAACCCTGAGCGTCCGGACGACCGACAGGACGATAAACCTCTACCTGGGCGAGGTCTCGGCCGAGGTCGACGGCAGGAGCGTACCGCTTCCGGCGGCGCCGTTTCTGTGGCGTTCGCGGGTGATGGCCCCCCTTCGCTTCGTGACCGAGAACCTGGGGCTCGTCTTGACTTGGGATGAGAGCCGTCGGGCTATCCTCCTCGAACCGGCCGGGGCCGGCTCAGCCGGAGGCTCGGGTGGCGGCGGCAGTCCGGGGAGCGGTATCGAGGACATCACCCTGGCCTTCGCCGGGGATACCCTCCTCGGCTTTCGCATCGGCGATCTCATCCGCGAGAGAGGGACCGACTACCCCTGGGGTGGCGTGACCCCCACTCTGGGCGGCGCCGACCTGGCCATGGTCAATCTTGAGTGCTCCGTTTCCGTCCGGGGTAGCCCCCAGGACAAGAAGTGGACCTTTCGGGCCGAACCTGAGGCCCTCACCGGTCTCCGGAACGCCGGCGTCGACCTTGTCTCCCTGGCCAATAACCACGTCCTGGACTACGGCCAGGAGGCCTTTGAGGACACCCTGGCCAACCTCGACAAGGCCGGCGTGGCCAGGGTTGGCGCGGGCCTGAACGTTGACGAGGCTTCTCGGCCCGTTATCCTGGAGGCCAAGGGCTTCAAGGTCGGGTTCCTGGCCGCCACCGAGTTCTACCCCGAGGCCTGGCTGGCGACGGACACCCGACCCGGGGTGTGGTCCGCGCGCTACGGCGAGAAGCTGGCGGCCGCGCTGAAGACTCTCCGGCCCGAGGTAGACTGCGTGGTCGTCTCCCTCCACTGGGGCGTCGAATACGAGTCGTATCCCTACGCCTACCAAAGACAACTGGCCCGGGGTCTCATTGACGCGGGGGCCGACCTGGTCATCGGACACCACCCCCATGTCCTACAGGGCCTCGAAGTCTACAAGGGCGGGCTCATCGCCTACAGCCTGGGGAACTTCGTCTTCACCTACAAGAACCGCGAGTCGCAAGACAGCGGCATACTAGTGGTAACCCTGGATCGAGCGGGCCTGGCCGCGGCCAGGTTCCTGCCTGTCTTCACCAACTACGGGCGGCCCATCCTCGAGGCGGGCGAGGATTACGACCGGATACTGGCCAACATGAATGTCTGGTCGCGAGATTGGGGCGCCTTCGTCGACTCGGCGGGTTACGTGATGCTGCCCTAGGAGAATCGGGCGGCCCTTGCCGCTCGCCGTCGCCCGCCGCCCGCTAGTGCCCGCCGCCCTGCTACCGACCGGTCAGATCGTCGACGATGGCGATGAACTCGTCCACGGATGGCTGGCCACCCCAGCCGAGGAGGTCTTTGTAGACTGTGCCCCGGCGGTCGACGACTATGGTTCTGGGAATTCCCGTGACGTTGTAGCCCTCGAAGGCCTGGCTGTCCGGGTCGAGCAGGACCCGGGCCACGCCGGCTTCCCGAAGGAAGTTGAGATCCTCTTCCGACCCGAAGCTAATGACAAAGCAGGTGAAGCCCTTGGCTTCGAATTCACTTCTGTGGGGCTGCAACTGCAGCACCTCTTCCCGGCACGGCCCTCAGCCGTAGGAGAAGAACTGAATGGAGTAGGGCCGGCCGGAAAGATCGGCCGGCAGGCGCACCGTCTGGCCGGTGGCCAGTTCCTTGAGGGTTATCGCCGGGGCGTCCCGCCCCACAAGGGACTCGGGGGCGCGCGAGCGCGGCCGCAAGACATAGGCGCCGACCGCCGCGGCTAGGATCAGGACCACGATCAGCGGAACGAGATAGGTTCGCCTCACGATCCACACACCTCCCGGGCATCCTACGGCGACAGGGGGACTCTCGCCGTGGCTGTCTGGACCGTTCTTCTATTCGGGGGCGCCGTCGCCTCCACCTACTTTCTGGTGACCATGCTCCTGGCCCTGATCCACGAAGACCCGGAGACGGTGGCCAGGCTGAGGACCGCCGGTCTGGCCGTGGCCCTCCTCCTGATGATGATCGGCGCCCTTCTCCGGCCCGTGTCGATGGCCGACGCGCCACCCCCTCCGCCCCGACCCTACCCGCCTCGCGTGCCCGCGGCGCCGGATGGGCGCGGCTTGGCCAATCCTGCCCTCCCGGGAGAAAGCCGGGCAGGAATGGCCGAGGGTTCCGGCCAAGTAAGACGCGGGCTTGCGGGATGTGGGCCGTGGCCCGAACCGGCCCGGGAGAGGCGGAGGGTTCGATGCTTCAGCGAGGGCCCGGCGGCACGGTGATCCTCAGCTTGTCTTTGGTTCTCGGCCTTGTTCTCGCCCCGGCTCTGTCCCTTTCGGGGTGCCTTCCGGCCAACCCTCCGGAGGCGGCCGGGAGCGGCGGGACGGGCGGCGCGGGCGTGGCCGGCCCGGCCCCGGCCGACCCCCTGGGGCGCGATCCGAGTGAGGGCCAGGAACTCGGCCCGTGGGACGACTGGGTCGTCGAGTTCCAGAACGGTCAGCGCTTCCGGTACTCGGTCAACCTGATGGACCAAGGTCAGATCACCAGAGGCTGGTACGATCTGGCCTTCAGCGACGCGGGCGGCGGTCGGATTAGAGTCGACTACGCGGGAAACCTGGGGGTGTCCGTCTCCGGCAGCTTCGTCTCCGCACCCAGTAACGTCGACTGGCGGAGCGGCATGCGGGACAACCCCCTGGCCTGCGCCATGCTCCTGGGCCTGGTGATCACTCCGACCGTCACTTTAGACCTGGTCGGGCTCTCCTGGGACGTCGGCGCGAGCCGGGCCATCGGTGAGGGCCAAGAAGCCATGAGCTTCACCCTAACGGGCAAGCGAGCCTACGGTGGCATCACCGGCGCGGTCGTCGAGTGGACGACCCGGGGCGCCACCTCGGTCTTTTGCGTTAACCCCAATGTTCCGCTGGCCCTGCATGTGAAGCTGGTCACCGACGACAGAAACCACGTCGAGTACATCCTGGCCGAGTGCGGCGGCTTCTAGCCAGGCCTCCGGACAGCCTGGCCTTCTTTAGCCGCCGGCCGTTTCGATGTGGACGTAGTCCTTGAAGACGTAGCCCTCCTTGCCGCTCGCGAAGCGGACCTCCACCCACAGACCCTTGACATCCTTGACCAGGACCGGGGTGCCCCGTTCGGCGGTGAGGAGCGAGATGTCTTTGGCCGTCGGTCCGCGCCGCACGTGGACGCCGTCGCTGGAGATGCTGCCGAAACCGAGGAACCTGTCGGGCACCTCGGTCTGGAAGAGATCCAGGCTCTTGAGCTGGAATCTTTGATAACCCAGGACCATCGCGGCCAGCTTCTTCTCGGTGACCGACACGGCGGCCGAGGCCAAGCCCTCGTACTCGTTAACCAGGGGCTCTTCCCTGGCCCTAATGCCCTTGGCCAATTCCTGCACGATACCCAAGGCGGTAGTTCCCTCCTCCCGGATGGAACCCGGGCCGGTAGCTTGGCCGCCGGTCCGAGGAACACACAATCCTATTCGGATGTCTGCCAATTGTGTACAATTGGCCGGAAGGCACGGTGAGCCGGGGGCGCGATCCATGGCCGGTGAAGGAACGGGCGGGACCGATCAGGAGCGGCTCGGAAAGCGTGTTATCATCGTGACGTCCGCCGCCCGCCAGGAGAACCCCGCTTACATAAGGGAACTCGTCCGTCCCGGAGATACCCTGATCGCGGCCGACGGCGGCGCCGAGGTCGCTCTAGATCTCGGGCTGCGGCCCGACCTCGTCGTCGGTGATTTTGATTCCATAGACAAGGCGACCCTGGAGCGAGCGAGGGCCACCGCCCGGGTAATGACCTTCCCCGCCCGCAAGGACAAGACCGACTCCCACATCGCCCTGGAGCAGGCCCTAGACATGGCCCCGGACGAAGTAATCGTCTGCGGGGCCTTCGGCGACCGGTTCGATCATAGTCTGGGGTTAGTCACCCTCGTGGCCGGGCTTGAGACCCGGGTGGCCGTACGCTTCAAGGGCGCCCGGCAGGAAGCTTGGATCGCCCGTGGACCGGCGGGAGAGCCGGGGGCGACCGGCCCGAGACCTGTCGTGATCGCCGGCCGGCCCGGAGACGCGGTATCCCTCCTCCCTCTCTCCCCTATTGTCAGGGGTGTCACAACCGCCGGCCTGGGCTATCCGCTCGCCGGGGCGACCCTCCGATGGGGAGAGACTCTGGGAGTCAGCAACGAAATGCTCGGAACCAAGGCATCCGTGGTCGTAGACGCGGGAGTCCTACTGGTCACGCATCTCAGGGGCGTATGGTAGCCTGAGCCAGGGCCAGGGGGACAGGATGGTCCGGGGAGACAGGATGCGCCGGGGAGGCGACGTTTATGGTCCGTCAGACTGGAAGGGTAGGCGGCCGACCACTGGTTCTCATTGCTATCGCCGTCATGGTGGTGGCGATGGCCTGGCTGACCTACGGGTACGTGCAGGCCAGGAGGGAGGTTCCCAAGGTGAAGGTAGCTGACCTCGCCGGACAGCCCGAGAAGTACGACGGCAAGACAGTAGGGCTAACGCTCGAGTACGATAAGCGTAACCCGGACGATCCCGCGGCCGAGTTCATCTCCCGGTCCGACTGCCACCTCCACGACGCGACCGGATCGATCCTCCTCTTCGGTGGTTGGCAGGTGTGGATCGACTGGAAGGACACGCGGAAGTTCGAGAGCGATTGGCTCGACGTCGACGAGGCCGGCGTCTGGACGGTCAAGAAGGCCGTGGTCCGGTACACCGACCAGGGCCTGCCCTATCTGGAGTCGCCGGCGGACGCGGCGGGGGGGTAGGGATACGGGCCCGGCCTTGGCTGCTCCTTGCCGGCGGGGTCATATCCGGGGTCTGCGCGGTAGCTTTTCTCCTCATCAAGCATAGGAGAAAGGAGAAGCCCACATGGACCTCTCGGGTGTCTCATTGATCTTCGGCGCGATTACGGTGCTGGGCATAACAGCGCTCTTTGTCCTGGCCATGGGGTACTTGTTTGGGCTGGGCTTCAGGAAGGGGCGCCGCCGATAGGGTCTACCGGTACCCGCCGCAGTTGGCAAACCAGACGGGGGCATCTGAGGAGCAGCCTCCTCAATCCCTATCGGCACCAGGGAAATGACCGTGTCGTGCCGGAGGGAGAACTCCGCAACGGCCTCGGAGCAGTGTCGCCTCTCCCGAGCTCCGTCACTCTTCTCGAGCAGGAGGACCAGAGCTTGGAGGCGGGGCGGAACCGCGTGCGATCGGCGGATAGCCTTCGGGGCCCTGTGCATTCAATCCACGCCCCCTTTCAGGCTTGTCCTCGTTACTATACCGGACATGCCGGGCAATGGCCTTGTCCAAGTGATGCCTGACAACAGCACGGCCAGACTTCTAGCGGCTCAGCGGCGCCGGCAGGGGCCGACTAAGGTCTGCCCAGCCGCCACGCGTCCGCTGGAACTGCGGGTTCGACGGCCCTGCCTGTCGGCGGGAAGCGCCTACTTCCAGTCCATCGAGAGCTTCCGATGGTGGGCGACGCAGTCACGGAGGTACAGGTTGATAAGGCTCTGGTATGGAATCCCCATCTCCTCTCCGAGGGACTTGAAGTAGGCTATCACGTCCTCGCCGAGGCGGATAGTCACCTGTTTCTTGAGTTTCTTGGCGTAAGGGTTCTTCTTGCCGACCATATTGGAGAAGTCATACTCGTCTCTCATGGCGCACCTCTCGCGTAGGCTTCGCGCTCGGTTCCGGTCGCCTTCCTGGCCGAGATGATCCGAATTGTGTCACCCCGGTCTCGAAGGCAGTGGACGACAACCAGAACCCTGAGCGAACTGCTCAATCCAAGGAGGAGGAAGCGTTCTTCGTCGTCCGAGTGGTCCGGGTCGTCAAAGACGATAGCCCCATCATCGAAGAAGGCGGTCTGAGCCTCCTCGAACCGGATGCCGTGCTTCCGCTGGTTGGCCCTATTCTTTTCCGCGTCCCACTCAAATCTCATCAGTTCACCGACAATGCAACGACATTGTAATGCCCATTCGTAGTGAGAGTCAAGGCGTCTGCCGGGTCATGGTCCAGGACCCGCGCTGTCCTCGTCCGGTAGAGTCGAACCCGAGCGCCGTGGCGGTAGGCCGGACTTATCCGTTGGCTCCCCGTTTCCTCTGGGAGTGCCTCAATAGCCCGTCCATGACTCGGTTTCTCGGACCCGCTCATCGAACCGGACGTGCGGTTTTCCCGCATTCGGCTCTCGGACTGGTTTCACGTCAAGGCATGCAGGCGCGACATCCGCCGGCGGTCCTGCAACCGCCAGAGGCCAAGCTCCCCCGCGGCGATCCAGGTGGCTGAATGCCGGGTCCCCCGCCCGGGGACCTTGTGTCGTCACCCTTGGCCTTGACGTAGAGCTTCCTCTGGAGCGTCCGGATCTTCTCTGGAGTTGCCAGGCCTGCGGCCAATCTCCTCTCCTCGGCTCCGTCCGAAGCACCCAGAACCAGGGCCCCTTCCCTCCACCGGCATTACCCGGCTTCCTTGGTACTATTGGCCCCTCCGACACCCACCCCGGCCCGCCCCCTACGGAGCGGTTGAGGATCAGCGACTCCCTCACCTCGGTGGGCCTCCCGTGTTGCGACGCGAGCCCCGGCGGTTGTCCCCGCTCCGGATACGGCGGCCTTCCCCGCGTTAGCGTCGGGTCGGCACTCGCGACTGCATTTCGGGGCCTGCTCAGGGTTCACGCATGTTGCGGCCCGCGGATTTGCTGGCCCTCCTAAAGAAGGCTGGCGAGTCATGTCTCCGTAGAGGCGAGGTGAGTCCTTATGGCTGCGCAGAAGACCCTGCCGTTTTCCAGCGCCTGACGGGCATCCGCGTCGTCGACGGCGCGGACGGCCCCGTAGTCGCCGAGGTTGCGGAGATCGAAAGCATCAAGGAGATAGCGGTGGAGGGACGGGTCTAGAACTCCGGTCTTGACGAAGTGCTGGCCGAAGGCGGTAATCACAGCCGAGTGCTTGGAGAAGGAGAGATCGCGGCTAAGAAGGAGGGCCTCCGTCGCGTAGAACATGGAGTAGTATGCTCGGCCGGCGGCGAACTCGGGAAATCCCTCCGCGAGGAGTCGTTCCGCAGCGGCAAGGCTCCGGTCAGCCTTCTCGAGAAGGTCCGTGACCCCTGGGGAATTCACAGACGTATCCCCTCCCGCCGTACGTTGAGAAGAAAGGGTGTCTTGGCCGAACGAAACTCCTCAATCCCCATCGGCACCAGGGAAATGACCGTGTCGTGTCGGAGGGAGAGCTCCGCGACGACCTCGGAGCAGTGTCGCCTCTCCCGAGCTCCGTCACTCTTCTCGAGCAGGAGAACCAGATCGATGTCGGAACCGGGAACCGGTCTGCCCCGGGCCTGGGATCCGAACAGGACCAGACCCCGGAAACGGTCGCCATAGATTCCCCGGAGCGCGGCTTCAGTTTCGTCAAGAACAGCTTGGAGACGGGGTGGAATCGCGTGCGATCGGGGGATAGCCTTCGGGTTCCTGTGCATTCAGCCCACACCCCCCTTTCAAGCTTGTCCTCGTTATCATACCGGACATGCCGGGCAATGGCTTTGTCGAAGTGATGCCTGACAACAGCACGCCCTAACAGTGCTTCGATTGATCCAGATAAGCTGCCGAACTTCGCTTTCCTGTCCGCATGACATGCTGTTGGCTCACCCGACAGACCCACGGCAATCCCCGCTACGTCAGTGACTTCAGCCGAATCGTCGACTTATCAGGGGGTCTTATGCTGATCGGCAGTGACCCCTACCCCCGATCCTTCCCCTGGTCGATGGCCTCGATCATCTCGGTGACGAAGGTCGCGGCCCGACCTACGGTCTCGGGGTCAACGTTCTCGAAGGTGTCCGTGGGCCAGTGATAGTTCTGGAGGAAGCCGTCGGCACCCTCGGCCCAGAGGACGATGGCCCGGCAGCCGGTGGCGATAACCGGGGTGGCGTCGGTGTAGCCCAGGTTACAGACCGAGTCGCGGACAGACCACTCGGGATGGCCGGACCCCAGGCGGCGAGCCAGTTCTAGGAGGCCGTTGTCCATCCGGAGGGGCAGGGTGATCCCCTCCTTGGTGAGATGCCGGAGATCCCCGGACCCGACGTTGTCGAGGACCAAAACCTCCGACTCGCGAAGCTCGGGCAGGTGGGCGTCGACGAACTTCCTCGCCCCCGCCGGGTAGCCGCTCTCTTCCGCGCCCGTTACCACGCACCAGATTTCGGTGTTTGGCAGCGGGTTGGCCGCGTAGTGCTCCCCGATGGCCAGGGTCAGGCCAACTCCGGAGGCGTTGTCGTTGGCCCCGGCCACGTAGGGCATAACCAACTGACGGTGGGCGAGGGTGAAGAGGGCGTAGATCGAGATCAGGGCAAAGATCGAGGCCACGATGCGCAGGCCCGGGAGAAGGTAGGTTGCCCGGACATTCTCCAGGCCGAAGACGGCCAGAGACAGGACAAAGACGGCAACGGCGCTGACCATATTCAGGATGTGGCTGGCCCGGAGGTTCTTGAGAGCCTTGGGCGCAAAGACCAGAGCGGCCCTGGTTGTGTCGACGTGGGCCATGAGGACAACCCGGCGACCGGCCCCTCGCGCCGGCACTCGCCCCCAGACGTTCTGACTCGGCCGCTTCGGGAAGAGAAAGCCCACATCGGCCCGGCCCGAGGACACGGCGAAGTAGAGCGGGAGATTAAGCCCAGCCAGGATCAGGGCCGCCGGAGGCGAGACCCAGAGGGCCAGACCGCTGGCCGCCATCAGGACGGCGATGAGGGCCCAGGGGTAGCTGTAGGTGCTGTAGCAGCGGAAGGGTTGGGTTTCCACATTCTTGGTCCACTTACCCATCACGCCGGCCGCGTACTCGGCCCCTCGCCTCTCGCCTTCCGTGGTCGAGCCACGCGGGCCGATGGTCACGGAAAGGTGGCGGATGTGTTCTAGAGCCCGAGCGGCGATCGCCGCCCCATCAGTCTTGCCGAGGTTGGACACGTCGGTTGCCTCCCTTTGGGTTCCCTTGATCCGCCACATCGACCCCGGCCGGTAGTCCGCCGGCGGCCACTGCGGCGAGAGCCGCTCGGATCACGGCCCCGGCCACGGCTCTGGCGGCCAAGGTTCCCACGGCCGACAGGTCGGCCTGGACCTTGCTCTCGTCGGGGCCGCAGGAGATAGCGAACAAGGTGTCGCCGTCGTACATGGTGTGAACCGGGCTGATGGTCAGGGCCAGGCCGTCGTGGGCCATCTGGGCCACCTTCCGAGCGCCCGTCTTGCCGAAGGCGGCGTTGGTAACCACCACCCCGATGGTCGTGTTCTGACCGGCGCTTTGACCGGCAACCCCCGACGGCTGACCGGTGAGAACCGCCGTCGTGTCCAGGAAGCCCCCGGCCGGATTTCGGGTTCCGGCCAGGATAGCGCCGCTCGACGGGTCGCGCACATCGCCGAAGGCGTTGACGGCAATGACCGCCCCCACCAGAAGTCCGCCCGGACCGGCCAGACAAGCCGTCCCGAGACCCGTCTTGGTGGCCATGGCCGGGCCGAGAAGCTTGCCCACGCTGGCCCCGGCGCCCGCCCCGACGTTACCTTCAGCCACCCGATCGGCCATCGCATTCTCGCAGGCCGCGTAGCCCATGGCCGCGTCGGGCCGGCGATCCGCCCGCCCCAGGCCAAGATCGAAGAGAACCGCCGCGGGGACTATGGGCACCCTCGCGACACCGGTCTCAAAGCCGTGGCCGCGCTCTTCGAGCCATCGCATTACCCCCGTGGCGGCATCGAGGCCGAAGGCGCTTCCGCCAGCCAACAGGATAGCGTGCACCCGATCAACCAGGTTGATGGGATCAAGGAGATCCGTCTCGCGGGTCCCGGGGGCCGAACCGCGCACGTCCACGCCGCCCACCGCCCCATCCGGGGTCAGGACCACCGTGCAGCCCGTCAGAGCCTCGGAATCCGAAGCGTGACCGATCCAAAGTCCGGGGATGTCGCTGATCGCCGGTTGTCCGGGCATGCCCTCACCTCCTATTGTCGCGCCGGGTGGTCCAGGCTCACGGGCCAAGAGGATGGCGGCTTCGGTGGGGATGGGGACGATTCCTCCACGGTTTCTCCCCACCGGACCACAGAGAGTCGGGCCCTGGCTGGAAGCCCGATAGCCGGTAAGACCCCGGACCCGCCCCTGGCGGCGGAACGGGCGGCCGAGTTGGAACCGGCGCCCGAGGCGGATTAGAGGTTGAGGGACATCATTCCAATATCCTCGCGCCAGGTCCAGCCGCGACGGCGGTAGAAGTCGATGGCCGGCGTATTATCCACGAAGACGAACATGTGAACCTTTAGGACGCCCATCCGACGGAATTCGTCCAGGAGGTTGTCCAGGAGAGCCTGGCCGAGTCCCTGTCTACGGCAGTCGCCGCGGACGGCCAGATGATGGATGTAGCCTCGCCGCCCATCCCACCCCCCCATGATGACTCCGACGATCTGTTTACCGCGCCTGGCGACGAAGGACGTTCCGGGGTTGCGATCCAGGAATTTCGCCAACTCGGGCGGTGTGTCGGCGCTGGAAAGGCCAACGCCCGGGGTCGCTCGCCAGAGTTCGATGACCTGGGGAATGTCCTCGTGCAGGAAAAGCTCGAAGGAGACCATGGTCGTCTTGGGCGCTCCTGTTCCTGCCCGCGGTTGGCCCGCGGCCGGCTTGTCAGTGCCCGCGGCCGGCCCGCGGCCGGCCTGTCAGTACCTCCGGCTGAAGTGAAGGGCGATGAAGCAGACCAGCGTGACGCCGAGAACGGCCAGGAAGATGGGAGTGAGCGACGGCTCGTTCCGGATGCTATTCCCCAAGCTGTTGACACTGGTGTAGAGGAGGGCGCCCAGAGCCGCTAGAGAGGTGGCCATGCCCCAGCCCCGCCCGATGAGAAGACCGAAACCGCCCGCGATGGCCAGGAGAGCCATGCCGAGTTCGGCCGCCTGGTGATAGACGATGTACTGATTGCCCACCACGGTCCAGAGGCCCTCGGGCATGTTCCCTCTCATGACGAAGATCACCCAGTAGGCGATGATGGCCAGCCCGACGAGAAGGAGAACAATCCCGACAAGGATTGCCGACCAGCTATACGATCTGGGCTCGATCCGACGCCCAACGCGGCTTGCCCGATAGGCCATGTCGTCACTCTCCGGTGGAAAGCAGTCTTTCTATTATAACCGAGGTTCTTGAGACTCAGGAAGCGTCGGCGGGCGGGTCCGGGACAGAATAGGCCACAGAACAAGGGGTGAGGTGCTCTCTCGGATGTACGACGCCATCCTTATCGGCTCGGGGCACAACTGCCTGGTCGCCGCTACTCTTCTGGCCAAGGCCGGCTGGAAGGTCGGCCTATTCGAGCGGGACGAGACTATCGGCGGGGCGGTCAGGACCGAGGAGTGGACCCTGCCGGGCTTTAAGCACGACGTGGCTTCGGCCGCCCACATCTTCTTCCTCATCTCGCCTTTCTACCACCAGATGCGGGGCGAACTCGAGAAGCACGGCCTTCGCTACCGGTTCTTCCCCACGCCCATGGCCTGCGTCTTCCCGGACGGCTCGACCTTGTGCCTGCATCGTGACCTTGAGGCCACCCTGGACAGCCTCGGCCGAGAGTGCGCCGATGATGCCGCCGCCTGGAAAATGCTGTTTGACCTTTACAAGAAGCTGGCGCCCGACATTGTGACTCTCTTCAGTTCTCCGCTCCCCTCCGTCGCGGCCATGACCGCTCTGGGCGGCGCCCGGATGAAGCTCGGCCCCGAACGCAGCCTGGAGTTGGCCCGAATGGCCGTTATGTCGGCGCGGGCCTTCGCCTCCCGCTTCTTCCGAAGCAGTAAGGTCCAGAGCTGGTTTGCCACCTGGGCCGGGCACAGTGGCCACGGACCGGACACGGCCGGTGGAGGCTTCCTCAGTTGGATCACCATGGGCGCCTCGCAGGATCGCGAGTCTGGCCTGGCCGTGCCGGAAGGAGGCAGTGGGCAGCTCACTCTGGCCCTGGCCGGCCTGGTGCGCTCGCTGGGTGGCGAGATCCACACCGGGGCCCGGGTCACCCGGGTCATCGTCGACAACAACGTGGCCAAGGGCGTGGAACTCGCCGACGGGACTCGCGTTGAGGCTCACCGGGCCATCATTGCCGGGGTCGCTCCGACTTCCCTGTTCGGTGATCTAGTGGATGAGAAACACCTGCCCACGATCTTGCTCGACCAGGTGCGGAGATATCGCTACGGCGTGTCCGTGTTCAAGATCGACCTGGCCCTGGACCGCCCGCCGGAGTGGAAGGCCGGGCAGCCTGTAGGCCAGGCCGGGATTGTCCACCTCTCCTGCGCCATGAACGGCATGGCCCGGGCCTACACCCAGGCCGCCGAGGGTCTCTTGCCCACCGAGCCCCTGATCATCGTCGGACAGCCGGGGGTAGCCGACCCCAGCCGGGCCCCGAGGGGCAAGGCCATCCTCTGGGTGATCGTCTTCGCGGCCCCCTACGAGGTGAGCGGCGACGCGGCCGGAAAGTTGACGGCTCGCTCCTGGGAACACCTCAAGGAACGCTACGCCGATCGCGTCGTGGACACCATCGACGGCTACGCGCCCGGGCTCAAGCAAAGTGTTCTCGCCCGGCGCGTGATGTCGCCGGAAGACATCCAAGAGATGAACCCCAACCTCGTGGCCGGCGACGCTTCCGCCGGCAGTAGCCATCTTGATCAGTCTTTCGTGTTTCGCCCCGTCCCGAACTGCTCCCGCTACGCCACTCCCATCGGCCGTCTCTACCTAACCGGGGCCTCCACCCACCCGGGCTCAGGTGTCGGCGGTTTCTCCGGCTACATCGTAGCCAAGATGCTTCTTGCCTGAAGAGGCTGGCCCGGCCACGACCCATGGTGGCCGACGGGGCGGCAGGAACACCTCGACCCCTGGCGGAACTGGGCCCCATCGGAGCGGGAGTTGGTAGGGGTGGGTAAGAAGGGCACGGTAGGCCAGCGGCTGGCGGGCAAGGTGGTTCTCATCACCGGCGCCTCCCAGGGTATCGGACGAGCCCTGGCCCGACGCCTGGCGGCGGAAAGATGCCGCCTCGTCCTGGTGGCCCGGTCGGGAAGCCAGATCGAAAGTCTGGCCGGAGAGCTCGAGGAACTCGCCGGGAAGGTCGAGCACGCCTCGGGGCCCGTCGCGGTCGCCGTGGCCGGAGACGTGACCGACCCGGACGTCGCCCGGCGGGCGGTTGACCGGGCCCTGGAGACCTTCTCAGGCCTGGACGTTCTGGTCAACAACGCCGGAGTCGGCCTCCGGGCGCCTGTCGCCCGGCTGGCGCCCGTTGATTTGGAGGACGTCTTCCGGGTCAACGTGGTCGGGGCGGTCAACTTCATCCAGGCGGCCGTGCCCCACCTGGTGGGCCAGGGTCGGGGCCTGATCGTGAATGTCTCTTCCATCGGCGCCCGCCAGCCTGTCCCCTACCTGGGCGGCTATGGGGCCACCAAGGCGGCCCTGGCCGCTCTTTCGGACTCACTCAGGATGGAGTTGGCCGGGACCGGGGTGGCTGTCCTTACCGTTTTCCCCGGTTCGGTTGAGACAAACTTCAAGGCCAAGGCCAAGGGCGAACCCTACCCCGAGCGCAAGAGCGCCTCCCGGCTGTCCCCGGAGGAGGTCGCTGAGCGCATTCTCCTGGCGGCCGATGCGGGGCGCCGGGAAGTTCGCATCCTTTCGCGCGGCGAGAGCCTCGGCCTTCTCCTGGGCCGGGTCCTGCCCGGCGTGGTGGAACGGCAACTCATCCGGAGGTACGGCGACCGTCCGGAGGCGTGATGACGGGACCGCGGGCGGGGCATCCTAGGACTTGAGCTCTTCCTAGGGAGGAATGACCGTGCTCCTGTGCCGTACCTGCGGAAACCAGTGGCCCGAGACCGTGCCCAAGGCCGTACCGCCCAAGCATTGCCCGAAATGCGGCCGGCCGGATGTTGTCCGGACCTCGTCGCCCCCCGGCGAGACGCCTGGAGTGATGGGCTGAGAGGCCCGGGCGTCGCGAGGCGATACGCCGCCGAAAAGCGATTCCGCGCCGACACTTGAAGCGGGGCCGGTAAGCGGGTACAATCAGGGCTGGTAGAACAACTCCATAACGGATGTCAGCTTCCTTCGGGGCCGGGTGAGGGTCGGCTTAGACGACTCAATTCCCGACCGGCGGTGATGCCTCCAGGTCAACCCTGGACGGATGAGCCCGCGAACCGCGCTAGCGCGGCCGATCCGGTGTGATTCCGGAGCCGACAGTAAAGTCTGGATGGGAGAAGGAAGGCCTGCTTTCAGTGGCCGATTTCTGTCGCGCTCCGAAGAGTTTCGTTTTCGGGGCGCTTTTTTCGTTCCGGGGGCTGATGCCTGCCGTCGAGAAACCAGACTAGGGAGGAATCGCTCTTGCTCAAAGTAGGAGAAAACCGGGTCGGCCAGCGGGCCTGGGGTACCGGGACCCTGATCCGCGTCGGAATGCTGGGGGCCGTGGCCTTCGCCCTGATGTACGCGGAGTTCAACTTGCCACTCTTCCCGACGTTTCTGCAGTATGACCCCGGGGACGTGCCCACCCTCATCGGCGGTTTCGCCATGGGTCCCCTGGCCGGCGCGGCCGTGGCTCTGGTCAAGGGCTTGATCTTCTTTCTCTCCGGCAAGGACGAAGCCGGTCTCATCGGCACGGCCGCCAACCTGGCCACGAGCCTGGCCTTTGTCGTCGCCGCGGCGGCTGTCTACGTCCGGGTCCACAACCGGCGGGGAGCGGTTCTCGGTCTTGGGGCCGGCGTGCTCTCGATGGTGGCCGTAATGACCGTCCTGAACTACTTCGTTTTCCTGCCGGCCTACGGCCTTCCGTCCGCGGCCATTCCGGCCGCCTTGAAAATGACCGTCCTGTTCAATCTGGTCAAGGGTAGCCTGAACTCGCTTCTGACCTTCCTGGTCTACAAGAAGGTTAGCCCGCTACTGCGCCTCTAGGGGGTCGGCTCCCCGGGATTCGGCTGGGTCAGACTCACCTCCAGGCCAAGCTCCCTGGCCTTGGCGGCGTACTCCAGCACGGCGCTGATGAGTTCGGCGTGAGACCAGGTCAGCGGGGCCACCGATAGAGGCTGCCCCGTGTAAGGGTGAAGCTGTTCGGGAAGATGTCCTCCGGGCATGGCGTGCGTTCTGACCCATTCAAGAATGGTCAGGGCCACCTTGAGTTCGTCGGCCGATCGGGCCTTGGCCACGTACCAGCGCCCGAGCCACAAGGTGCAGATGATCCAGGGGTTGCCTGGCACGCCCTCGACGTCGTCGCTCCTCTTGAAGTACTGATCGCTGGTGTAGCGGGCGATCCCACCCACGTCCGTGTTCACCCAGAGCCGGTCGCGGACCAGAGCCATGGTCCGGACGACCCGCTCGTCGGCCGCCGGGAGTAGCCCGAAGAGGACAACGCCGAAGAGGCTGGAGTCTAGGGTGTAGTCCGGCGACAGAGACCCATCCGCGGTCACGTAGACACCGCGCAGGAACCGGCCCAGCTTCGCGTCGTAGAGCCGGTCCAGGGTGGCCTTCCTGACCTCCTCGGCCACCTGCCGCCATCGCTCGGCGCCCCGATCCCCGAAGAGATCCCCCAGGGTGGCGGCGGCCAGGAGACCAGCGTAAACCGAGGCCGCGGTGTAGGTGAAAATGCCCTGCCGCTCTTCCCAGAGATCCCAACTGGGCCGGGGCAGCCCGGTCTCGGGATCGCGGTAGGAGGCCAGCCAGTTGGCCGCCGGCTCGACCAGAGTTGGATAGAGGGCGTCGATGAACTCGAGATCGTGATCCAGGTTGAAGTGATGACCAAGGGCCCAGAGAACGCCGGCCGTCTCGTCCTCCTGGACGGGAAGGATGGTCTCGCCCTTGCGAACCCACGGGTGCCAGCTCGATCCCACCGACCCATTGGGGTGGTACTTGTGCCACAGGAAACCCTCGCGGCTGAGGGCCCGCTGGCAGAAACGGAAGAAGCGGCGGGTCAAACCGTAGTAGCCGGCCAGATCCAGGGCGTAGGCGGTCATGGCCCCGTCGCGGGCCCAGACGTAGCTGTAGTGGTCCCGGTTACTGCGAAGGATGTCGGTGTCGTTGGCGGCCAGGATGCCGCCGCCGTTGTCGACCTGGGTCCGGGCGACGAGAATGCTGCGCTTGAAGAAGGCGACCAGGTCGGGCGGAAGAGACCCTAGCTCCCTCTGACCCTTGGCCACCCAGTGCCGCCAGAATGTGGCCGTCTCGATCAAGAGACGTTCCGGGCCGGTGGTCGTGACCAGGGCGTGGACGGCCCGGGCGCTGTCGAAACCCTGGCCCACGGCGATCCAGTAGTAGAGCGTTTCCTCGCCGCCGGCCTCCAGGGCGACGTTGAAGGCGATGGCGCTGTCCACGGATCCTTGGGAGATGGCGTGGCCTTCGAGGCGCCCGTCCTCGGCGTCGCGCCAGGTGCCCTCGGCCCCGGCGAAACGTTTTCGACCGGTCGAGAACTGGGCGATGCCCGCGGACCCGCCCTCCCCGGCGGGTGGCGCAGCCTCCCCCGGCTGCGGCGCCGGCTCTCCCGACCGCGGCCCGACGCGCCCGTCCATAATGAAGCACCGGTTGCGCTTGTAGTGGTAGATCGCCCGTAGATCCGGATCGAACAGGGCCGTGTCGCCGATGTCTGATTCGTCGATGTTGAAGTCAATGGCGAAGAAGACCCGGACTTCTCTCGCTTCCGGGCGCAGATTGCGGATGACGACCCGCTTCAGGTAGAGACTCTCGCGGTAGTGGACGGCGTCGCTGGAGGTAAGGGAAAGACCCAGGGCCTGACTTGTCGCCAGGCTGCGGGCGACCAGAGTGTCCTCAACGTAGTCCCAGGTCTTGACCCAGCCCGACTCGTCCAGCCAACTGAACTGCCCTTCGGCCCAAATCCCCATCATGTTGCGACGGCTCTCAATGTGGTTCGTCATCCCGACGTGCGGGTAGTAGAGGTCCCGCATGACGAGATCGCCGTCGAAGTTTATCAGCAGATCCCCGTTGCCGATGCAAAGCGGCCTGGGCACTTTTGGCGAGCCTCCCGCCGGTGGATACCGCGGTGCGGAATAGCGACCTGGATCGGAAGGTATTTTACACTTGTCTTCTTGGGAACTATGCTTCACACCACCCGTAGGTGGGGTAGGCCCAGCGGCTCTCATGAGAGGAGCTCCCGACGATGAGCGGTTGGCTCTTGATGGTGGGGCTTCTGGCGGTAGCCGCGGCGGTCTGGTTCATCCTCTCGGACCGGCGGGGGGCCCAAACCCGCGGCCTCAGGACTCGCGGCCGGCGCCCCGATGCTCTCGGCGGCCGTCCGAGGCGCCGCCCGGCGTCGCGCCCCCTCGACCCCGACCGCATGACGGCGCGCCGCTTCGTATCCGGCCGCCCGGCGGTCGACACCGAGTTCGCGTCGGAGACACTGCCGCTTCACGAGACCGGTCGGGTCCGGACCCGGGCGGAAAGTCCCTGGGGTAACGTGGCCGTGCCCACCTGGGAGCATCCCATCCCCTGGTCCTACGGGGAGACCCGGCTCGCCGCCCTCGTCCGCGACCCCTACTGGATCTTCGCCTACTGGGAGATCACCGGGGAGACTCACCGGCTGGCCCAGAAGGCCGTGGGTCCAGAAGCCTGGTCCGCGGCGACTCCCATCCTCCGGGTCCACGACGCCTCCGGGCGGGCGCACTACGACGTGGCCATCGACGAGGAGGTCCGCAACTGGTATCTCAACGTGGGCCAACCCGACCGGGCCTGGTACCTTGAGATCGGCCGCCTGACCAGGTCGGGAAGGTTCGTCATGCTCGCCCGCTCGAACACGGTCCACACGCCTCGGGACGGTCCCTCCCAGGTCATCGATCCTCGCTGGCCGCCGCTGGGACGCGCGGCTCATTGGGCGGGCGCCTTGTCGGCCTCGCCCGGCCTCGACCTACCCTCCAGTCCGGGCGCTCCAAGCTCATCCTGGGGCGCGAGCCGGCCCTCCGAGACGGGGTCCGGCGGAAGGAGATCTCACCCATGACCAGCAGTCCAAGCGACTCCCCCGGCCCGGTCGGCTCGCGTGGCCCAGCCGGTTACGTGGGCCTCGTTCTTCACGCCCACCTACCCTACGTTCATCATCCAGAGCAGAGCGGCACCCTGACCGAGCGGTGGCTCTTCGAGACAATGACCGAGTGTTACATCCCCCTCCTTCAGGTCTTCGAGAGACTCACCGCCGACGGAGTGCCCTACCGCATCGTGGTTTCGCTGAGCCCGACCCTCCTGGCCATGTTCGACAACGAACTCCTCCAGCGGCGCTACTGCCTCTACCTCGACCGCATGGCGGAGCTAGCCGCCCGGGAAATGCGCCGCACGCGGGACGACGCGCGGCTCGCTCCGCTAGCCCGGATGTACCGCGATCGCCTGGCCTGGGTCTCCCACGTCTACCACGACTCTTACGGCCACGATCTCGTGGCCGCCTTCCGCCGTCTGGCCGACGCCGGCAACGTGGAGTTGGCCACGTCGGCCGCCACCCACGCCTACCTGCCCCTGGTCGGCCCGCACCGCTCGGCGGTCGAGGCTCAGGTGGAAATGGGCCTTAGCGAGTTCCAGCGCTTCTTCTCGCGCCGCCCGGCCGGATTCTGGCTGCCGGAGTGCGGCTACCACCCAGGTTACGACCAGATCCTGGCGGAGAAAGGCCTGCGCTGGACCTGTCTTGAGAACCACGGCGTCGCCTTCGCCAAGCCGGCGCCCCGTTATGGGGTTCACGCCCCCGTCGTGACCCCGGCCGGAGTGGCCTGCTTCGGACGCGACCCCGAAAGCTCCAAGCAAGTCTGGTCCAGCCGCGAAGGCTACCCCGGCGACCCCTGGTACCGGGAGTACTACCGGGACATCGGCTACGACCTGGACTACGACTACATCCGTCCGTTCCTGGCCCCGGACGGGTCGCGGACCCATACCGGGTTCAAGTACTACCGCGTTACTTCCGGGCCGGGAGACACGGGCCGAGGCGGGGACGGCGCGGGCGATGGCCGGGGGGATACGGGGCGCGGGGACGGCGCGGGCGCCGGCGGCGGGAATGGTACGGCGGGTGGCGCCGGGCACAAGGAACCCTATGATCCGGGGGCGGCCGCCCAGCGGGCCGAGGTCCACGCCGGGCACTTCCTGTGGGCCCGCCAGAAGCAGATCGAATGGCTGGCCGGAGGATCCGACCGGCGCCCCTATATCCTGGCGCCCTTCGACGCCGAACTCTTCGGCCACTGGTGGTTTGAGGGACCCCAGTGGCTGGAGTTCTTCATCCGCAAGAGCGCCTACGATCAGCGCGACTACCTCCTGGCCACGCCGACCGACTACCTGGCCGAGTACCCGGTGAACCAGCCGTCGCAGCCCATCCTGTCGAGCTGGGGCTGGAAGGGGTACAACGAGGTCTGGCTTCAAGGGGACAACGATTGGGTCTACCGGCACCTTCACCGGGCCGCCGAACTCATGGAAGGACTCGTGGACCTATTCCCCGATCCGAACCCGGTCGAGAAACGGGCCCTCGACCAGGCCGGGCGGGAGCTACTCCTGGCCCAGGCCAGCGACTGGCCCTTCATGATGCAGGGCCGGGCCATGGACGGCTACGCCAAACACCGCTTCACCCACCACCTCGGCTGGTTTCTGGCCCTGGAGAAACAACTGCGGGAGAAGCGCCTGGACACGCGGTGGCTCGGAGAGCTAGAGAAGACCGACGACATCTTCCCCGGCCTGGACTATCGCCTCTTCGCCTACCGGGCCTGGCAGCCCAGCCCGTGGGTGGCGGCGGGGACGGCGGCGGGGAGCTAGCTGCGGGTAGGCCTGCTGGGACTGCCGGGCCTACTCGCCTATGTTCGGCTCCCACAAGTCGAGGTCGGGTTTCATCGACTCGCGGAGATCGCGTCTCAGTTGCTCCACCATGATGGTCAGCGCACTCCCCGCCGCCTCGCCCCATTCGTAGACCTGGGCGTCACTGCCGGGAACGGCTAGCCCTCCCTTCTGGATGACCCGGGCAACGACGGCCCTGGCGTCACCGGCTAGGGCGGGGTCCATCATCCGGAGCATGGCCAGGCCTGCATCGCGGTACATGTTTCCGAGATCGAGAATGCGCGCCCTGAATTGTTCGAGGCCAGCCGGCCACTCGAGCGAGGAGAGAACCCTGAGCTGCGAGTCGAATTCCGCTTGCGATTGCTCCAAGAGGAAATCCACGTCTTCCGGCCTTGCATCCTGCAACTCTGTTGAGCCTGGGGCCGGGACATGGTGCACTGTTAAGTAGGCCTCGGTGAGGAGTGTGTAGGCGACGGCGAGGTTCACCGACCTCTCTGATGGAGGCGTCGAGATGACGAATTGCGTCGTCGTCTCGACAGAGCCCTCAACAGCAAACACCAATCGTGGGCTCGCGTCTGGCACATAGACGGCCGTCTCGACGACCCCTGGAGCCCACGGGGCAAACACAGTCCAGAGGTCGATGCTCCTGATGTACCCGGCGACATCCGGCAGAGGGTATGGACCGTTTCCGCCCGCGAACGATGGAATAGCGTCCTTCGCCGGAGCGGAGACTCGGACGTAGTCGCCGGACACCTCGCCAAGCTCCAGTAAAATGCCGGCGGGGCCCTCCCACACTGCCGTCGCGTCATCAGAGGGAGCCTCGCGCATCGTGTTCCACGAGGCCGTCGTGACAGCGAAGGCCGCTTCCTGCCCGGCCTGGACGGTGGTGGGCGAGGGGATGCCTCCCATCACCTCGCCCGCGGTCGAAGCCGGGTTCAGGTTGAAGCCCCACGCCTCCCGCACGTCCAAGGATTGGCCGGACTCGAAAACCACCTCTCCAGAGACGGCCATCTGCCAACGGCCCACGGGGTAGGTGGCGCCAGTCGCCCAACCCAGGGACTGTCCGGATACTCTCGGCGGGGGGAGGGTTCCCCTCAACAGGGCCACGAGTCGGCACGCCTTCACCGGCAGGTTGAACTCCAGGCCGACTCGATCGAGCGCGGTGATGCTTGAACCCGGTGAGGGGTAGACGCTCACGAGACTCGGAGCTACCGGCGGCGCCGGCGGCTTGCAGCCAGCCGCGGCCATCGCCAGGACGAAAACCGCGATAGCTATCGCCCCAGGAACCCTTCTCATAGGCTCACCTCGCTGAGCGGTAACTAGGTACGGTGTGGGCGGAACGGCGCTTGCACCGTACACCGGGCGGGTAGCGTAGTTGTCTTCGACTGGGTTCATGCCAGCATGGTACTTCCGATATGCCCTAACATAATACTCCAGTTGGGCGCATGTCGAGGTGAAGCTACCGGGGATGGTGTATGACCAAGTCGCTGACTGGGAAGACTAAATGGCCGCTGATACCGGGTTAAGCTCCGTGAGCCGACGAACCCACCTGGCTCCGCGAACGGACCCTACGACTTCGCCGACGTAGAGGGAGGAACCAGGCAGTACAACTCCCAGGAGTCTGAGGAAGCCCACGCAATTCGTAGCTACTCCCCTATATGAATCCCGATAGGCGCCTCCAGGCAGAGCAAACCCCATGCCCGATAGACGGCGCAGCCGGTTGGCTACAACCGCAAGACTAGGGCAACACGTGCTTACCTCGACAACAGGGAGTCCAATTGAGAGTGCTCTCTGGAAAACGGGGGTATGACGAGAGAAAGCGCCCGGTGCATGAGCCCCTTGGCAGGAGCCGTGAGACATGGACTGCGCCGCTGTCGGACCGAACCCGAAGACATCGCCCCCCGGGCGGAACCTGACGCCAACATGGCCTAGGCTAAGGTACGGGTCTCCCGAGACCAGAGCGTCACCCCTGAACACGAGGACATCTACACGCATGAGCGACCTAGACCTGCCCCAGAAGATAGACACCTGCAAACACAACTCCCCCGACCGTAAGAAGCGTCGCCCAAGCCATCATGCGCTTTCTGCGAAAGGCAATGAGCCAGTGGGAGCGGTAGTGGTACTGGACACGAAGAAGATAGTCCGCAAAGGACCAAGCCCCCGGCCGCGCTTGCTTGCACATGAAAGCATCCAGGGGCAACTGCCGAATCCGGCGATAGGTCACCCCGAACAAGTCTCTGTACGAATGCTTGTATCCATCAATCGGATACACCGCAAACAGCGAGAAGACCACTGCTAGTGATAGGAGCAGGAGTGCAGAGGCATATGTCGAGCCGAGGGGGATTGCCCCTGGCGGTTTGTTTGCGGCCAGGATGCCAAGCAGCGCACCTGAGACGGCGAACAGCCATGAGGCGCGCTCCTGTTCAGCCACGAAAATGGATAGCAGGTGAGTACTCTCGTTCTCGAGGAAGTCAGCCCATCTCCTTTGGTCCTCCCTCCCTGTTGCCGCCAAGAGGGAGTAGACAAACGCTCGTGTCTCGCGCTCCAGAGCTGCCAGGTCACCGTCATTGGAGATCACTGTAACTCGCGAGCCAAACACCTTCCTGGCCTCTTCCACAATCCTGGCACTGGGCAACTGCGCGCCCAACAGAGTCCTTGCGCGCTCCTCATCAAGGCCGCGCGATGCCACTAATCTCCGGACGCATTCTTTGCGGTCCGACGCTATTACCAGGGCGTGGTGGAATGCCTCAGTAAACCACATCCTCTCAACCATCAGATACGAGACTAGGACTCTGTGCTGCGCTGCGGAGTCGGTGCGGGTCACATCAATGAACTCGCGTCTTATGCGCTCCATGACGAGGGGATCTACGACTGATCGAAGGAACTGCAGCTCCTTCGGAGCATCGAACACCAGTTCACCTAGTCTGGCACGATCGATGCTTCCGTCATCAGCCAGAACGGCGCACCCGAAATGGTCCACCACGGCCTGCCAGCCGGGCGTGCCAGGAGAGTAGGCATCATGCGCGAGCTCGTCAGACTCAACCACCCTGGCATCGATGTGGTGGGCGATTATTGCCGCAGTGGTAGACTTCCCAGAGCCGGCGTTTCCCAGAATGCAGATGTTCATGTCACGTCACTCTTCCGTTCCACTGAAGACAAGGCCGCCCTAGTAGAGTAGAAGGACCCGTGGTCGACGACGCTGGCGCCAGGGCTGCGAAATCAGCCGTACAACCAACACGTCCTCTACCATTAGCCGCCAATGTCGCCGAATCCTCCCAGTCTCGTGCACTTGTGCGATGCAGGAGCTCTCGGGATGGACTTTCGTCGGCGGCTGAGGGGCCTCGGCACTCCCGGGGCTAGTCCCCCGTGGAGCGAAGCCCGGCCGCCTAGCTGCGTTGGAAGGGTGCCTCGACCTCGAACTTCGCCAAGTCAGTCGCGAGGCTCGCGAGGGAATAGAGCTTCTATCCGAGGCGCCGGCATACGAAGTAGGCAAGGACTGCATCTTCCATAGAGAACATGTGGGTGCCCATGCGGTGGTCAAAGCGGTGCTTGGCCTCGTTGTAGATCTTGGTGAACCGCTCGACCTGCGCCTACATCAGATAGCCGGCGATCGTCGTGGCTAGCGCTGCCGCAGATCCGGTGACCGTGGCCGATGACCCCGAGCGCGCTTCCCCGAACCGACTCCCCGCCCCGCAGTGCCATGCCCTGCCGGTACAGCTCGATAGCGGCCACCCACCACTGGATATGCGGCATCGTCCGCTGCCTCGGGAGGGAAGGCGCGGCGGCAGATGTAGCCATTCCTCCCAGCAAGTGGGTCTTGATTGACCCGGTACCGTTGGTAGGCAGGCGGAGGAGTGTGTACAGTCTGTCCGGAAAGACCCCAGAGGTTCGCTTTGTCTACATGAGGGAGGCACCCGACAGACCTCACAGGCCCCGCCTGACAGTCCCGAACCGGAAGGTCGTCGTCACCGCCTTCCTCAGCACCATGTTATGCCCTCGTCTGCGGTCAGGCCGTGTCGGCAGCCGACACCGACCTTCGTCTTTACGGCCCGAGACTTGGGACACTCCTCTTGCTTCTCAACTTCCTCGTCACGACCCTGTCCTACTTCGTCGGCCGCTTGGCCTACTTCACGGACGATGCGCTCGCCCGGTCCCCCGGTTGGGTTTGGATTGCGGACGGGCTGCTTGGACTCGTCCCTCGTAATGATCCTTCTTGGCACCCTCTCCGCGATCAGTCCCAACCTCAATGGCCACTTCGGGTTCCTTGATGTCTCACTGTGCCGCGGTCCACACCGTCTATCTCATGCAGCCTCGTGGCTCTTCCTCTTCCCCTAGCACTTGAGTTGAAGCTCATCTCGCGTGCTAATCGGGTGAAGGAGGCCGTGGATGAGATCAACGCTGACATCGCCGCCTACTCCAAGGCGTATCGTAGCCTGTTGTTTCTCGTCTACGACCTGGGGTTCATTCGCGATGAGATTGAGTTCCGCAAGGATCTCGAGCGTACGACCAATGTGTCAGTAATCATCGTAAAGCAATAGGGGTGAGGGCTGTCTAACCCGCGCATTGAGCTGACAGGGCTATGCGTGGGTAGGGGTCGCGCAGTGCCCTGCAGTTCATGCGCCAACCGTTCGGCAGGCCCAGGGCTTCGGCTGCCATCGCGTTGTTCCATCCAACCTTTGACGTCCCGCGCCCGGTGACGTACACTTTCGTTGTGAGTTGTACGGCAGGAGGCCGTGGCCATGCACAGGAAGCTGACGTTGCGGCTGGACGAGGCCCTGATCCAGAAGGTGAAACGCATCTCCAAGAAGTCGGGGAAGTCCGTGTCCCAGATGGTTGCTGACTACTTCTCTCTCATCGAGCAGGAGTTCGACCCTGACCGAAAGGAGATCACCCCTCGCGTTCGCTCCCTGTTGGGAGCTCTGGCTGGCGCGAAAGTGTCTGAAAGCGACCACAAGAGCCACCTCGAGGCCAAGCACCGATGAAGGTCCTTTTCGATACGAACGTGCTGCTCGACGTGCTCCTCGCCCGAGAACCTTTCGCCGAAGTCGCCGCCCAGCTCCTTAGTCTCGCTGACAAGGGACGCATCCAAGGCGTGCTCTGCGCGACGACCGTCACGACCATCCACTATCTTGCCACGAAGGTGGTAGGTCGGCGGCAGGCGCAGAAACAGATCCGTGAACTCCTGGCCATGTTCGAGGTTGCTCCAGTCGACCGCGGAGTCCTTGCTTGCGCTCTCGACACGCGCTTTCCGGACTACGAGGATGCGGTCCTGCACGAGGCGGCCCGGGCCGCCGGAGTGGCTGCCATTGTCACGCGCAACACCAAGGACTTCTCGGGTGCCACCGTGCCGGTCTTCGCGCCGGAAGAACTCCTTTCCGCCGCTCTTGCCGAGAAGCCGTGATTGCGGCTTCGACAGCGTCACAGGAGCTACGACTTGCTCTGCCAGCGCGAAGGAGCGCCGCCGTTCTTGGCCTGGCGGAAAACTAGCCCGTGGCCGCCATGGCTTGGCCTGAGACCCTACCGAGAGGAGACGAGACCCTTTGGCGTCTCGCGGCGAGGACCTGATCCTTCTCATGTTCGCCCAGCACCCCCGCGGTCTGGCCATTCCAGACTTCCAGCGGGAGCTGGCTCTCACCGAGACGCATGTCCTGCACGACCATCCCGACCTCCTCGATTACGTGGAGTACTCGTTCATGGCTTCTTCCAGTTCGGAGTACTCCTCTGAGGCGGAGATCGCTCTTTCGAGGCTCATGAGAGACGGCCTCATAGCCCCGAACGGTTCCCGCGCCCTGCGTCTCGGACTCACGCCAGAGGGAAGACAGCGCGAGATGGAGATCAAGAAGGAGAAAGCCGGCGAACGCCTGGCCGGCGCCCTCGGCGAAATGGATCGAGTCGAGACCACGAGGCTGCTTAGGGACTACGTCGTTAGACTCAACTCCGCCAACCTACCCGCTGAGACCGGGAGCAACAAGACCCCCGCCAGGATCCCGACCGGCAGCTAGCGGATGCGTGAGCCCGCCACGCGCGCGGGCCCGGGCCAGGGCAAGCCGGTCAGGTCCGGGCGGAACAGGCTCACGACCTCCCGGACAGCCTCGACGAACCCCTGACCGTGGGGGAGGGCGCAAGTGTAGGTGGCTTCCCCTTTGACCTGGGCCTCGGCGCTACCCACCGCCTCGATCTCGCGCCAGGCATTCTACACGGCGATCGGCTTCCGGGACGTCTACGCGCACCACTAGTGGGTGAAGCGGGTGTGACGAAGAGACGGTGGGAGGAGGGCCGGGGCCCCCCTCCCACGGTCATACTACGTGCGCGTGACAACCATGCTCAAGGGGATGGCCAGCAGGGCCAGAACGAGGAAGAACACCCAGCCCTGAGCACGCCGCAGGCGCAGGACTGCGAAACTGACTATCGCCGCCGTACCCAGGGCGATGCCGGCGCTCGTCAGCCGAGCCGTCATCAGAGCCGCCGGAGTGACGCCCAATAGCCAGGTGTCAACTACCGTGAAATTGATGGTCAGGCCCACGGCGTTTACCAGCCAGGCCGCGACGGCGGGGCGTCAGGCCAGCCTGACACGCGGCCATATGGCCGTCAGGAGCAGTGCAGCCCCCATGTTCAGCGCCGAGGCGAACAGGCCTCCGGCGAAGAGAAACAGGACCATGCCGACCGTAGCCATGTAGCCCTCGCTCAGATCGACGAGGCTGGTTCTCGCAGGCCGTCCCTGGAGCAGCTCACCTGAGACCGAACACAACAAACCCCCGCAAGGGTCTGGGCCGGCGGCTAGCGGATGCGTGAGCCCACAACGCCCACGGACCCCGGCCAGGGCAGTCCGGCCAGATCCGGGCGGAACAGGCTCACGACCTCCCGGACAGCCTCGACGAAACCCTGGCCGTGGGGAAGGGCGCAAGCGTAGGTGGCTTCCGCCTTGACCTGGGCCTCGGCGTTGCCCACCGCCGCGCTCCACCCGGCCACGCGAAACATGTCCAGGTCATTGGGGCTGTCCCCGACGGCGGCCACGTCGCCGACCCCGGCCCGTGAGCGGACCCCGTCACTGGAACGACCGGGCCCGTGGGCCAGGAGAGGCTTCCAGGCGTGGTCTCCCCGGTCTCAGAACCCGGGACCATGTTCGAGCAGGTACGCCGCGTCCCTCAGGAGAAGGTCGGCCGCCTTGGGATCGATCCGCGAGGCTCGTGCAGCCTTCACTTCTCGTACGAAGGCCTCAATGGTATTCGCGAAGACATCGACCTGGCCGCGCTTGACCGCGCGACGCGCAGCCTCGAGGTGAGCGTCGAGGCTCTTGATCACGCCCGGCGCCCTGGAGAAGTAGCCCAGGGCCGCAAGCTGATGCTTGAGGCAGACAAGGCTATCCAATGTGGCCACTGTGGAGAACGGAACGATAACCGTGGCCGTATTCCCCGCGTAGTCCTCGGCGGTCACAGCTAATTCGTGCTGGCCGAGTGGCAGGCCCCGAAGTTCGAAGGGACCGCCAGAAGGCGCACAGTTTCCGTCCACCGTCACTGCCCAAGCCCGCACGCTGGAGAGGATGTCAGCTACCTCAACGGTCCAACAGAGGCTCTCAGTGTCGGTGTAGATTGGTCCGCCCTCGAGGGCCGCCTCAATCACTGGGGGCAGGAAGTCCAGGCTCAGGCTCACAGTTGCCCGGCCGACGTTGCAGGCCGCGTCGACAGCCGACCCCTGGACAGTGGTCTCTCGGCCTTCAGCCAGGACGACTACCGGTTCGCTTACGGCCGTCACCCCCGAGCCAGCCGACCCGTCGGCCAAGACCGGGTCTACGGCCTCGAAGGCCACTTTGACAGGGGCATTGTACCACCCATACTCGTTCGGCCCACATTCGGCGGCGCCCGTGACCATCGGCGGCGTGAAGTCGAGGCCGAGGACGACCTCCTGCGTAATACCTCGATTACCGGCTCTGTCGGAAGCCGAGTGCTCGATGGTGTATCGGCCCTCCGCCGTGAGGATACCCGTAAAGGACGGTGCCGCGATTGTCTGAACGTCGCCCGTACACTCTAGACTTAGGTGGGCAACACCGCTTCCGGCGTCGTGCCCACTGATCGTAAACATGGTCGGGACGTTGACCCAGCCGACGGGACCTTCGTGCGACGTCTCGGGGAGCAGGCAGTCGACAGCCACCGAGAGGTACCGCGCATCCTCCGTGTTCCCAACAGCGTCAAGAGAGTAGTAGGAGAGAACGTGGCGACCGTCTGTCAACTCAATCGGCGCTTCGTAGTCGGACCAGACGCCTCCGTTCACACTCCAGAGAGTCCTCGACACGGTGAGTTCCCTATCGAGGGCCGTGAGCTCAATGGACACGGGGGAGACATACCACCCCTCCAACCCGTCGGGTTCGGCGGGAGTCAGAACGGAGACGGTGGTGGGCGGTGACCTGTCCTCCATTACGTCCACCAAGGCAGCCCCGATAGTCGTGGGCGGGAAGTCGGCCCCGCCGGACTGGCTGAAAATACGCAAGCTACTAAGCAATGCAGTCTCATCGAAAACGGCCAGTAGGTACGAACCCGGAGCGGCATCAGGGTCGAGCGGAATGGTTATGCTGAGCGACCCAAGGCTGTCGGCCTGCCACCCCGCCATCGTGGGTGGGACAGCAGAGTCGGCGCAGCCGAAGGCCACAGTCATCTCTCCATTCGGCGTGAAACCGTCACCGGTGACCGTAAGGGTTTGGCCGGCATAGGCCGAGGGGGACACGTCCAGCGAAGTGAGAACGCTCAGCCGGGCGAGCGGTCCGATGACCCCCGCGAGAGTTGTGAGGGCCTGATCAGAGAGTACCGAGGCCAAGGCAGCGTCTCGGACAGTGCTATCTCGACCGACCATGTCATTGTCGGGCGACCCATCAACCGGCAGGGAGGCAGTTCTCCACTGCAAGTCCAGTTTCTGAAACAGGAACTCGAGTAGACGTTCCAGTGCCAGCGCAAGCCCTATCTCCGGAATAGAGGGCAGCGTGGCAATGACCGCGGCAGCCACGAAAGCGAAGCTGGTCCCTTCAACCCAAGGCTTAACCCGCACTTCTGTGTCGATCGTCGAGTTGACACTGAAACCGAAATGCCGATCAAGAGTGTATGGAAGCTTTCCTTCCGTCTCCCGCGTGTAGCGCACTCCGGCTGGAGCGTCCCACAGCAGTTCC
>Ga0315291_10001640_pt1 | contig 29827 bp, 29 predicted proteins | sample YL17G12_20_MG_FD_203070 | JGI IMG/M metagenome (GOLD analysis project Ga0315291, IMG submission 203070) | Sediment microbial communities from Yellowstone Lake, YNP, Wyoming, USA - YL17G12_20 | ecosystem: Environmental > Aquatic > Freshwater > Lake > Sediment | place: USA: Wyoming | collected...
GGGGAAAATCGGTATCTTATTGCTTTAAAAACAATTCAAAAAGTAGGAGTTTGGGAGTATTATGGTTAGAGCAGAAGAAGTTTTCCGCACCATCGGAGGCAACATCATCCGTTTTCGTACTGGAGGCGGAATGTCTCAAGAAGACCTAGCAAAGAAGTCGGGAGTGGGTCGCAGTACCATCCAAAGCATGGAACGTGGTGAACCCTGTACAGTTACTCATTTAATCAAAATTGCCGAAGCGCTCGGCGTGAACCCGGCCGATCTTTTCTTGTCGCCAAAGGATCACAAAGAGATTACCTATAAGACCAAGTTGCTTATAGAAAAAATCACGGAGGTTCTGAATCTAAAATAAATTTAGGGGGTAAACCATGATTCAGATCATTGGCTTAATGGGGGCCGCCTATATTTTTACAAGGATGTTTATTGAGTTTATCCGAAATCATCCGGGTGAATCTAAGTCCACCGATTTTATTATAAAGGCGCTCGCATTATTGACGGCTTTTTTCGCGGCCGCCTGTGCCTTTTTCCTCCTCGTTCAAGGTACTGATATAGACCCGGCTAAAATTTTGGGGAGGTAACGATGTCCATCATGGCATTGTTTCAGGGGTTCCCATGCCCGGAGTGCGGGCAGATGATCATGGCCTCGGAGGTCAAGGGACTGAATGAGCCCGGCCTAGCCGTGACAACCTGCCAATGGTGCGGCGCGGAGATTCAGGTCACTACCGATCCCGCGTCCGGGGAGATACGAGCGGAGAAGAAGAAGCCAAGTTGAGGCATGGGCGCTTATCTCAGGGGCCGCTGGTGGTGGTATCGGCGCATGATCGACGGGCACCGCGTCTATCGTTCGCTCAAGATCAAGCGCGGCCAGGAGGCGCTCCTCTCGGGTCGTATGCGCCAGGTCGATGATGAGATAACGGCGGCGCATTTCGGCCTACCCGCGATTGGCCGCGGCGCTATCCGATTCTCTAAATATACAGAAACCTACATTGAACAGAAGCGCCATAATAAGTCCGCCTACCAACTCCAGCATCGGCTAGGTATTATCTGTAGATCATGGCCGGACCTACCGCTCGGGCAATATGCGCCCGCGCACGTGCGCGAGCTGGAAGCGGCCCTATTCGAGCGCAATCTAAAGCCCGCAACCGTGAACAGGTACATGGAGCTTTTGCGCAACCTGTTCAACTGCGCCATCGGGGACGGGGCGGCGACAGCGAATCCTATCCGCGCATATCAGCCGTTCGCCGAGGAGGGTGAGCGATGCGCACTCTCGGATGATGAGCTTGGCCGGATCATTGAAGTCGCCCGCCGGATGGCAGAGAAGCCCCTGAACGGAGTCCAGGCCGTGTTTTTAGACATGGCTCTCCTATCGCTGGCGACGGGGATGAGGTTGGGGTTGATTGTGAATCTTAGGCGGGAATACGTCCGCGAGGACTTATTGGTCGTCCCGATATCGCAGACGAAAAGCAAGCGGCGCGGGGCCGGGATGGGCCACGGCGAGAAAGTCAAGATCATCGTGCTTTCACCGCTCGCACAAGAGATCATAGGCAGGCAGGAATCGAAGGATGATTACGTTTTCCCGATGAAGTGGCGGGACAGCAACGCCATCGGGCTCACCGTTCTTAAGATAAGAAAGGAAACGGGGATCCCGGACTTCACCTTCCATCAGTTCCGGCATACGGCGAGTACCTTCGTCGGCGAGCACTCATCCCTGGCTGTGGCGAAGGCGATCCTGGGCCATGCAGACCTCAAGACGACGCTCCGATACACGCACCCCGGACTCGCGGAACAGAGGGAATCGGTGGCAAAATTGGGGACACACCTTGAGGAGTTGACGCGCAAAAGATTGATAAATCAGGATGATACGGAAAAGCTCGGATAGCTTCGAGTCCCCTCTTCGGCATTCCCCCATCCCGCCTGAAAGGGCGCTCCATATCAGGGGAGCCCGTGTTCATTGCGTATCATTTTACATCAAAGTATTCAATGTTCCAGAATAAAATGATGGCAAATTTGGGGACAAAAAAAGCCCCCGGTTTCCCGGAGGCCAATATGTCACTCTGATTAGACGCGGTGCAATGCGCGTGCATTATGGTTTATAATTCTTGGGCCATGCCCCAAATTTTGTCCTATATGCCCCACTTATTGCCTTGATCGTCGCGGTCTGGCAAACCGTATCCGGCGGATAGACGCCGGGGAGATGTTCGAAGTTTATTAGTCTGTCCCTGCCCCCCCTCGTGGTCGGATAGTTCGATAGGATATACGTCGCCATCTTCGCCCATGTCTCCGCCGAAGGCCGCGCCCCCTTGTCCCGCTTGTCGCACTTACTGTTACCCGAATAGCACCCATCATCGGAGAAGATTTTGCGGATGGGGTTCTTGCCCCATCCCCAGAGTGCTTGGTCAACATCGGCTCCGAATGGACGCTCCGGCCCTTCTGCCGCGCCCCCGCACCCGTGAATCTCTCGATACATATCGAGCTTGGCCTCTTCCCCGAATGCTACGCCGACATCCTTCTTGATGAAATCGAGCGGGCAATATCCGGTGTCGTCATATTCATTGTTGCCGAGATACTTCCGTTTCATCATCGTCGCGCCATAGGTCATGCGGTTGAAGTCCAGTTTGCGGAGTTTGATGTAGGGGAAGATGACGCGCTTGGCAAACGCGGGGAAGGCCGCATTATTCATCTCGTTCCCAAATGCCCAGATAATGTCCGCGTCCTTGAACCTGAGAGTCATTGTCGACACCCACCGCTTTGTGTAGACGTCGGCGGCGGGGTCATAGAGCGTCGTGATGCCCTGCGTGTTCGAGACCCAGGGCGACCACTTGGAATAGCCGCCGTGGAACTGGCAGTTGTCGAATAGGCAAAACATGACCGTCATATTCAGGCCGTTTATAATCTCGATGACCCGCTTAACGATAGGGAAGTAATGCGTGTTAAATGCGCTCAAGTCCCATTTGTCCCGTGAGGTATCGAGGAAGTAGGGCTGGAATTGAGACGCCTTGCCGTACTTGTGCGACCCCCAGACTCCCCACGGAAGGCAACGGACGAAGTTGGCCCCGGCATCGGCAATCGCCTTAAGGTGTTTCGTCAGCGCCGTTTCGTCCAGAATCCATGCCTGCCCGTTGAAGGTTACAAACTTCGCGTCATCCTGGAATAGGCCCATGAGGCCATAGCCGATCCCGCACTTGTCATCAGCGAACATCACTCCTCCCTAGACACAGCAGTAGGCCACTCGGCAGGTCGCCGTATTGGCATCCGCCTTGTGCTCTATTTTTAGACTAATATTAAAATTCCAAACCCCCCAATAAAGCTCATTTACGGCAGGGGATTCCCCGGCTATCTTGGCCGCCATGTCCGTTATTATGGCCGTCCCATCAACCGTTATCTTGAGGAGTTGGTATTTTGCATCGGCCATGTTCCCCCCGGTGAACAGGATGGCTTGACCTTTTCCCGTAAGATCGACGACGGTCTCATAGGCCCCGCCCCCGCTGTGCGTGTCTGTAGCCGCCGTTGTGTAAATCATTTCCCCTCCCCCTGCCCCCGCCGTTAGTGAGCTAAGGCGTGTGTTGATATTTCGGAGTGCAGCTTCGTATTCTTTTTTACTGGGCCAGGCATCGCTCATGCGCGTCCTCCTCGAATGGAAAGCCGATCCCCCGGACACTCTCTCGCGGCCGGAATGGCGGGTCGCTCACGAGTTCCACGACGTGCCGCTCCGCCGCCGGGACCGAGGGCACGATAAGATCAAATATCGGCGTGCGCACGACAGCGATCCCGTGGTAAACGTCCCAGCTCATCGGCATCGAAAGAAGCCCCTGGAGGATATCGGCCAAAGCCTTATTCGTCGTCCAGGCCAAATCCATCCGCTCGGCCGCAACTAGGATCGTATCCTGACAATAGAAGGCGTGGGGAATGTGGAACCCAACCCGCAGGCCCGCATAGCGAAGGACGGGATTCGCAAATGGATGGCCCTGGACTCTTATATGCCTTTCGCCGACAATCGTATGCTTGGAGTTCAGGGCCGCCTGCCATATCGGGTCAAAATATCCTTTGGCCCAAGTCGCGCAAAAGAACTCCCGGCAGCATTTTGGGAACCCCAGAAGTTCGCCCTGTGCGTCATTATCGCCCCGCTCGAAAGCCGCCTTGAACCTCAGGGTATCCGCAAGCGTCTTGGATATGATGACGCACAGGCTAGCCCGCTCGCCCGCCCGTGGCTCCTCGTGCCGGTGAGCAAATCCGTTAAAGTTTCGAACTCGCTTGATCGGCAGACTGACAAGCCCCTGTTCAGCCCAAGTCGCCGCAAGTCTCGGGAATTGGTCCTCGCCTATCGTCTGCCATGCGCAAGGCCGATGTCCCGCCGCGACGCTCGAAACTTCAAGGTCCGATACCATCGCCCCGATTTTGGGGATGATAGGAGCCCATTCTTTTCGCGCCTCTTCGCTCAGCCAGACAGTCCGGCATGACGGCGCCAGGTCAAGTCCCGGAATCAGTTTCATTTCAGACATCGGTATGATCTCCGTGTGGCTTATCCCCGTGCTCGTCGCCGTGCGCATCGCCGTGGCCGGAGCCTCCGGCCCATTTTCGCGCCCGTTCGTTCGAGTCCTTGAACTTAATATCCGGCATGATACCCCGCAATCTGGCCCGGACATGAGCGAAGAGCATCTTATATGCCTCGCAGAACCGGGTCCGGTTCCGCCAATCATTGTCGATACCCGCACCTCCGCAACCCCCGCTGCAAATACTCCAGAACTCGCATCCCTTACAGCCGCCGAGTTCCTGGGGGATCATCGCCAGGGCATGAACCCTTTCAGCACCGGGCCCCTCTGCGGCGAGCGCCTGAATCCCGTCCAGGGCCGCCCCCCCCTTGAGGCAGACACCGATGCCGCCGTCCTCCATGATGGCCGTCTCGGCTTGGGTCCGCCAGATATCGCAGCCGTTGAACGTGCAGGTCGAATCGCCGCCCTCGATGAGCATCTTCACGACGTCCCGGTAGGGATACCAGGCCCGCCCCGGATCCCCGAAGCAGAGATTCGCAAGCTGGACGAAAGCCGATCCCAGCTCATTGGGCGTCAACTCCTCATCCCGGAACCGGTCCTCATAAACGATGACTTCATTAGTTCGGACTGACCGGATTCCCATGTTCTCCAGCCGGAGCAGGAACATCTCCGTAGAGCCAATAATATCCGGGGCCGCGTTGTATCGGCGGAGAAGCACGATAGCCGATACGCACAGTCCGGCTTCCACGGCCCGCTCCATATTTTCGAGCGTCTTATGTGTCAGCTCTTGAATCTTGCCGGGTGTCAGGTTGCCGTCATTCCAGCGGCCCTGATTCGTCACCGCCGTATCACCATCGATTGAAACCCCAACCCCGACGTTGAACTCCTTGAACATCGCCAGGTGTTCATCGGTTATAAGGACGCCGTTTGTCTGGATGGATGCCTTCCCATAAAGTTCGAACATCGTTTTAAGAATCGTTCGCAAATCGGTCAGCGGGAAAAGAAGCGGCTCGCCGCCGTGGACGCAGGGGGCCGAGTATTTTCGCCGGTTCTCCGGCGTCTCTTTCTCTGCCTCCCGGCGCAAGGTCGCCAGCATGGCTTCGAGATTATAGGCGACTTTACCTTGCGTCTTTCGTATCCGCCGCTCATAGCAAGATCGACAAAGCCCGTTGCAGTCCATCAGCTTAAAATGCAGTCCCATTAATACTCCGAATCTCCGTGGGCGATATTTCCGTGCAGATCCTGGTGGGTGACGTCCTCGTGGGTTACGTCCGCGTGCGCTTCGTCCAAGTGCGTATCGTCGGCGTGCGTATCGACGTGCTCCCGGTCCCAGTGCTTGTCCAGATGCGCCGTGTTCAAGTGTTCATCTGTATATTCATCAACGTGGGTATCCGTGTGGCCATCCGCGTGCGTGTCCGTATGGTCAGTGTCTACATAAGCTGTGTTGGTGTGTCCGTGATCGTCATAGGCAACATTCTCGTGGTCGATGTCCGTGTAAGCGCTATCCTTATGGGCATGGTCGTTATGCTCGAAGTCGGAATAGTGATCCCCGTGACCTACATTGGCATGATCTACATAACTGTCCTGGTGCGGAATATCGGTATGCGGGACATCTGAATGGCTCCCGCTATCTTGGTGCGGCGTATCCTCGTGTGGGGTATCCGTGTGCGAAGCGTTCCCGTGAGGCGTATCCGTATATGCCGTATCCCCATGAGAATTAGCATGAGTAACATTCGCGTGGGTGTCATAATGGGATTCGACGTGATCCTCGTCGGAATAGGGCGTATCGTCGTAGCTGTCGGCGTGGGGGATGTTCGTCCAGTCATTCGCGTGGGTGTCGTCGCCGTGGCTGTCCTCATGGGGAACGTCTTCGTGGATATCGGTATGACTGTCGGAATGGGTGACATCATTGTGCATGGCCCCCGTGCTCTGGATGTCCAGAACCGCTTCGACTTCGACCGTCGCCCGACCGGCGTTTTTTACCAGCGTCAACGCTCGGTAAACGTCCTCATCAAGAACGGTCTGTGCGTTCCCCTCGCCGTCACGGATGGCTTTCGATATGACGATTTTCTCCGCTGGCCGGTGGCCCAAGAGTAGCGCCGGGACCGATCCGGTTACACGCTTTTCCGGCGAGCGGATGATATTCAAATAGAACTGGGCCAAAAGCGTCGCGTCGGAATCGACCGTCAATAATGTTTCCTTCTCCAGCACTTCGGCCTGGTCATATCGGAGCGCTATCTTCGCGTCCGTCACCTCTTCCGCCAGCCAGTTCTGGGTCGTGGGGTCTTGGCCGTACTTTACGACAACGGATTTGCGGACCGGCGCTGTGTCATAAGCCAGGGAGAACGAGGCCATATCGAGTTGGTCAATCCGGGTCTCGGTCCCCGTTGTCCCTGCCGCATAGCGGAATGCGCCGAATGTCCCGTTCGCCAACGGGATAAGGTGGAATACATTCGAGTCCTGGAGCTTCCGAATAAAATCCAAAACGCCGCCGGAAGGTTGGTCTGTCAAATAGGCGGCCAGCGGCTGGACCCGGTTCGCCTGAAGGTCCAGGAATGATTCCAGATCGATTTGGCTCTTCGGGATTGCCGGAGAATTGAACACGGTCAGGACTGCGTATAGGATATCCGCGCCGATGTTGCTGTAGGTTGCGTCCTGAATCTTGCACTTCGCGCCCTTCGCCTTGCAGGTAATGACGGCTCCCTCCGGGTCTGCAACAAGCTGAAACCAGCCATTAGCCAAACTTACGGAATAGTCCGTAGTCAGCGTGAGCGTGGCCCCGTTCTTATAGACTGCACTTATGGCTTCCAGCGCGTGCCCGGCGATCTTGTATTTCCAAATCGTCGTGTCGATACAGACTGGCGTAATATTATCCAACTCGCCGAAAAGGATAGGGATGGCCCGGCCGACGGCCGTCGGGTCCAGGTTTGCGTAAGTCGTCGTATCATAGAGGCCCGCCGGGAGTGTGCCGAAAAGCCCCTCCCGCGCGTCCACGATCTCGAAAGTCGCTTCCTTGTCGTTTATGGAGGGCCTTGACGTCCGGCCCAAGAAGAGCGTCCCGAGCTCCGCGTAATCCGAGTCGATGGCCCCGGCCTTCAGCCAGAACTTCTTTAAATGCCAGATGTAATCTTCGAGCGCTTCATACCACCAACCGTCGTTCCCATATCGGAGCCCGCCCGCGGAGAACGCGACGTCCCCGATGTAATAGTCCCCGACGCTCTGGGTTATTTCCGGCGCTCCGCCCTGCGGGATGATGGCCCGATAGGGCGTCGGCTCAAGGATTCTCACCAGTGAAGCGTCGTCCAGGTAAAAGTAATAGACTTCGCCGAGGTCGATCGTTCCGGTTTTTACAGTGAATTTATAATCCGAATAATCATCATCAGCCGTGAAGGGAACCTCAACCTCAGTCCATCCGGCGCTCGTGACACCAGTGACCTCATTATCGACCACCGCGCCCCATGTTCCGACCGTCGCGTTATACCAGACGTTTCCGGCGCTATCCTCCAAGCGCCACTTGACCATGATGCCCGGCGAGGCTACCGAACTCTTGAGATAAAATTTCACCCGACCCTTACATTCCGGGCGAAGGATTATTCCTGATTGATAGAGCGAAAGCGCCCCGGTCGTCGCGGCCGGGAGATACCAGTTGTCCAGGTAAAAAGTATTGGCCGCGTCTGCGTTGACGACCGTGACGATGATCTTGTCGATGGCGTCCTTATTCGCGTCCGAAACGCCGGAGATGTCCCAGGTGACGGTCTGCCAGGTATCGACCACGAGAACATTCGGCGTCGTTTCGGTCGTCGTCCCGCCGCTGTCGTGAATACCGATCTTGATATTCGATCCGGTCCGCCCGGCGTAGATGTCAAACTTTATGGTATCAATCCCAGTGAGGTCAATCGGCGTCGTGATCGTCCGGGTCAGCGTCTTATTTAGGCTTGTCGTGATGGCCCCGACCGCCTTCAGGGAATATGTCCCCTCCTGCTTTATCGTGCCTTCGGAATAGGACTGAAGCGCCGGGGTCGTAAGTGCGACCTTAATGATAACAATGCCCTTGCCACCGTTTCCGCCCGCGCCATTATCGAGCGCCCCGCCGCCGCCGCCACCCGTGTTGGGCGTCCCGGAATTGGCCGCGCCCGCCGAATATCGACCATTCGCCCCGCCGCCCAGGCCGCCGAGGCCATAGCCGAATCGACCCGCCCCGCCGCCACCGCCACCGTAATATTCCCCGAAATACTCTAGGCCGTCTCCCCCGTCGCCGCCTATTTGACTGGCTCCATCAGCTCCAACCGTATCGGCTCCGCCGCCTCCGCCCCCAGCCAGGTAATTACTCGTCACGCCAAAGGGCATTGCATCGCCGCCGTCATTGCCCTGGAGGGCTGTCCCGGCACCACCGGCCGCACTCGCCCTTCCACCACCACCGCCGCCCGACCCGCCGGGATCACCCGCAATTTCGCGTCCGCCCCCGCCGCCCCCACCTTTCGCGGTCATCACTCCGAAGATTGAATCGCCGCCGGTTGCGCCCTTGAGATCCCTGTCCGTGCCGCCGAGTCCACCTTCGCCGATCGTTACGGCCATCACCCCGCTGACCGAATAAACATCGTCGTATAGCAGTCCGCCCCCGCCCCCGCCTCCACCGCCGCACTCGGAGTTTATGTCACCGCCCCCCCCACCCCCGCCCGCGACGACCAAGACCTCGGCATCAACCGAGCCGGACAAGACCGTAAACGTCCCGCTCTCATAAAAGGTGTGGATGCGATAGCCACCGGCCATCGTTACGGTCCCGCCCGTCGTGTTATACTCAGCGATATAAGCCGCCTGAGCCAGGGCGTCCGTCGCGTACTCCATGCGCTCGAACCACTTGTCCCCGGCATCGACCGTGAATTTGGCCGCATAGGCCCCGCCGTGGACCTCCGTCGCCTCGCGACTTATAGATGAACCCGACGATTCGCTCTTCGTCCACTTAGCTAATGCGGTCGCACTTGTCCAGTCCTCCAACCCGCCGTCAAGTAGCTTCTCAATCTCCGGCTCAAATACCGGGTCCCTGCCGCTTGAATCCATGCGGTCGCTGAATCCGATTAGGAAATACCCCAAGATGCAAAAATCATAAACACTAAGTGTCTGATGATTCGGGATGTCATCGGTTGAAGTGTGAAGATAAATTCGCGGGTCCGCCGGATCCAGGTCCATGAAAAACGTAGATTGCGTCGCATCGCAATCCGCCACTGAAAAAACCTCGGCATATTCGGACCCGTCCTCGATGACTTCGATGATCTCCCCGTCCGCCATCGGCGTGTAATATGAGCCGCCCCCACTGGCCGTCCACTCCAGATATTCCAACTCGATGGCCGGGTAGTGCTCGCAGACGACGAGCCGCCGGGAGTCGGGGAGTTCGAGCAGATCGGCGAAATTCATGCTTACATTTCCTCAGAAAGGGTCAGTGTCAGGTTCCAGACGTCCATGTGAATTTGGTCCCACTTCCAGGCCAGGGCGACTACATATTGGGTTTTCGTGTTTGGATCGTCCGGGTCCTCGCAGAACCAAAACGGGAGCGACCTTCCGACGGCCGCCCGGATAGTCTCAAAGTTGACTTTCTCCGATGTCCTGAATACATACTGCCAGGCTCCCGGCTGATCCTGGATAACGACCGCTCTCTGTCCGCCCGCGCTCGTCGTGATGATGCTCAAGTCCTCGGGCGTGAAGGCGAACCCGTTCTTGTAATTGATCAGGGGCGTAAAGGATGGCCCGATAAAAATTGGTCCGACCTCGATATATCCATCCGGGTTTGCGGCGTCCGAAATAAGGAGACGCCAATATTGATAGGATACCGGATCGTCGAAATAGGCCGCCATCACCCGTTCGTTAATAGGACTCAGGATCGCCTCGAATCCGGGGTCGGCCCAAACATCCGTATCGTTCCCTTGAATTGTAACCACGGCGGCGGCACTGAAGTTATTCCCCCGGAGCGCGAATGCCTGAATAGTGACTGCGGCATAAAAGTTGACCGTGATGGTCTGGTCGTCAACACAATTCGTTGATCTCCACCGTCGGCCGGGAATCCGGCGCTGGGTATTTGTAACCGGGAAGTTTGTTTCCTCGGTCAATGCAGTCATCGTCAGGTCCGTTCCCTCAATGCCCTTCCAGAGATTGTCATATAGGAATTTGCAGGTTGCCATGTCAGTATGCCCTCACCGCCCGTGGATGGATTTGCATGAGTTCGGTTCGGCTTAACTCCCGGATAGTTTTTGAGATGAATACCTTCATCTCATGACCATCCAGATAGATATGATTCTCGATAGTAATCGGCTGGCCCATCCCTCCGCCCGGTCCCATGATGGCCTCTCTGAGCTGGCGCGGCGAGCTGACGATCTCCGCCTCCCCGCCCTCGGCGACCTCATATTCCTGGCCGCTGGCTTGGGACATGAGCATGGCCCTCTGCTTGAAAATGGCCCCCTTCGCTGCGCCGACAGGTTGGCTCTTGATGAGTGCGATCTGGACGGCTCCCATCGCGGCAATTATCCCGGCTAAGATCGGACCGATGATGGGTCCGGCCGTCAGCGCTTTCGTGAATGCCTCGGCCACATTGATGATGGCCATCGCTATGGCGATCATCTTCTGTTGTCTTGCCGCCGCAATCTGGGCCGCCCGGCGTTTCATTTCATACTCGGCCTCAAGCGCTGTGATGGCCGTCTCTTTTTCCTTCTCGTTCATCACGCTGTTTTGAATCAGCTCCAGCCGCTTTTGATATTCCTGATCGAGCATGAGCATCCGGTTTGTCGTTGACTGTTGCATGATGGCTTCGATCTGGCTAACGACCGATTGGGCTCCGCTGAGGATCTGCTGAAACGAAACCTTCTGAGCGCCCGCCGCGTCTCGGGCGGCCTTCTCCCACGCCTTCGCTGTCTTGGGCGGGTCCTGAAGCATCCGACCTGTCGCCGCCGCAGAGACCGTCTGCATATTCCTGAAGGCTGGGATTACGGTATCGATGATCGTTTCTCCGAAAGCCGAGAGCGATTTCTGCGCGGCATCCATGCCGATCTTGTAATCCGCCGCGCTGATGGTTCCTGCTTTCCAAGCCGCTGTCAGCACCTTCTGCTCATTGAACACGGCCTGCATCGCCGCCTTCAGCGGATTATATTTGTTGATGATCTCCTGGGCCGCAGCCGCCAGCTTATGCTTCGCGTCCGCCGCTTCCTTTGCCGCCTTGATCTCCGCCGCCGTCAAGTTATGGACGGCTGTCCCGGTTTGGTTAATCTTCGCGGGTGCACTCGTGAACATCCCCACTAATGCACCGAAGTCAACACCGAATATCTTCACCATCGGGGCCGCCTTCGCAAAAGTCTTACCCACGACATCGACCGCGATGGCCAACCCGGCATTGACCTTCGAGGCGTGCTCCGCCTTCGCGGATTCAAGACTCAATAAAAGCGTGATCTGCTTCAAGCCCGTGGTGAAGTGATCGAGAATCGGGCTTGACCTGACAAGTTGGTTCAGGAAGTTTGCAAATGCGCCGGAAGCCACGAAGCCTCCCATAGCTTGATTGAGGGCCACGATGGCTGTGCCAAGTCCTTCGGTCTTAATGACCGCTTTTCCGGCCGCCTCCTTGACCTCGTTCCAGTTATTGGCTAATTGTTTCAGCGCCCCACCGAAGGTCTCTGTCTCAGCCGTGGAACGCGAATAGAGTTTATTCAACTGATCGAGGAGTGATGCTTGCTTCTGTTCCGTCGTCAAGTTCTCGGCAACCCTGATTCCGACCCGGCCGAGTGCCGTATAATTCCCCTCCATCGCCTTTGTGACCATCATGGTCGCACTGTGAAGGTCTATCCCCATCGTCGATGCCAGGCCCATCGCGCCTTTCGTCGCCCGGTCAAGTCCCTGCTGGTCAAGGCTCGTGAGCTGGAGGAGCAACGCCTGGCTAGCCATGACCTGTTCGTCCGTGTAGGTCGTCGCCCGCATCTGCTCAGCGGCAAACTTCTTATAGTGCTGGATGTTCCCTTCGACAGTCCGGCCCGTGATCTCAAGTGCCGCGCTCAGGTTATTCTCGGCCTGCTCGGATTCGATTGCCGCCGCGATCGAACTGGTAACCATATCCTTGAGCGCACCAATCCCTTTCCGAAGCGCCCCGGCTACGAGTGTTCCGGCCGTGAATTGAGCAAAGAGGCTGCCGAATGGACCGCTTGAGCCTGCGGCCTTGGCCGTCGTTCCAGCCGCTTGGTTAATGGCCCCGTCTAAATCCTTAATGCTTTTGAGCGCACCGGTAGCATCGCACTCTACGATGTACTTGATGTCGGCCACTTAATCCTCCTGGGGTCTTTGCATTCGTTCAGCCGAGACGGATTGAAATGTTTGATGGATGGCATTCAGACCGCGAAGCATTAGGCTCCGGGCCTCCCGGTCAAGGCCGGTCTGTTGAAATTCAGAAGCGACGATCCCGGTCTCAAGCGCGAAGGGATTGATTGTCGCTTGATACCAATTCCAGATACCGATCTCGAATGCGCTCAGCTTCGCCGCCTCTACGTCCAGGATGCAGTTGACGCATTCGCCTGTCGGTTCGCCTATCCCGTGCTGGTGATCCTCCGGCTTCAGGATGCCCTGCCAACGGTCCGCGTAGAGCGCGAGATAGGCTCTTAATTTTTTAGGAAGTTCTCCGGGTTGCCTGCGAACTCCGCAAGCTCCCGCACGAGGACGGATGCCGCCGGATCGACCAGCACATCGTCCACCACGGCCTCGGGCTTCTGCACCTTGAGCCCGAATAGGAGCGGAAGATACTTGTCTTTGCTCTCACGCGTGCAGGGGAGCGGCGCGTCGCCTTCGGTCAAGTCCCATCCGCGTATGGCGTCGCTCACGGCCCGCCGGATAACGTCCGAGATGCGAGGAGGGCGCGTGCCGTCCCTGGATTCGTTGACGTAATCCTGCACCGCATCAAGCGCGATAAAGCCGACACGGAAGGTGATGGTGATCGGCTCGCCCGTTGTTTCGAGGGCATAGGTAACCTCAGCCTCCGGCTGTAGTTTTTTTATATCCATGTTCTCCTCTTATGCGAGATAATCCGCACTCCGGCTATTCTGGAGCACAACATAGACGGGAAGTAATAGGGCTGTCATGCCCGTCGGGCCGGGACTGTCTGCCGTCACTCCGCGCAATACGATCTTGGCCGGAATGATTTTGCTGTCCGCATACTCAACGTCCTCGACAATGAGCCGCGGGAAAACGAACCTCAGATAGTAATTGTATGCCCCATCGATAGCCGGGCCGGTGATCGTGATGTCCGCCTTTTTCTCCGTCGCGGCAATCCAGTCCGCGAAGTAGGCCGCATTGGTGGTGTCCATACGCGGAAATTCCATTGTCAGCTTGACGGATGGCTTGTCATTTTCAACCGGCTCAACGATTGTCTGGACGCCCGCGACGTGTTCCGAGTCCATCTTCCGCTCGATCTCAAGCGAGAATGACTTGGGCCTTATGATATCCGCACCCCCACCGTCGAAATCCAAGCCGGTCTGTGCGTTCATCTGGAACACGGCCTGGGTGAACTTCGCACGTGCGTGCGTGTTACCAGTGACCGTCGTCGAGGTAAAGGCCGTAGGGAGCGCCGAATTGTCCACGACGCTGATGCCCCGCAGGTTGAAAGCCGCCTTGATGAGCCCTGCGTTCACGGAGAATGAACCTTTCAGAACCTTGAACGTCGGCACGGTGTGGATCTTCGTCCCCTTCTCCGTCGCGTAAGTCCCGAATATCCCGAACGCCTTATTCAGCAGGACGAGGGAATGAAGGTAATTGAGCGCGATGCCGACACCCGCAACGTCCGACGTGTAGGTTGCCGCCCCGGTGTCGTCGGCCGCGTCTGAGTAACCCAGGAGCGTACTGCAATCCGTCGCCTTGCTTGTCCCCGAGAACCATTTCAACTCGAAATTCCCGCCCGCCGAAATCGTGAACTTCCTGGTCGTCGCGTCATGCGTGACGGTATAGGTCAAGGCTCCAACGGAGGCGTCGAGCTTTGCCTTGATTTCCGCGCAGAGCGCGGTTGCCGTATAGGTTCCGTTCGACAACGTAGCTTCTATTTGTGCCCCACCCTCCCCGAAGTCGAGTTTGTTGTTTGCGGCGCTCACGATGAAATACATCCCCGGCAACCCGGCTGTCCCCATGAGCATCGCCAGGAGCAGATTCTCGCGTCCGTCCCATCGGTAGTCAAAATCGAGCGCGAAGTCCGTCGGATTGATTACCCCGACATCGAGATTTGTCTCGAACGCTCCGTAACTTTCATCATCCATCATCTGGACTGCCGCCTTCGGAGCGCCCGGATTCAAGGGCAAGAATCCCATCCCTGCCGCATCGGTATCGACGGCCGTCCCCCAGATCGCAGCCTTTTTGACCGCTGCCTTATTTAGCCTTTTCTCAATGTCCGCCATGTTGTCCTCCCCTTACGCGATGAAGCTCGTTGTGCGAAGGTTGGTAACGAAAATCCCGATCGGCAGGAGCCCCGTCAATCCCGTCTGGGCCACGTCCGCCATAGCACCCCTGAGCACAACTTTAGCCGGGATGATTTTGGAATCGGCGTATTCGACATCCTCAATGATGAGATGCGGAAGTTGGATATTCAGGACGTATGGAAAAGCACCAGCACAAGTCGGCCCGGTAACAATGATGTCGGCCTTCTTATCGGTTGCCGCCGTCCATACCGCGAAGTATGCGGCGTTCGTCGCATCCATGCGCGGGAATTCCATCGTGAGTTTCACGCTCGGTTTGTCGTTCTCGATGGGTTCGAGGACGACTTGGCTCCCGGAAACGTGTTCCGCATCCATCTTGCGTTCGAGTTCGAGGCTGAACGCCTTTGGCTTGATGATATGCCCGGACCCGAGTGTCGTACCCCCGCCTGCGAGCGTGTAATCATTCATCCTGAATACGGCCTGCTGGAACTTGGCCCGGATGTGCGCGTTGGCAGGGACGGCCGTTGAGCCGAGAGTTGCCGTTCCGCTGGTGATATGGCTTCCCCGTAACGCAAATGCCGCCTTTATCAAGCCCGCACTGGTTGAGAACGTCCCCTTCATCACTTTGAATGTCGGGATTGTATGGACCTCGGTCAACTTTTCAACGGCATAGGAGCCGAAGAGTCCGGCGGCAGAGTTCACCAGGGTGACGGTATGCAGAATGGCTGCCGTGCCACCTTGCGGAGCCGGAGCCGTATCGACACCCATGAGGAGTCCGAGTAGGATATTCTCCAGGCCGTCCCAACGATAATCGAAGTCCAGGCTGAAATCTGAGACGGCATAATTGCCGACGTCCAGGTTGACGTCGAATGCCGACGCACTCTCATCCTCGATCATCTGGACATTTCGTTTCGGGACACCAGGATTCAACGGCAGGATCCCATTCCCCGCGCCGTCCAATCCCGCGATGACCGTTCCCCAGTCCGTCGCCTTTTTAATGGCCGCCTTATTGAGTCTTTTTTCAATGTCACCCATGTTGACCTCCTATTATTCCTCTATCGGCTCTATCGCTTCGACGGGACAGACAGCAACGCATTCGGCACAGCCGTTGCAGGTGTCCTCATCGATTGAATAGGGATCTGGCGTAATTGCCTCAACCGCACAGACTTCGATACACGCCGCACATTCAACACAATCATCCTGATTAATCCTGTATTTCACGACAGGTGGTTCCACGACCTGTGATGCAAACCCTTCGGCAATCCAGGCACTCACCACGTTGTCCGGGATGCTTTCCGGGATGCCGGGTTCTCCCGTATCGATGGTGGCTCCGACATCGAACCGTATCATTGTCGGAGGATAATGCTGATTTGATTTCTGCCACATGATTTTCATGCTAAACCCCCATGACTCCCGCGATTGATATTCGGACCTTTTGGTCGAAGAACCCGAATCCTTCCAAGCTCAGGTATCCGTCGTCCGTCTCGGGTGAGTCCTCGATCCTCGTCTGTACGGCCAGGACGCCCAATGTCCCTGCGGCCCCGCTCCGTGAGTCGGCGTCAATAGCCTTGCGCACGTCCGCGATACAGCGCTCCAACTTTGTCACCGTATCCGTGCTGTCCTTAACAATCCCCTTGACGGAGACGAAGAAGTCCTCGGTATATTCGCTATCGTCCCCTGCCGCCCCGCTCAATTCGACTGTCCCGCCGGGTGCGGAGAACACCATGTAGGTCGGGAAGGACTTGGCCTCGCTCCAGTGGATGAATCGTTTGGCAACGTCACCGGGCGTGTAAAAGTACGTTGCGCCCGTTGTAATACCTTGTAATACATCGACAATGCGATTGATGATCTGGAGGCGGAGCGGAACGGCTGGCGTTGTCATATTACCCTCACATAAATGGCGTCATGGTCGGGTGAACAATAGACGCTCAGGTCTGTGGTCGTGATGGTAAATTGAACCAGGTAAAGCGCCCCTGATGTCCCGCCGGATATTGTTTGGAGAACTTGCGAGCCGGAGATTGCAACAGCCCCGTCAAGTGTCAGGCCCGCAGGCGTGGAGACGGCTGTCGCCGTACTGATTGTATTTGTCGCACTCACATCGGGTGGCCAATAATAGAGGCCGATCTTGAACTTTTCCATGTGTGCTTTTTCCACGAAAAACTGTGTCGCCATTATCGGCCCCCTATGCTCCGCACATTGAAAATCCGGCGTCTCGGTTCGGTATCATGCGCTCCCGATCTGTGAAGCAGCGCCAGTTGAAAGACGAACTCTTCGCCGGTATCTACGAACGTATCAAGTGATGCGATTCCAACCAAGATGCCGCCGACAATACCTGACAACACGGAGCGTTGATTCAGGAGTGCTGTTGCCGAAGATAGCCCCGCGCACGATCCATTCTGAGCCAGTTTTGCGAGCGGACTTGCCGTAGTGGTGGATGTGCTTGCGACCGCGCCCGCAAGATATTTGCCCCAAGACGGACTTGCTGTAACCGCGCTAATCGCGGCAATCGATCCGGTTAGGGAATGTTGTACGACCAGGTTTCCCGATATGCCCGATGTTCCCGAGGATGCGCCTATGAGGACATAATCTGTCTTGAGAATACCCGAAGTGGAAGAGACGCCGTTGCATGAACCGGCAAGACGGCGGGTTATTTCAAATGCGGCCGCGACGTTCGATATCCCAGCGCATGATCCACTGTAAGCCGGACGATTGACTAGGTTTGCCGTAGTCGTGGATATGCCGGATGCACCCCCGATCAATGGGTGAGTGACAACCAGGTTGCCGGAAGTGGAAGAGGTTGCCGCGCTTGTCCCAGCGAGTTCGGGCAGGCCTAAAACGTCAACCGAACCCGTGACGCTCGATATCCCTGCCGATGAACCCACCAGGGGGTGAAGGACTAGCAGGTTTCCGGTGACGGATGAAAGCCCTGCCGCAGAGGATACAAGGGGACGGCTGACTGCGAGGTTACCCGATACCGCCGACAATCCATTAGCAGAACCGGCCTCAATAATCGTCAGGACAAGATTGCCTATCGCCGCCGAAGTCCCGGCAGATGATCCGGCCAATGCTTTGGTAACGACCAAGCCGGACGAAACGGCAGATGTACCAGTCGCAAATCCGGCAAAACCGCTCCCTGCGGAAGTTAAGTCACCCGTCACGGACGATATGCCAGCGGCTACCGCTCGCTGGTTTTCGTATGCGCCGATATCGGGGAGTGGGTAATTAAGCGAAATAATTAAGACGAGATTGCCCGAATCCGCGGAAGTCCCGGTCATGATCCCCGTGAATAGATGGGTAGTCGATAGGATACCACTCGTCGTTGACGTTCCGCCCAATATCCCATTAAGTGCGATGGCTCCCTGGATATCAACCGCGCCCGTGACGCTAGAGATGCCAATCGCGGCTCCGAAAAGATTATAATCAATGACCAAGCCTCCGGCGACTGTCGATATTCCACTGGCAGGGCCGGATAGCGTTAATCCGCCGACAAGATTACCCGCTCCTGTAGAAGTGCTGGCGGCACTACCAATCAGGGTAACGGAACTTGCTAAACTACCCGTTGCTGTCGATGCCCCGGCCGCTGAGCCGACGATGGGACGGGTGACCAAGGCGTCACCAGTTGTACCAGATATCCCGCCGGCTGTTCCGACTAAGGTAACCGAACCGTTGACATTAGCGGTGGCAGTTGATGATGAATCGGCGGCGCCGGATAAAGGATGCGTGACAACTAGATTACCCTGGGCCGAAGTCGTCCCCGATGCCTGTCCCGCAAGAGCATAATTAACAAAAAGGTCGGTTAATGCCCCACCTTGATATTCATAGGCTCCGATATCCGGGATGCCCGTATAACCTAATCCGCCGATATTGGAGATCGCGCTTATTGAACCCACGAGTTCATGAGCAGAGGAAGTGGTGATTGACCCCGATACCGAAGAAAGACTTTCAACTATTCCCGCCAGGGGGCGGGTGACGGCTAAATCTCCGGCGGTCGTGGATGCTCCATCCGCAGACCCGGCGAGTAGATGCGTTGCAGACAGGTTGCCGCCAACCGTTGATAATCCATCGGCAGGGCCGGATAGGATCGACGTCGCGGTCAGATCGCCCGTTACCGAAGAAGTGCCGGATGATTCGCCGACAAGTAGATCCAGTATAGAGAGATCGGCTTGAACCGTTGATATTCCATCTGCTTGACCCTCGAATATATCATCAACCGAAACGTCAGCCGCAGTAGACGATACGCTTATAGGCGCACCCGCGAGAGAATAGAGGGCGACAAGTTCGCTATCAGCCGATGATATCCCGATGGTGGTCGAATTGAATGGATAGGTGACTACAAGGTCGCCAGTCGCCGTCGAAATACTGGCCGATGGACCTGCAAGTATTTCCGATAACGATACGTCGGCGACAACCGCCGATTGCCCCGTTGCCGATCCGCTAAATGAAATACCTGTCGTAAGTACCGCGTCCGCGCCGGATATCCCGGCTGATACCCCTTCGCAGAGCTGGTCTACCCCAGCTAAGATGACGGCCAAATCACCCGTGACAGATGATGCGCCAGCGAGGATCGTTCCTTGATATTCGTATCCCCCAATGTCAGGGATGGGGAAGTTCAGGAATACGATTCTTTCTGCGTTGCCTGCAACGGCGGAAGTCCCGGCTACGGCTCCCGTGAAGGGAGCAGCCCCGGATAAACCACCAGCGCTCGATGCCGCTCCCGCTGATGCGCCCCCAAGCGAATACTCAGACGTCAGCTCGCCCTCGACCGTCGGCGTCCCGATGCACGCACCATATTGAGCAAGCGAAGCGTTGATAGCCGCAACGCAGGATGACTGAACCACAGATGATCCGACAAGCGGGCGGGGGACGGATAATTCACCCGCCGCCGCCGATACCCCCCATACCGCCGCCACATTAGCAACACTCAAGGAGGCCGATACCGCGCCCGTCGCAACCCCGGCGGCGGCGCCGCCCAGGACGAGCGATGCCGCAAGTACGGCAGCCGCCACGCCCGCCCCCGCCGATGCTCCGGCGCATTCTTGGGTTGTTCCATAAGAGGCATAACCGGTTGAATCTATGCCGATTAAATCAAGATAAGCCGTTAGCGTGTATGCATTGGCGGAGTCTCCGAAACTGAATTTTACCGGTCCCGTATAATGTGTACCAGTAATAGACCCGCTTCCCTTTGATACGCCGTCTATTTTATATTCCCAAAGATGATTTGTGTCGTCATATAAGATATCGATTCTATACCACGCGCCGAGAGTCAGGTTTCCCGCCGCAGGATAATCAATAGTAGTGTTGGCCCCGTTATTATATATAATAAATCTTAAAATCAGTTGTGTCGTAGTTTGACGCAGAATTAATTGGGTCGGTTGCTGAACAGCCGTATTTAAGGCCTGATATAAATATACCTGAGTTGCAGAACCCAATCCATGTGCCGTGGGACAGACATAAAAAGTTGTATATGTTATAGGTTGGTCTTCACCGGCGAGCCATTTTGCAACGGCATTAAAGTTCGGACTAACCTTTTGGATTTTTAATATCTGCGATCCACCCGCCGTAGGGCGTGCAATATCGGTACTGTCTTCATCAACAACGCTTCCAGCTCCGACGGTTTCGGTCCATCCAGCCGCATCATATCCGGGGTTGGCCTCGAAGGACTCATATAAGATATTTGGCGTTGCCATTGTTAATTCACCATCATCTTATGGGGTTCCCTTCGATATCTTCCGTCAATCCGACATCCACCCCGGCATTGATGCAGGGGGACGCGGGGAGCAGGTGGAAGTCGGGAGTGGCCGCAGATGTAATCAGGGGGTCTTCCCATAAACCATGAGTATCCCATCCAGTCGCGGCTTTGTAGGCGGCGAAATCGTCGGAGTGGTAAGACACGCCATCGATAAGAGTATAAACCGTCCCGGTCGTTGTGTACCAACAGTTGTAATCGCAATCAGAAATAACCGCCTTGTCCGGCGCGAAAAGGCCACCCAGGGCAGAGTCAACGATAATGTTATTCTTGATAATGTCCCCGGACGACCCCGTCGGGGGAACCGAAATTCCATATCCGACCTTGGCCGTTATGTCATTGTTATAAACCTTAGCATTAGTAGTATAATAATATAAAAGAATCCCGGTCTTATATGCCCTAATAATATTCTGATAGATTTCAAAATCGTCGGCAGCTGAACCCGACCTACCTTCAATCAAAATACCGTTTCCGTAAGTCGCTGTCGGCACATAGGAGTCGGTATAATAAAGATTGTTGTATCTAATGATATTAGAGGCACAGGTGGCATCGGCGTCAGCGGATGTTATGAATTTTATTAGAGTGATTCCGCAATCATAAACTGTATTCGATTCGACAATAACGCCTTCTGTCGTATGTGGGTCATAATGTCCCGTCGAGTAAATCCCGGCAACAAGGACTTCGTAGATTGTATTGTGTGATATTGTCGAATCCGTGCCGCAGTTGACTTCTGCTCCGTATGAATGATTCGCTGTGTCTATGCCCAGATGATGAATAGTATTATTGGTTATTGTGCTGTATTCTCGTAATACAATTCCATTGCCAGAAATGAAGGCAATTTCAAAGCCGTCTACGATGATGTAGTTATAATAATGGGACTGGTCCACCCAAATACCTCGGCCATTATCCAAGGACACTTCAACGGACGAATATCTGGTCGCCGGGTCGGTGGCCGCATAAACATAGAGCCTGTTGTTTGGGTCATCAAACCACCAATCGTATTCGGCCTCCAACTCATCCTTTGATGCTTTTGATGCCCCCCAGTGTATAGCCTCATCAATACCTACAAACCAATTTGTAATAGGGGTCGTTAGCTGGTCGGCATAATAAAGACTCCTACTGCCCTCGTCCGACTTAAATGTTGCGATGCACCCGCCCGCATACCGAGCCGTCGTCCAAGATAGCGTTGTTTCTATGGCGGCGGCCGCCGAAGTGGTTAAGGAACCCACAACATCGACAGGCGTAGATGAAGTTCTCCATAAAGTAGCAAATGAATTACTCCACGATTCTGAAGAAATCGTATTGCCGAGCTTAATGGCCGCAATACAAAGCTCTACGGCGGCGGTTATCGTATCCGTGGTTCCGCTAGACCGAGATGTTACTGTCCCGCCGGTATGGTCGGTTTTGGCCGTCTTATCGAGAACGGGATTCAAAATTCCAGAATACTCAAATGCCTTTACGGTTGTGGTCGTAGAACTCGTCCATGTTACTGTCACATCTTTTGATTCGGCGGCCCCGGCAACCTTATACCAAATGCTTAGCGTGGCTGTCGTGGAGTAGAGCGCCGAAATCGCTAGCGTCCAATTGTTCTCTATGGAAGCATTGCCGATGACCGTAGTTCCAGTCGCATAACAAACGAGTAGATTCCCTTCCGTGGGAGTGTTAGTAAAGGACGACGTGACTGGCGTTGTGCCGATTGTGGCGGCTGATCCCTGTGCCAACGCCGGGACGGGGGTGGGAACATAGGACTCGGATATCCAGCTAACGGGAACGGTAGAGCCATATATCTTAGGCTTATCTCCTGTCCCATAAGACGAAAATGTAATAGGATGTCCGTTTGTTCCTGCCGATGGGATGACTAGGGTTTCCCGCCACGTACAGCCACACTTGAACAGGATGCTATCGCCAGGCGCAAACGTCGCCGCATTTACGTCGGCTATCGTGTCCCAGGCACAATGCACCCCGGTCAAGTCGGAGGTTGTCCCGTCGCCGCCAGCATCAGCCGCCGTATCGACAAAATGGTTTGCCATTGTTATCCCCCTCTAAGAATAGCAAGGTGTTCCTCAAGCGTTCTGCGAATAGGGGTCAATGGAAATATGACCCCAAAGTGCGGCGACATTGCAGTCGCGGTATTCACGCTTCCCGACAATGAGCGATTTATTACTAGAATACCCGACGAGGTTGAACGACCCCCCGCCTGCCCGACAATGCTATATTTTTTAGCCATTCCCTACTTCCGTTTTCCTCTTCCACAGTTCGCACCGCTGTTGATGCAGTCCGTTCGTCCCGACTACCTCATAATCCTTCCAGAGATATTCCTTCGCCCAAACAATCTCGCCCTCGCGTCCGCTGTCGTGCGTAAGGATGAATGGTGCGCCGGACCTGCTCGCCGCCTCATAGGAATACTTCCGCCCATGCTCCGACCCGCCCGGAGGTCCATCGATGAACACCATATCGAATCCGGTAATATCGGGAGGCGTCTTCCCATCCCACAGTCTTATAGTCAGACGATTCTCCGGCGTGATCTTGGCCGTCATCGTTTCCATCGTTTTGGGATCGGTCTCATAGGACACGACTTCCGCCCTCTCGCTCATCAGCAAAGATGACAGCCCCGTTCCGAACTCCACGACGCGCTTAATCCCTTCCTCCCGGAACACGTCCTTGATAAACCGCCAGTCCTTTTGAAGGATGCACCAATCCCCCCAATAAAGTTGATATTTGGTATTGTCATGACAAAAGTAATCGCTATCGTCATACCCTGTCGACCCCAACAGGCCGTCCTCCTTGACGTGTTCGCAGACGCGGTGCGGTGTCGTGTAGACCTCGAACCCTGCCGCCCGCGCCCGCTTGCAGAACATGAAATCGGTCCCCCATTTGCAGACGCCGAATTCATCGTTCTCAACCGTAAAACAACCAGGTCCAAGCGTTTCGATAACCTTCCGCTTGATGCAGATTAGGCCCGTTCCCACGATGTCCACGGGCACAAGATCGGCGTTGCTCGGGCACGTCGCCATATCTATGGCATAATAACCGTCCCGGACCCTATCGAGACAAAATGCAACCCAGTTATTCTGCTGTCCCTCCTGCTTCACCTTGGCCGGAGATCCGACGATATCCTTGTCCATCCATACCATCTCAGCCGGGTTATGCCACGGGATAATGTCATCGTCCTGCATCATCAGGAAATCGCAATCGGTCTTGAGGAACCGCTGGACGATGGCGTTCCTGTTGCTGTAAATAGGATGTCCCCAAGACTTTGCCGGATTCTCCCACACCAACTCCACCCCCTCCGTCCTGTTCATTCGAGGTAGCTGGGTGGATGCGAACTCGCGTCGAATCCACCCGCTATTCAAAAGGGCGAAGTAGAGTTTCTTCCTAGGGGTTGTTTCGAACGTCATTATGCGAGTGTGACGTCGATGGCACCGGTAGCGAACTTGGCCGTATCACCTACGCCGATGGCCTTGGATGTGGTCAGCGTCCCAAAGGCTATGACATTGCCCTTGGTGAGCTTGTCGCAGATAGCGAACGTCTTGACCGTACCCCAACTCGCCGTCGCCGTGGCAAACGTCACAACCTGCGTGTTCTCGGTGTCCCCGCCTGTGGCGCTTGAAGCGTCCCACGTTTTGCATTTCTTGCGGGCATAGCCTTTTGTTGCGCCCGTTCCCACCTCGCCATTGAGGGCTGCACCATCCGCCGTGTCGGTCAACGTCTTGGTTGACAGTGCGATATACAGACTCGTTGCCGCCGTATAGGCCGCCGTCCCAAATACGTGATCGATCACCTTCTTTTCAAGATAGTCTGAAAAACTACCCATGTTAACCTCCTAAAATTAAGCCAATTTTCCTGCGGAGCTTGATGCCATCATCTCCGCTCATGTAATTTCTGACCTCATTCCCACGGCTCCACTTGCCATGATTTCGGCAACCGTGAGCACTACATTAGGTTGCATCATCGCCGAGAGAATCGGTTCTTGCTTTGCTATGACATTGCTAAACCAGCCAGAAGCCGGAATGTTTGACCCCGGATGATGGACATGACGCAGAAATCTCATTTCCGATCCGACCATGAAAGCCAGAGCTTTTCCTGCCTTCGCCTGAATGAGATGGGGTTTCGTTATCCCGCCCTTATCCTGAATGAGCGCATAGGGGACTGTTTTCTTGCCGCCAATGCCCGTTCCGATGGCGATTTGCCAGCGATTATCACCCGACTGAATTTCCTTCCCGATGTTCCGCATCAGCATCGAGGTCTTCTTCTTGTACTTGGATGACTTCTGCATATTGGCCGCAGAGCGCATGAGGAGCCTGATCGTCTCCGCCGTCCAGGATGTGCATTGATACTTAGAGGCTTTTCCGAGATTCAAGAGCACGTTAGTTTTCTTGATCGCCCCACTAAAATCAGCCCTTAATCCAATGGTCATATCCTCTCCAAATAATCAGCGGCATCCCTTAATGTTTTCGGATTATCACGGAGAAGACCGATGCCCGTATTACATCTACCGCAAAGAATTCCGCGAATGACTCCGGTAATATGGTCGTGATCCACGTTTGGCCCGACTGGCCCCCAATCGGTCGATTTACATATGGCACATACATTGCCTTGTCCAGAAATCAAAGACATAAGAGCCTCCGGCGTCAGTCCGTAATATCTCCATAATTGCCGGGCCTTGAGCTTTTCTTTAATCTCCGGTCGTTGATTGTGGGCTTTATAGTAGGCGCTGTGTTTTGCCTTAATCTCCGGCTGTCGGGCATAGGCTCTATTCCGAATCTTGTGTCGCTCTTTGACTTCCTGTCTCTGACCATAGGCCCTGATCCGCTCTTTAACTTCCGGTCGCTGGCGGTAGGCTTTTTGCTGAGCCTTTTCCTTTATCGTCATAGGATCGGCCTCTTGAACTTCGTCAACGTCAACTGCTGAGCCTTCGTTATCTCGAAAGCCGCGCTAACCGTGCTTGTAGACCCATCGGGCATCGTCCGCCCGCTCTCACCCCAACCCTGCTCCTTCATCGTCTTCCACGCCCGTGCGATCATCTCATAGCAGACCAATGCGATATCGGTCGGGATTGTCGCGTATCCCGCCTCATAGCTGACGGTGAAGTTTCCAACCCCTTTCTCCCAGACATATCCACCGACCCGGCGAAGGCAAAACGTCTCTACGACGTATGCCTTATCGTACCCGACTAGATAGGTCACCCCTTCCTGATCGGCAACCGTATCAGCAACCGCCGTGATTGGCCAGTTTGGGAGGAGCAGGTCCGTTGTGCCGCGCCCGCTGACTTTGCTGGATGTATAGTGCGTGTGCTCTATGTCGCATCCCACTTCGCGCTTGACCCGATCCGAAACGGCCGAGATGATTGCCGGGAGGATGGCGTCCCAGGTTGTGATAGACTCCCCCGGCCAGAGATAGCTCTTGACGTTTGCCAGTGTTACGAGATCGGCCATTATTTCCTCCGTTTGCGCTTGGGCGCTTCGGGTTCAGCTTTTGTCTCCGGCGGCCCATCGAGCATCTTGTCCTCTTCCGCGAGCCCGCCCTTGAGCCAACTTAGGGCCGTCGCCTCATCGATATCATCGGGGATGTGTAGTACTGTTCCGCATGGGAGCGCCCCCCATTGCCGGGCGATACGCTTTAGCGTTCGGATACGCATTGGGTCTCCATTTGAGAAGTGCAGGGGGAGAACTTGCGCCCTCCCCCCGACTTTGAATTACCGTGTTGTGCGCGTGCTTATGCGCCGAGTTGCAGCATGAAGAACGTGGTGCCGCCGCCGGTCGTCAGAATGTAACCGGCTCTCTGATAGGACTTGTACGCTTCCGCTCCGCTCTGCTTGGGCGTGATGATTTCGCCGAAACCCGTGAGATAGACGTCACGATCGCCTGGGGGACCAATGGAACCAGGATAGGCCAAATTGTAGTGACCCATGCAGGGACCCCACGTCTGAACCCAACCGTAGGTGCTGGCCTGATGATCTCGGCAAGGGAATCCTACGAAAACCTCAGCACCGGTATTGGTCGGCTTGCCCATCTTGGAGAAGTTTGACGGCGTAGCAGCGACACCCGTGACGCAGACGCTGGTCAACGGATAATCAAGCCCGAGAGTGATGGTTGTCCCGCCCCCGCCCGCGTTAACTGTCGAGGATGTAATCCTCCGCCATTGGTCGTGGTTTGTCGCCGACTGAGCAGCCGCCGAATGGAACAGGTTGACCCATCCACCCTTGTAGTGATTCAGTGCTCTCGCGGCAATATCGCGGATTACGACCGTCTTGTCTCCGACAGCCCCGGCAACCAAGTTGGTCGCCTCATAGAAGCCGTCGGCGGCATCGGTGTTCTTATCGACCACGGCATAAATATCCGTGGTCCCGGTGTTGAAGTACCCATACCGGTACACGCGCTCGCCAAGTTGCAGGCGAGTCCCGATGTCAAAGACCTGGACAAGACTAGTCTCGTGGGGATCTTGGAAGGGCTGATCGATCAGCTGGTCACCATCCGAGAGGATGTAATCCACCTTGATCCCGGTCTTAAACCGTTCTGGAATATAGTGTGCGTTCATTGTTTTCTCCTCTTAGCCTTCACACTCAAGGCTCAATCAAGATTGCCAGGGCGTTGGGATTGATGACCGATCCGCCAACGCGCCTGCTGGCCAAGAAGCCAACTAAACCCGACGTGGCATAAATCTCCGTGAGTCTTTGAATGGTCATCCCAACCCTGTCGATGATCCGGTAGGCCGTCCTGAAGTCGCCGAATGCCACAACTCTCATCGTAGTTCCGGGAGCGGGCAACGTGAACGTCGGCATAGAATCGCAAACCACGACCGGATAACCCATCAGTTGATTCGGTTTGCCCGCCTGAAGAGAGGGTTCCCACAGATAGCGCCCGGTTGGAACGTCCAGGAGAATCCTGAGTGCCTGTTCAATCGCCGAGTTCATGACAAACGTCCCGTTCCGTCGATACTGAGCAGGAACCGTATAGATGAGATCCATGATGTCGTTCATGACAATCGCATTGGCGCCCGCCAAAGGATGCGTAGGAACTCCGGCAGCCGCGGGCAGGAAGCCCAGGGGCTGTTGGGTCGCATGACCCGTACCATTCACAAACGCATTCTCTTCCTCGTCAGCCATCGCCCGCGCGAAGCTGTCCGCGACAATCGGTTCAAGCGAAACGTCGCTGTCGCTCAGTTCATCCTTGCCGAGTTTGGTCAGACCTTCGAGGTCTTCCACATACTGCCATGTTTCGAGCGGCACCAACGTGGTTTCGACCGGCGCTCCGCCAAGTTCCAGCTTGCCCCATCCGACCTGGGTCTCAGTGATGCCGCGCAGCCGGATTCTGTCACGATTGATTGTGCGCGAGGAGCATAATGGCCGGATGACGTTGAGTTGCGGGAGAGTCCGATAAATTTCCGCGTCAACTTCTTCAGGAACGAGGATCTGGCCCGTCGCGTCCTCAACGAGCGCCTTCCGTTCGAGGTTGAAATAGTGCTTCGCCTTTTCGCCGAGCTCGAAAATGCCCGTGCGCATGAACTGGAAGAAGTTCTTCTTGTACTCAGCCTTGCCGTCCAGTTTGTCGCCTTCGTCGCCGCTGAGGTTTGGCTTCTTCAGCTTGGCGATCTCGGTATTGATTTCGACCATCCGGGCCTCGATCTTTGCCGAGAACTCTTTGAAGTCGGACGCCGGGAGCCTGCCTTCGAGCTTCTTTTCGTTGGACGCCCGTTCATCCGTCAGGAGCTTCTTGAATTCAGCTTGAAGCTCTTCTACTTTCTTGACAATTTCGTTGTCCATCATTAACCTCCGTTAAAGGTTTTCCCTGGCCTGCTCAATATCGAGCCGCCAGGATTCGAGCAGATGGATAATCTCCGTTGTGCCCGATATGTCTTTATCTTCCTCGGCGGGGTTGGGGTTTCCCGTGTCCTCATCCGAGGGGATAATGTCAGTCTTCACTTCCCCCGCCAGCGCACCAGGGCAAGCCTGAAAGACGCATGGCGAGATTTCCCATAATTTGGCCTCAGTTAGCCGGCGAGTCCCGGTATCCTTGTCCTGCTCATCGCGGACGGTTTGGAACCCGATACTCAATCCGGTGACTGCGCCCTGGCGCATGAGGGAGCGGATCTCGCGCCCGCGCTGCACGTCAACATTGAGCTGACCCTGAACAGCCAGGCCGCGAACATCCTCTTTAGCCTCGATGACGCCAATGGGCTCCATGAGGTTATGCGACCATAGAAGCGGGAATTGCTTGTTGTCTTTCAGCGTCCGCTTGAATGCGCCCTTTACCACGACATCGCCCATTGAATCGACAACATCCCAAATGGACGCATAACCCCGGAAGGTGCCTTTCTCTTCATCGACACCTTCCAATGTGAACTTGAATTCTTTGGTCTCGGTCTTGCGTGTAGTCATCATTCTCCTCCTGTTCCCCCCACCACCGGATAGGTTCCGCACAGGCAATTGCAGACCTCGCCCGCGCTTGCCTTCGGGTCGCCGGGATATGCCATAACCTCCCCGCCAACCGTAAAGTCCTCGTCCAATGCGACCTCTTGGCCGTCCGCCGCGATGTGCGTTTCCCGGCTGTCCGGCACGAATGAGCACATCCAGCCCTTCAACTCCACGAACTCGGTCTCCTTGAACCCCTCAACCGCGCCGTAGTTATCGACCTTCGCGCTCTCCGTCCGCGCCCACAGCCGCGCCCTCCACGGCCCGGGGTCGGTCGCCTTATCGCTCAAGTTCTGCGCGAACTGCGCAACCGTCCAGTTTGAATCATTGGCCTCGTGAATCATGCGCTCAACAATCTCAAGCGTTGTCTCGCTCACCTTCGTGCCCGACTTGAAGATCATGTCCTTGAGCTTTGCGTCCTGAGCGGGCGTCATCGTGAACATCCACGATGTCGGCTTCTTCGGATCGCCTTTCCATGCCAGCGATTTGAACTCGCCATCGTCGAACAGTTCGCCCTTCGATGCTCTCATGCCCGCGTTGCCTGCGCGGATGAAGTGATCGACATACCAGGGCGTGAACGTACGAGCATATCGCTTCGCCTCTTCATTGATGCTGAAGATATCGGCGGCGATAACCCCGCTTGTTGAGATGAGCTTGGATGCCTTTTGCCGGAGCGCATCGGCTTGGGCGCGAAGATAGCCTTTCGCCAACTGCTCGAACGATTTCTCGCGTGTCTTGACCCGCGCTTCGAGCGTCAGCC
>Ga0315291_10001644_pt1 | contig 29769 bp, 17 predicted proteins | sample YL17G12_20_MG_FD_203070 | JGI IMG/M metagenome (GOLD analysis project Ga0315291, IMG submission 203070) | Sediment microbial communities from Yellowstone Lake, YNP, Wyoming, USA - YL17G12_20 | ecosystem: Environmental > Aquatic > Freshwater > Lake > Sediment | place: USA: Wyoming | collected...
ACTTCCCGGAAAACGGACAATTGTGGTAGACGCAAAAGTGCCTTTGGATGCATATTGGAAAGCGGTTGAGGCAACTAGCGAATCTTTGAGATTAACTCACCTTGGAGAGCATGCGCAAGCCGTGCGCGACCACATGCGCAAATTAGGACAAAAGGCGTACTGGGCGCAGTTCGATTCCACCCCAGATTTTGTTGTCATGTTCATACCCGGAGAATCGTTCTTTTCAGCGGCACTGGAAAGCGACAGGGAACTTATTGAATACGGGATGGCAAATCATGTCGTTCTGGCATCACCTACAACATTGATAGTGCTATTAAGATCAGTCGCAATGGGTTGGCAACAGGAACAGCTTGCTGAAAATTCAGAGCGCATTTCAGAGGCGGGAAAAGATCTTTTTGAACGTTGTGCTAAATTTGCTGATCACCTGGGTGATATCGGATCCGGCATTGAAAAAGCCATAAAATCTTTTAATTCAGCTGTTGGTTCTTGGGAGAGCAGGGTCGTGCCGGGTGCTAAACGATTAAAGGAATTGGGTGCGACTAAAAATCCCGATGCCGAGTTGCCCATCGTCAAATCAATAGAAACAACTACTCGCCAACTTACTCCCCCTGATGAAGAAACAGCAGAGGGGAGGGATGGCTTATAAGAAGATGCGCAATTTTCGCGGGGCAATCCGGACAGTCAGCGTGTTACCGCGCTCAAGTGGATAGGAAAGCTTGGCGCCGTCCAAAAATGCCACTCCGTGTGATATCTGCGATATAAGCCTGATTGATTTTCCGGCAGGAACGAAGCCCTTTTTCAGCCTGTAGCGCACCCCCGGAATCGGATACAGCTCGCGCGCAAGATATTGGATCTTTCGCGACGTGATCGCGGCTACTTTTCCGCCGCCGGAACATATTCCGGCAGTTGATCCGGGACCCGCCGCTATCCAGACGCCGGAACCGCGCTGGCGCTCTTTTTTCCCCCCGGCCTGAATTGTATATTGGACGGTCTCCGCCGGCGACACCGACGCAAAGAGTATGTCGTTGAGTGCCCGGAACGGAAGTTTCTTTCCGTTGATCGATACTTCAAGCAGAGGAAGCAGAGTCGGACTGCGGCTGCCGCGCATGATTCCCAAAATGCGCTTTTTGAAGTTCTTCGCATTCGCAGCGCAAAAAAACCCCACCGACGTCTTCGGCACCGAGTTGACGCCGAGCACCGGCGTTTTGCCCGCAAAGTGAGATGCCGAAAGGACGGTGCCATCGCCGCCGATCGTGATTATCAGATCCGCGCGCAATGGGCAGCCGGGAGGCAGGCTTTCCATCTTGTCACGCAAAATAATTTTATGAGGAATCCCAAGTTCCTTGAAGATCTTCTCCACATATTGAACCGTCATCATGTGGTTTTTTTGATGGGCGGCAGCCCCGCGGACCAGATGGGGTTTTTTAAATACGACAACAACGCGATTGAGTTTCATATCCCACTCGTTTATAAATGGTTAGTCAAAAGGGTGCAAGGGGGAATAAGTGGCAAAAAGGGTGGCAATCTTCGGCGGCTCGTTCAATCCTCCGCACATCGGCCATGTGGCGATATGCGAGTGGCTCCTGGCAAAGGATCTGGCAGATGAAGTGTGGGCAGTGCCCTGTCTGATACACCCGTTCGGAAAGCACCTGGCCCCGTTTGAGGACCGCTTCGCCATGTGCCTTTTCGCGTTCAGGGACATCGGCCCCAAAGTCGTCGTCTCGAAGGTGGAAAGATTCTTAGGCGGGACAAGCCACACGGTGCGCACGATCCGCCATCTGATAAATAGCCATCCTGATTGCAACTTTTCGCTTGTCACGGGCGGCGATGTCGAGACGCAAACGAAGGAGTGGCTGGATTTCGATCAGATCAAAAAGTTAGTTCCGATCATTGCGATCCCGCGAGGGCCCAAATCCCCCATCCCCGACATCAGCGCGACACAGGTCAGAGGAAGGATTGAGGCGGGACAGTCCATACTGGGCCTCGTTCCCAAAGAGGTCGCGGTCTATATAATCACCCACGGGTTTTATCGTTAGAAGGGGATTGTCGCGCCGATGTGCGGTGCGAACTCGTATTGCCAGCCGGAAGGAAAGAGGGCTGCAATGCCGAAACGCAATCCAAGTGCGATCCCGGCGCCGTTTCGCCGCCCGTTGAACGGGATCAAGACGTCAGCGGCAGCGCTTACGCCGATGCCGCCCGCAGCCCCGCCCGGAGCGCCGAAGAGCGCCAGCGTGTCGATGCCGCCTCCGATGCGGAAGTAGGTCCATTCGCCCTGAAAACCGAGTGTCGCCCTCACTTCAGAGGGGAGTTCCGACTCGGCATAGGGGTCCGAGGGAGCGGCGCCTGCAAGCCTAAAGAGGTTATCAAGCCGCAGCGCGGGCGTGGTGAATGCGATTTCGGAGAAGAGCCAAGGTACCCGCCAGCTCTTCTGTATCAGGATACCGCTTCTGCTGCCGGAGTCACTTTGTTCGAGTCCATTCAAATCATAATTTATATTGTAGTATGTTATGGGGATGTAACTGTATGTGGCCCTCACCAGCGCTCCGCTTTCCGCCGGGGCGGGTACGAGCGCTGCGGCGAAATTGGCCTGCGCGCCGGCGCTCAAAAGGACGGAGCCGGCGTCGCTTTCGGCGTCGCTTACGAGGATGAGCGCACCGATCAGAAGTGCAGCGTCATTGAACGCAAATCGGACTATGTCGGCTTTCAGGAGCCTTGTTGCGGCCTCCGCTCCGTGGCTTTGTCTGTCTTCGGCTGTGGCAACGTCGAACATGTAATAGGCCGTCCAGCCCAGCGCGTTCAAAAGTCCGGCGGTCCCGCCGCTGGCCCCCGCAGTAACATCCTGACTTGCCGCAACGCCGATGTTTGCCGCGCTGCCGGCTACGCCGATCAAAAGCGGCAGCAAATTCAATTTTCCGATGCGCAAAAAATATTCCGTCGCCGACGCCTGGCCGAAACCGCCCATGAATGCCGACGCTCCCTGAAGCACGGGCACGTCCCAAAGCAAGGGATCGCCTTCGCCGACGGGAATCCAGGCGGAGAGCCTCTCCTGCATGTCGGCGAGTGTCATGTTCATGAATATCGATTGAACGAGGCCGTGGATCTGCGCGTATGTCTGGAACGCAATCTCCATGTCGGATGGATTCGGGTCGGGCGTGAGATCGAGCGTATTTTTGTCGAAATATCCGATATTGGCCATGATGCCGAATTCGACCATCAGCCGGTTGAGTTCGCTTCCTTCCTCTTTGAAGGACACGCCGTAGATCAGCCTTGGCGCGATTTGTATTCCGAAATGCGGTGTCGGTATGAATTCCAGACCGATGCCGGTCTGTGAATTCATAACAAGGGTCTGTGTGCTGTCGGTGTCGGATGAATAATCCACACCTCCGACCGTGCTGCCGCCGCGCCCCATCGATGTCGTTCCGACGCCGATATAAGAAGCCGACGAACTGAAAAGCGAGAACCAGTGACCGCCGCTGGCTGTGAATTTTGAAGTCAGGCGGCGCTCGCTTCCCCACCCGAAAGTCACATCCCAGTAGGAGTTGTCCATGTTGGACGCTTCGGGATCGTTGGCGGCGCCCGTAAGATCGATGTTTGAATATGCGAGCGTGAAACTGGTGCTGTCTTCGAGGTCATCGTTGACGGCAAAGGTCAGCCCGGCTTCATGCCCCAAGCCCCCTTGCGAGAGGGACGTGGCCAGGGGCCAGCGGAGCATGTAGTGGCCGGTGAGCCGCCATTTGTCGGAAAGGTCGCCCATATCACTCGATTATTGAGATCTGGCTTGCCGCGTCCCTGTCATTGAACTGGACGTCGTAGCAGCGCGATCCCTCAAAGTCCTCTTCGCTGCCCTCCGGATTGCAAACCCATCCGTTGAGCGCGACGAACATCATTATATCCTTGAACGCAAAAGTGAGGTCGTTCGAGGATCCGAAGTTTCCCGCCGCGATGAATGTGACGAGCCCCGTTTCGTGGTTCAACCTTCTGCCGTGCAGGAACGCGGAGCCCCCCGTGAAGTTGTTGTCATCTTCGGGGCAGCCGGCGCGTGTCGTCCCCGCTTCATCTTTTGAAAGCATCGGCGCCAGATATTTCCACGTGCTGTAACGTTTGCCTGCGATCACGCGGTTTTTCGTGTTCGCGTCGCAGATCGCGGGCGTCACAAGCGTCGGATCATTCAGGTTTATCTTGTACGCCTGATGCGTGAAATCTATCTTCTGGTCCGGGACGGTGTTCAAATCATCCGGCCCCGACGGCGGTTTGAGTGTTTCGGTCGTGAATCCCACATGGAAGATGACGTCGATCGGCGGCACAGGTCCCAAGGGCCCGCCCGGGTTGTGGAAGTAAGTGGGGCCGAAGAATCTGAAACCGATCTCCTCAAAGGTCATCGCGCCGTCCAAAGTGTAGTGGCCCGTGTTTATGTCATAGAGTTTTTGCGGCTCGCCCACGACCTCGCAAGGATGATGGTAGTCGCCCCCCTCCATCTCGTCCGCCTTGTGGAACGCAGGGCTGTCATATCTGGCGCCCGACGCGAAGAACCATGCGCACGCGCCTTTCTCGCCCGCCGGAACCCCGGCGGACGTAAATTTTCTCAAGTCCTCCGGATCGCAAGGGTTAATCGTGATGCAGCCGGACGGCTCTTCGAATCTCTGCTCCGGCGGCGCCAAAGGCCCCGGATATGAAAGCGACGACGTGAAGATGCGCCAGCCGTTTCCCCTTATGCCTTCGGGGACGTTCGGGAAATCCTCGAAGACGCCGCGCTGTCCGGCGGGCAGCGTTCCGTCATAGATCAAAGACGAGTAATCGTTGAGAAAGGGGTCTTCGAACGCCACATTAGTGGGATGCGTATCCAGCGCGCGGAAGACGCCTGTTATGCCGTCGCCCGGTGTCGTCAAAACCTTCTGGCCGGAAATGTCCTTGATGGTCTCTTCGTCGAACGGGTCCAATATGAAGGGCCCTATGAACACCTGATAATCGGTCTCGACCGCCTGCGCCATTAAGAGCTTTTCTTTTTTCGATGCGATTGCCGAAAGGCCCGGGAACTGCGGATGCAAAATCGCGGCGGTCGTCTGCGTGATGCGGAGCACGACTTTTCCGGAAATAGGATTGATCGCCGCGAGGAGCCTGCCCCTAAGCTCGGTCTGTCTGTAGCTTCCGTCGGGGTTCTTCACGGGATTGCTGTTTGCGTCCAGCTCCTGCGCCGTGATCACGACTTCCGTGGAGAAGAGCCTCTTTGATTGCGAGGTTTCATCGAGTGCGGCCGTGTCGCGGTGGAAATTCACGCAGCCGAAGAACGGCATCGTGTCGGTCGAAAACGCGCCCGGCGCCAGATCAAACCCGCGGCTCCCGAGCGAGACGGGATTCAAATCGAACAACTCGTTTGTCATCTGGCCGGTCGATGGATCGAGTATCGGGATCGAGCAGCGTTTGCCTCTGCCGGTCGGCGGGCTCCTCGACTGGATTTTCTCCGTCGTGTCGAGCCACTCATAGAAGTTTGAATCTTCGCCTTCAAGGCGGATTGAAACAACGCGCATCGCAGCCGATGCGGTGTCGGAAAGTTTCATGAAGAGCGGCACCGCGTTATCTAACGTCTCCGCTGTGACATCCCTGAACGAGAACGTCTTTCCGTTTTCAACCTTTTTCACTCCGGTCGACGTCTTGAAATAAAGCTCGAGCATCGGGATCTCGCGGATCGAAGTCTCGCCGGTTATCTCCGCCGTGAAAGAGCCGCGGTCGGTCGTGATTCGAAGTATCGCCTTGTCCTTGACCGCGCTTCCGACGCCCGCCTGCGAGCCGTCAAAACCGGTAAGGTCGGTCGGCTGGTAGGTGACTACGATGTATGCGGATCGCTCGTTGAATCCCGGCTGATAAGGCGGAAGCGTGAAGGGCAGCGTCGCGGCCTCGGCGTTTTTTATCTCTTCGAAATCGTCCGTGAGATAGATAGAATTTTGCTCGATTGCAAACTGGCCGGTCGATTTCGAATTCGGCGCCTCTTCAAGGGCTATGGCTGTGACGCTAAGATCGAGAACGCCTTCATTTCTTAGCGCGACGATCTTTTTGCCGGCGCCCAGCATCGCAGCGCCCCTTAAGTCGATTACGAGCTTTGGCGAGGCGTCCTTTTCCACCGGGGCGCACGCTGAATCAACCGCACCTATAGGTTTTCCCGTCGTGGAAACGGAAAAAATGCGGCAGTCGGGGTTTGCGCGGTCGGCGCACGGCCTGCAGTTTGTGAACGATTGCGTCTCGCCGCACGTGATTTGATCGCACTCGTAATATTCCTTCTCCGAGTTCGCGGGCATGGCAAGCCCGCCCACTTCAACATCATCCACGTCGGGGGCGGAAAGCGTGCCGTCATCATTCACAACCGAGATCGTCGCATCGCCCGATTTTGATTTCGCAACGGCCGCGAGTTTGAACGCGTCGGTGCCGATCATTACCGGCTCGACTATTTCGCCTTCCTCCGCGTTGGCGATCGTAGGCCTGAACGTCACGTCTATGACCATCATCTGCTGCGGCGCAAGCTGCTTGGAGAGCGCATCCATAGAGCTTATGAAAAACGGGCCTTTGCTCGAAGGTATCGAAATTTGAAGCGTGTTCGAGCCTATATTTTTTAACCTGAACTTTGCGGTGGCCTCGAATTGCGGACCGATATCGCTTGACCCCTCGGAGATGAATGTTCCGGATGAGACCTCCATGCGGTTGCCGCCGGGAAGCTCCTCCTCCGATTGTTCCCCGTCCGGATTGATGAAGAGCTTTTTTACGTCGATCGATTTCGGGCCGCCGCTGCCGGCACACTGATCGAGCGTCGGCGCAATCGAACCGGAAAATATCGCCTGAAGCGATGCGCCCATGAGGACGGCATCAGCCGCCTCGAACGTGTGGCCGACGACCGTGCCGGTCACGAGCGTCATGGCGCCCGAAGCGTCAGGAGGGCTCCCTGAAATCGAAGCGAGGTCGGGGAGTTCTTCCGTTTCGCCGGTCGTCAGCGTGAGGCCCGGCACTTCGCCGATCTGGCCCAGCGCATCGATGAAAAACGAAAAGTTTTCGAACGTCATGTTGCCGGCCGCATCGACGCTTCCGCGTCCGACATTCGAATCGCCGGTGCCGCTGCCTTTCGCGTTGATGGTTATCGGCGCGGGAAGTCCGTGACCTTCAACCTTGATATCGGGAAATTCGCTTCCGATTATCGAAATCTCCGCACCTGAAATGTGTATCGGGAACGGGGAAACTTCTACGCAAAGCGGCTCGGCAGAATCCGTGCCGGCCTCGATATTGTCTCCTTTTATGACTACGCAAAGTTGCGACGTGAAGGAGACAGTGCATTCACCTACCGGGGCTGCCTCGTCCGGTTGTGTTCCGGCCGGTTCTTCCTCCGGAGCGGGGAAGTAGACCGGGTCCCAATCCGTGGCGCATGCGGAAAAGAGCAACGCCGCAAGCAACGCACACACTATGCCTTTTTTGTGGCTAAAACTCTCCATAAGCTTTGTCCGTGGAGTTATCGGCATCCGGCGCAAAAAGTTGCGTATTATTAAGAAGGCCGCAATACGCGGCGCATGGGGAGCCCGCGTCAAATAATTGACATGCCGCGCCTTTATTTCACGCAACTTTTTTGGGATACCGCCGACAAGTGATTGGTCGTGCCTCCCCTTTGTAAGGGGAGGAGAGGTGGGGTGGATCTACCTCCCCTGACCCCTCCTTACAAAGGAGGGGAAACGTGGAAAAATTATGAAACGGTATTTTTCATTAATTATTATCCTTATTTGTATCGCTATACCACTTCATGCCCACGCCGGCGTATATAATGATGTAAAATCGTACGTCGTTCGCGCCCTAAGTGACGTCTCGCAGTGGTGGTCGGTCAAAAGCATCAGCCTGACCAAAGAGGGCGAGCCGCGGGGAGGAGAGCCCGAAGGGGAACCTTCGGAGCCGGCCGAGACGGCCGTACCCGGGATGTGCCGGGTGGCACAGCAGCCGCCGATAATAGTGTGCGAGCAGGGGTCGGGCTTTCTTTGCATCAACACACCGGAGCAGAGCGTTTCGGAAAATTCAGTTATCATTAAAGGGACAATCGACCGCGCGGGATCGGTTCCGGCGAGCATCGGCATCAGCGTCCAGCACGAGTACACAAAAAGAACTTCGTTTGTCGACACATCAAATCCTTTAACCTCGGACTGCTGGACTTCCACTCTCGATACCAAACAATTCTGTCTGGACGAAGACGGTTTCTATGCCGCCAAAGTCCCGCTTGACGATTTGGGCCCGTACACGATCGCGATCGGCGCAACGAGATTCGCCGGAGATTCCGTCACGCAAACCGTGCGCACAAGCAAGGTCACCGCATTGCAGATGACGGACGGCAGCGTGACCTTCGAGCCCGATGTCAGGGCAGGGGGCACGGTTACAGAGCCGTATGTCAACGTCAAGATTTCGCTTTTGGGCGATTGTCAGCACTGCGACTTTATCGGCGCATCGACCTTCGGCGTTACCGTCACGGTTGAAAACGTGATGAAAGATTCCTCCGGCCGCACAAGCAGGATAAGTTGCGCCACGAACGTCGAACAGGGCGGGCAGGGGAAATTTGTCGTAGGTGTTCCGGTAGGCCCCGCCTCAAATGAGCTCACAATCACCGCATGCAACGCGGCCACGCGGGGGTCGTGCCCTGCGATCCGCGGCATATCTTTTCAGGGCGGCGGAGGCGCCGAGGGGCTGGATATTATAAGTCCGCAGCCGGAGCCGTCTTATTCCTCTTCAAGCTACCCCACGATTCCTTTTCAATTCAAGATTCCGGGAATCGCGGGCGACACGTGCGTGAAGAGCACGCTCAACCGGAACCAGCCGACAGAGGTTTGTCCGTCCGGAGGCGTTTATTCGATTGATCTTAATCCGCAGTCCGGGATCAATGTGGCCACGATCGACAATGATGAACTTTTTGTCCATTTTGCTTGGGTCTTCGGCTGGGGCGATATTGCAAGTCCGTTCAAGGATGCGGGCGCAATCGAGGACGGGCTGACGTCGGATGCGGCCGTGGAACTTGTTTTGCCAAAGGACACCGTGACCGACATTATAGGCCCCATGATTTCAAACGCGCTCAAATCCGATGAGCTTTCCGAAGTGATAAAAAAGATCGGGACAGGCGACAGCGGTGAAGGCGAGACATCTGATGCAAACGAAACTGAAATTGAGATTCCGATGTGCGGCGCTGAAAGCTCACTTGGCGATTTCAAACTCACGATGGTGGGCGATCCTTCAATCGGTGCCGCAAAGGTCGAAGGCATATCTTTTGAGAAGGACGTGATGCGTTTGAGCTTGAACGCCGACAACGCTTCGTTCACGATCGGCCTCGTCAAGGATGCCGAAACGGTTCCGCTCAAGATATCCTTCCTCAAGGTCGTAATCGATCTGATGCTCAAGGCCGATCCTTCATCCGGCCTTATCATCCTGGGCAGCCCTCACACCGACTGCGACTATAAGTCGGAGAGATACTGCACCGGAATGCCGGCGGCGCTTGTGCCCAAAAACATGGTCGGCAACGCGACACAGTACGGGAGATTCGTGAAGTGCGATCCCTCCGCACTCGGGTCCGATGTTTCAGACAACGTCCGCGAGTTGTGCGACGCGATGAACTCGATCAATTCGCAGACGGGGATCATAAGCTTGAAGATCCTGGATGCGATCAACTCCGCGATATACTGCGGCGGCTCGAAGTATTTGACGGGGCTGGTCCGCGAAGGGCTGCGACAAAAAATAAAATTGGAGGTCAGTGGCGTGCTGGGCCCCGTTGATCTGCCGGCCGGTTTCAATCTCGACGGCAGCCTTGGCGGCAGCCTCGGCAGCGGCATCAAAATAGATGAGAAGGGTATACTTTTGATTGCCGGGCTCATTGCGGGCGATCAGGAATTATTTTCGAAGATGCCCCGCGAGCTCCAAATCCCGTCGGTGGGCGTCATCGCAAATTCAAAGGGGCCGCTCATCACATCCGTCGATGCCGGGGGCTCGCAACTGCGCGTCGCGGTCGCGATGGACGCGATTAACCGTCTTCTGTTCGCAATAAACTCCACCGGCTTTTTGAGCCTCGATGTTTCGGAGCTATTCTTCAATCGTGTAGGATTTGATTTTGTAGAAGAGTGCGATGCCTTTGTTGAGAGCGGCGGCGAAAGCGCAGAGGCATATTCGCCGCTTTGCAGCATCAGGCCGCGCGTCTCCGAGCTTTTGGGAACTCCGCTCACAAGATACGATTATTTTCCGGCAAAACATCCCCTGATGATCCGTGTTCGCGGCAACCGGGCCCTGCCTCCGCATATCTCCGTCGTGAATGAAGAGGATATCCCCATAGTCGTGCATGACCAGCAAAATGGCGGGACTTCGGGCGAGGAGTTGGGCCCGAATCTTCTCGATGTACAGATCGGCGGCCTCGTCATGAGTTTTTATGCGCTTGAAGTCGATGATTCAGGGGAGGTTGATAAATATGGAAATTTGCCGATTAAATTGGATTCTCAAGGCAAGCCGGTAATTCATTCTATGCGCCCTGAAGATCCCGATCCGTCTAACGGACAGATCGCAACTTTTGAAGCGACGCTCCTCCTGGCGGTTGAGATCGGAAACGTGGAGACGGACCCCAACGATCCTTCAAGGTTTGAGATCATGGTGAGGCCGCTTGCGGACAGGTCGCGCCTCGTGATCTCTCCTGTCGCCGGAAGCAACTCAACTACGATACCTCCCGCGGCGCTCATCTCCGCATTAAGGGAGAAAATTCAATACGCGATCAACATTTATTCTTCAAAGGAAGAGGCGATAAAGATACCGATTCCGAAATCCGTTTCATTCGATGATTACCGGGACAATGATCTTATAAAACTGTTGGGTCTCAAAACGCTGGCCTTTGGACCGAAGGGGTTCCAGCTTTCGCTGGACGAAGAATCAAATTCTTTGTCGGTGGGCATCTCCGCCGCCATCACGCAGCTTCTGCATCAGGGCGGGGCCGAATTTCAGGATACGCTTCCGCACTAAGAGTGCCTAACACAATGAAGTTCTACTGCAAATTCCGCCTTTGGACTGCGACTGCGTCGGATTTCGCAAAAAGTGCTCAACGTAGCTTCAGCTACGCCTCCGCGCTTTTTGCTCATCCTTCTTGTCTCGCTCCAAAGTCGGCATTTTCGTAACGAACTTCATTATGTTAGGCACTCTAAAACCGCAGCACCAGCTCCAGGATCTCGTTTTCGCCGACCTTCACGTTGATCCATTTCTTCAAGAGAACGCTTTGGACGGGATCGACGAAGCCGGCCTCAAGATAGTAGCTGCCCGGCTGGATGTCGAAGACCTGCCAGTCATCGCCCGTGTCGCCGTTTATGAGTTCGGTATCCGCGCCGTATTGATATACCTTGAAATGGCAGGTGATGATTTTGTTATTCGCGCCGCGTCCGATGATCTTGAGTTTTCCCGCTGTGAAGATCGCCTCATGGGCCACCTGTTTTCCGTCCTCGACGTCGATATCCTTGATCCAGAGAGACGGCTTTTCTTCGCCTTCAGCAGCCAGGTTTTCCGCTTTGACATCATAGCGGCCGGGCGAAATCTCAAACGTGAGCCAGTCGGACGACGGTGGTGCAGACGCAAGGACATCCTCCGTCCCGCCGCGGTAGATTGTGAACTTGGTCTCCAGCGGCTGCTCCTTCGCATTGCGTCCGCGCAGCTTCACCGTTCCGAATGCAAAGCGGATGACCTGTTCGACCGGTGTTGCCGCAGTCACTTCGATGTTGGGAACCGAGACGGTCGGCTTCGGCTCAATCACCTGCTGCGTGGAGGCCGCGATGACTTCATATAAACCGGGGGATATCTGCACGGAGACAGGTACCTTCGGATCGACAGTTTTCACCACGGCATAATCTTCGCCGGTTTGCATGTTCCGGACGGTGAACTCTCCCAGCACCGGATTTCCCTGCCCGTCAACTGCGGACAGCTTCAAAATACCCATCTCAAATTTTGCGATAACCTCCGTGGTTTCCGCTGCAGCGACAACCGCGCCGGTTACCTTCGTGCGCGGATTCACGCTCATCACGGGATCCTGGCCTATGAACAGGATGTCATATGCGCCGGGCGCGACAGATAAGGTTCCGCCTTCAGCGCCCATCGCACCGCTTCCAACGACCTGATCCGCTTTGAAGATCTGGAACAGGAACGGTATCGCGACATTTTGCGTCGTGACACCCTTGAGCGCCAGCGTTCCTTTCTGGAAGCGGAACGTCCTCTCGACGGCCTCGCCCGTTTTTACCTCGACGCCCGACTCCGTGAGTGTGATTTTTTCCGCTTCGGACTCCTTTTGATCGCCGGATATGTCGTATGTCCCAGGCGTTAAGAAAAACGTCTTCGCCTCCACGCCGCTTTCCGCCTCGGCGATTTTTTCGGTGGTGCCGGCCTTCGTGATCTGATATCGGGCCGGTGCGAGTTTGCCGTAGTTGTCGATCGACGAAAGAGTGATCGATCCGAGATCGAAGTTCACATCCTGCTCGACCCGTGTTTTTTCCAGGACGTCGACCCCCTTGATGATCTTTGACGGTTTTTTAACCTCCGGTGATGAAGTGTACTCGACCAGAATATCGTATGTTCCCGGCGGGAGGCGCAAGAGTTTCGTGCCGAAGCTCGTCTCCGTTTTGATGACCTGTTCTGTCCCGCCCTTGAGTATTGTTATCGTCGTTGGGATCGGGGTCGCGCCGGCGACGGTCGACAGGCGCAAATTGTACGGGATCGTGGAATTGACCGCCTCGTCTAAGGATTTTCTAAGCTCGTTTTCGTTGCGGGCGAGATAGAATTTCCCCTCGGAATTTGTCGCAATGCACTGAAGCTTGTCTGCGTCCTCCTGGCTCACATCGAATCCTACGACGTTGATTATGAGCTTCGGGTTCCCCATGTGCAGCGCCCTTGCAGTCTGGCACGGATCGACACCACATGTGTCCGAACCGTCGGCAAGCAGGATGATCAGCTGATCCAGATTTGCGGCCGCCGGAAAATCCTTCGATGCCGCTTCAAGCGCTGCTGCGATGGGGCTCTCGCCCTGCGCCGTCAGCGGAGAAATGGCTTTTTGTATCGCGTCAAGATCTGGGCTTCCGATCGGGTAGACCTTCACAGTGTCCGCGCAGTCGTGCTGGTCGATCGGTTTTTGAGTCCCGAAAACGCGGATCCCGATATTTCTGGGAAATTCGGTCTGCTTGAGCTGGAGGATCACATCCTGGACGGCGGTTTTTTGCAGATCGAATTTCGAAACGCCGCCGAACGGAGCGGCCTGGCTTCCCGATGCATCAAGAATGATTTCGATGTTTGTCTCCGCCTTCACGAGTGCCGGCGCAAACGGGACCGGTTGGGCAACTGATGGCGCCGCTATTGCTTTTGTTTCAGGCGGTGCCGCCTGCGGCACAGGTAGTGGCGGCAAAGCGGCTTCAGGTGGCAGTGCGGCGGCAGGCAGAGGTTGGGGCGGCAGAGCAGGGGCCGGTGGAGGAGCCGGAGGAGGTAGTGGCGCAGGCGGCGGTGAGAGCGACAATGGTCCCGTTTGGATAGCAGGTCCCTCCGCTTTGGCTGCCTTTTCGCCTGAAGGCGGTCCTTCCCCCCTGGGCGGGGCAAGCATCGGAGCCTCCATCTGCTGCGCCGCAGTTGCCGCAGATTGGGACTTCGAGGGCGCCTGCCCACGCTTGCAACCGCTCAATATGCTTAAAGAAATTGCCAATATCGGGATCAATAAGGACAGGAAAATGGGTTTTTTTTGCATAGCGAATTTGAATCTACCACAAGGAAAAATGTTTGAAAATAATGAAAAAAAGGCGAAACATTTTTGTGAAACAGCCGAAAACTATAGTAGAGACATCGAAAGGGGTAAAAGTGCGTTCTGGCGGTGCTAGCCCATATTCTGTCTGCCAAAGTCTGGGCGGAAACAGGGAAGAGTATTGCGAAGACATGGTTGAGCTTCAGTGCGTCGACCAGCTTGCGGTTCTTTGCGGGGGGGTCCATCCGGGCGACATGGCAGCGACCGAACAATGCGCGTCTTACGACAACATCGCATGGAATGTCCCGCAGGACGTTGCGTTAAGAGACGCGCTTCAAAATGGGGCGAAACGTTTTTTGGTAAACCTTCCCGATCTCATTGCGCAAACGTTTTCTGCATCGAGTCTTGCAGCCTGCGCCCAGAAGGTAGCGGATATCGTGAGTCTTTACGGAGTTCCCCATTCATATTTTGTCACGCTCGATAATTCCAATATAGCCGAATTCGCAAAGCTCAAGGAACAGGTCATCGTTATCGCCGGCAAGGCCGGCGATCCGTCAACGGAAGAGTTGAAAAGAAAGGCCGTAGAAGAATTCGGAGGCCCCGCGCAATTTTTATTCATCGATATCACCAATAAAACAACGGCCAAGAAGCTCATGAAACAGCTGGGCGTCTTCACTGCATTCAAAGACACCTTCGAGGGCGACTATTCCACGCCTCATCGTTTCGACCATTTTTTAATAGATGGAAAGTGGACATGGTCGCCGTATATAGAGCTTCAAAGTTCCGGTGCCGCTTTGTGGGAGGCATGGCTCAAGAAAAATCAACAGGAAGAGCCGGTCAGTGGAAGCGGTAATGCCTTGTGGGAGGCGTGGTTAAAAAAGAACCAACAGCAGCCGGCTATGCAAACACCGGCCACTCCGCCGCCTGTTGCACCTCTGCCATCTGTCGCGCCGCCCGTAGCTCCGCTACCGGTGGCTCCTTCACCTCCGCCGCCTGTTCCTCAAGAGGGAATAAAAATTCCGGAGGCTTACAATAAAGTGGATTTGATCACGCAGGCCGAAGACTATGCGGCTGGGCAGCCGATGGCGGGATATGCAAGAACGCTGACGCAGCATAATTTTGATCTGTTTTTTGTGCAGACAGGCAGACCGGTCATCGTCGCGGTTATTGACGGGAGCATTCATCAGCAGGATGTCATACAGGTTCTGCAAGATGAGCAGCAAATCAAGCCTGAAGCTCAAAGGGCATTTATAGCAGTTCTGGATTTATCCAACAAAGCGACCCGCGCGGTGCTTTGGAACAAGCTTTCTCACTTGAATCAGAAGACCACGGGGCTCATTGATCCGGAATTCATAAGGCCCTTCACGATCCTTGAATACAAAGGCGGCTCGATAGGCCTCTATCATGACGTGGATTTGAACAGCGACGGCGCTGCAGACATTGAGATCACACAAAGGGGGAGCCCGCCGCCCGTTCAGGAATTGAAAATGGAGTTCGATCCCAACACAAATACGAAATTCAATCTCTTCAGCCTCATCAAGAAGAACAAAGTTTCTTACCCGATGACCGTATTTGTCGTGCACGATCCCTATGACCTGCAGTTCCAGTTTGAAGCGGAGACCGTGAGAAACGATAATAGCGGTTCTGTCTTTTACGTCGACTGGAACGACCCCGAAAGCCGCTTCTTCGCGACACATTATCTGGGGCTTCCTCCTTTGTCGGACGCCCACGAATATGAAAGTTGGGAGTTTGAAAAACCGACGGACGAGCACGGATATTTCACGAAAGTGGCGTTCGACGGAGCTGTTTTGCAAACTGACACCGATCTTCTGAACGCGACGGCGCTGGTCACAGATCCTTACGAATTCCGGTATGTGGCGAGCGTAAATTTCGACACCTATTTCGGAGAAACGGCCCGCGAGGATTCGATCGTTGTGGTCGGCGACCCGCGCGAAACGGACACGCAGCAGCTTATCGAACGGCTTGAAGAGGAGAAACGCGATTTGGGCCACGGACTGCGCCTCATAATGGTGCCGCAATGGGCGGACGGCGAAGTTAAAAATACGGCCCAATCGGTGTTGCAGCAGCTGGGGATATCCACAAAAATGCACACGACGGCCAAGGCATACAAGGTCGAATGGAACGATCAGGGGAAGAGGACAAAGGTCGATTATAATCCGCACGGCTTTGAGTCGGTGCATGTGGACAATGACGTGTGGGACGAGTCGGTGCTGGGTACGAGCAGCAACGTTCTCGTTGTAGTCGGTGAAACAGATGCAACATGGGATGCGGGGGTCGCGCAGGCCACGGCGCAGCTAAGATCCGGTCTCGTAAGTCAGATCATGAACAGCAAAGATCATTCAATTACGGTCGACAAGAAGAAGGTCAAAAGAATCGTCTATCTGACTCCCGCGGACGTCTTGAGGATTTTCTCCTCCGAAATGGATAATCCGGAGCAGTATTCCATCCCCTACGAATTTTTACACAACGATCAGCTGCCGCAGATGTTTTTGGTCACGGGGCCGAAAGGCAACAGGTCCAATGTGGTCATCAGCGGCGCTTCGGACATCTCTTTGCCGGTCGGCTGGTCACCGGATGCCGGACCGCAGGAAACTCAAGTTGTAAACGTCGTGAAGTTTGATGCTGAAAGTTATAAAAAACTTAGTGAAATGGGTGTGACTGAAAAGACCGTGACGTCGGAAATCGGCGAACAGCAGATTGAAGAGGCGTTTCAAAAAATTGATCCGACTGTTCAGGCATGGAAGATGTCATTGAATAAAATGGGTGTGATAGGAGACGGGAGATTTTTAGTCGTTATCGGTGATGAGGGTGCGGAATCCGTCAAAAAATGGATGAAAAAGCTCATGAAGGCGGAGGGTGACGAGCAGCTCTACTTCATCAATACGGAAATCGACGCTCCGTCTATAACATATACATATCAAACGAAACTTCAGGAAATGAATTTTTTCCTGAAAGCCGTATTCGGATTCGAATCCAATTCTTTGCCTAATCCTCCAGTTTTTGAGTGCACCCAGAATAACTCAGAAAAAGTTTCCTACACCTGTAAGCCATATCATTTCCCTGAATAACAGTCGTTTTTGACCCATATACGGCGTTTTCTGGCTTGTAGCCAAAAAAACCTTTCATTCTGTTCCGCATTGCGCTAGTTTTAACGTCCACTATGGCTAAAAAAACATCATCGAAGAGGAAGAATACCCACCTGTCGGATTTCCGGCAAAAAAATGATCTAACGGCCCGTTATGAAGCGATGCAGGTGCGCGCTGAAAAACTTGAGCGTCTGGTCCAGATCATCTCGCGCGGAAAATATCAGTGGGAGGCGACGTTCGATGCGATAACCGCACCCGTGCAGATCGTCACGGCCGATTACAGGATCGAGCGCGCGAATGTCGGCTTGGCGTCGATCGGAGGGCGAAACATCACAGATGTCGTGGGCAATCATTGTTACGAGGTCTTCGCCGGGAGAAATTCGATTTGCGACGGCTGCCCTTTGAAAGACGCCATCTCAAATGATTCCCCCGTGTCGCAGGAACTGTGTAGTCCTGTGAAAGGGCGCCAGTTTGTCGCCCACGCCTATCCTTACATCCTTGAGGGGAAAAAACCCGATGCCGCGGTCATGTATTATCACGATATAACGGAAGAGTGCAGGCTGCAGCAGGAGTCGATCCAGCAGGAGAAGATGGCGGCCATCGGCCTTCTGGCCGGCGGCATCGCGCATGAGATCAACAACCCCCTGGGCGGGATTCTTGCGTTCACGCAGCTTCTGATGCGCGACGTGAAGGACAACGAACTCATAGCGAATGATTTGAAGGAGATCGAAGGCGCTGCCATCCGCTGCAAAAAAATTGTGAGCGACCTTTTGGATTTCTCGCGCGTCTCCAAAGAACGCGAAAACTGCCTCGTGGATGTCAATGTGCTTCTGGACAAGGTGTTCCCGTTCCTGAAGGGCGATCTGCAATCGTTGAATATTGAGGTGGATTTCAAGCCGTCAAAGCATCTGCCGGAGGTGAAGGCGAACCCCGACCGTCTCCAGCAGGTTTTTCTAAACGTCCTCACAAACGCCTGCCATGCGATGCCCAAGGGCGGGAAACTTTCAGTGAAGACTCTGGTCGATGCGTGCAACCGCGTTGTAATCAAAATTTCAGACACCGGTGTCGGGATACCAAAAGAAGGCCTGTTTAGGATATTCGACCCCTTCTATACTACGAAGGAGCCGTCAAAGGGAACAGGCTTGGGACTTTCGATCGCTTATCGCATCATAAAAGAGCACGGCGGAAACATAGAGGTCCAGAGCGAATTGGGGAAGGGATCCACGTTCACGATTTATCTGCCGATCGCATGAAACACCGGAGGGTTTATGGCACACGTTTTGATAATTGACGACGAGCCGGCCATCCGCATGGCGCTTAGAAAATTTTTGAAGGATCAGAAATATGAAGTCTCGATCGCGGCAGACTCCGACGAGGCCTTCAAGGTTTTGGAACAGGATGTCGTCGATGTGGCTCTGGTCGATCTTGTGATGCCCAAGATGGACGGGATTGAGCTCATCCAGAAGATGAAACGCGTTCAGCCCGAGATCGTCCCCATTGTCATCACGGGTTTCGGGACGATTACGTCCGCGGTCCAGGCGATGAAGGCGGGGGCATTTCATTACCTCACGAAACCGTTCGATTTGGACGACGTCGCGTCCATCATAAAGACCGCGCTTGAGCACAAGGAACTCAAAGAAGACAACAGGCTCTTGCGCGATCAGATCCAGCAGGAGTATCGTTTCGCAAACATCGTCGGCAAGAGCGACGAGATGACGGCCGTCTTCGATCTTGTGGAAAAGGTCGCCGGCACCGATTCGACGATCTTGCTTCTTGGCGAGAGCGGGACGGGAAAAGAGCTTGTCGCGCGCGCAATTCACTACAACAGCAAGCGCAAGGATAAGCCCCTTGTCACAGTGAATTGCGCTGCCATTCCGGAAGAACTTCTGGAATCGGAACTTTTCGGCCACATCAAGGGCGCATACACCGGCGCAATAGCGACGGTCCCGGGGAGATTCGATTCGGCGGATCACGGCTCGATCTTTTTAGACGAGATCGGCGACATGAGCTTCAAGCTGCAGGTGAAGATACTTCGCGTCCTGCAGGAGCAGTGCTTCGAGCCGGTGGGTTCGACGAAAACGCACACCGTCGATGTGAGGATCATCGCGGCGACAAATCAGGATCTGGAACGCGCTGTGAAGGAGAGGCGCTTCCGCGAGGATCTATATTATCGCCTGAACGTCATCCCGATCCTCATCCCGCCGCTTCGCGAACGCATGAGCGATGTCGCGCTCCTCGTGAGCCACTTCATCGAGAAATTCAACAGCTCCGACAACTGCCAAATCGAAGGGATCGACAAGTCCGCAATGAAGATTCTTATGCAATACAAGTGGCCCGGAAATGTGAGGGAGCTCGAGAATATGATCGAGCGGGCGGCCGTGCTCAAAAGGCAGGGGACGATAGGGGCGACCGATCTCCCGGAAAAAATTTCGGGCGTGAAAGAGGCGGCGCCCGCAAAGAAGGCAGGGGCCGAGGTGCCGGAGGCGGGCATTTCGCTTCGTAAATCGGTCGCCGAATATGAAACGGAACTCATTTTGAAGGCGCTTGAGAAGACCGGCTGGAACAAAAACAAGGCGGCGCGCCTACTGAAGCTCAACCGGACGACACTTGTCGAAAAGATCAGGAAACGGAATCTTGAAAAACTCATGAGAAGGACTGGCGAATATGTTCAAGGAGACAAATCTTCTAATCGTTGACGACGACCCCTCGATCACAAAGGTGTTTGAGCGCCTTGCCAAGGAGAGGCGCTGGACCTACACGACCGCGAAGAGCGGAACCGACGCGATAGAACTCCTGAACCGCCAGGTTTTTGAGGTCGCGCTGGTCGACATCAAGATCCCGGGCTACACAGGCATACAGATTCTCGAGTACATAAAGCGCAACTCCATACCGACCGAAGTCATAATGATCACGGGTGTCGGCACGATCGAGTCCGCTGTGCATGCGATAAAAGAAGGCGCGTACAATTATCTCACGAAGCCGTTCGATGACATCGAAAAGGTGGCGGTGCTCATAGATAAGGCGATGGAGCGCTACCGCCTTATGATGCAGATCAAAAATCTCGAGCGCCAGCAGGCCGACCGCTGCACATACTATGAGGGCATAATAGGCAGAAGCCGCAAGATGGCGGAGGTCTTTTCGATAATCGACAGCGTTGCGCAGACCTCATCGACGATTCTCGTCACGGGGGAGAGCGGCACGGGAAAAGAGATGGTGGCGCGCGCGATCCACAACAGGTCCAACCGCAAAAACAAGTCGTTCGTTGTGATAAACTGCGCGGCAATCCCGGAGCAGCTTCTGGAGTCGGAGCTTTTCGGGCACAAGCGCGGCTCGTTCACGGGAGCGATCGCCGACAAGAAAGGCCTGTTTGAAGAGGGGGACGGCGGAACCGTTTTTTTGGACGAGGTCGGCGAAATTCCGCCGTCGATTCAGGTGAAACTGCTCCGGATCCTGCAGGAGGGCGAGATTCGCCCCGTGGGCGATGTCAGCGCGCATCACGTCGACGTGCGCCTGCTCGCGGCGACGAACCAGGACCTTGTGCAGGCTGTCAAAGAGGGGCGCTTCCGCGAGGATCTCTATTACCGCCTTAACGTTATTTCTCTAACGCTGCCGCCGCTTCGCGACAGGAACGACGACATACCGATTCTCACATACCACTTCCTTGAAAAATACAGCGCGAAGATGGGCAAGAAGGTGGACAAGATTGCGATCGACGCGCTTCAGGCGCTGCAGTCGTACACGTGGGTGGGCAATGTGCGCGAACTTGAGAATGTCATCGAGCGGGCCGTGGTTTTGGCGACAGGCGACACGATAACCGCGCGCGATCTGCCCGCGCGCATCCTGGGGGAATCTTTTTATCTTCTTGAGGAAAGCGGAAGCGACTTGACGCAGTTCTCGTATCGCGAGGCGAAGGATAAGATGCTCGCTTCGTTCAACCGCGCGTATCTCAAAAGCCTGCTCAAGATGGCGTCGGGGAACATATCATTCGCCGCGGAGAAGGCGGGGATGGACCGCAGCAATTTTAAGAAACTGCTCAAGAAATACGGCGTCGATGCGGCGGACATTGAAGGAATGGAAGGCAAATGACGACTCTGCTCATCGTTCATAACGGCAAGAATGTACCGCCGGTTGTTGAAAAGGCGCTGGACGGCTCGCAGCTCAAAATCGCCGTGGCGGCCTCAATCGAGCTTGCCCCCGCACTCATCCGCGAGGTGCCTGAAGCGGTCGTCTTGTATATGGAAGGTTCCGCCCGCGAGGGGGCATCCCGCATCTTTGATGTTATAAGGAAGTATGACGACAATCTCCCGCTCGTCGTCGTCGCGGAGTCGAAGGCGTTGGACGACGCGGTCGCCGCAATGAAGGCCGGCGCGTATGATTACTTCCCGCTCCCGCTCGATAAATCGAAATTCAAAAATTCGGTGGCGCACGCGGTGAGGCTTTACGGCCTCACGAAGAGGGTCTTTCTGCTTGAGAGCCAGATGGGTTTCAAGGAGGGCTTTGACGACATCATCGGGGCCTCCCTCCAGATGCGTGAGATGTTCAATCTCATACGCATGGTCGCCAAGAGCAACGCGACTGTGCTGATCCTGGGCGAAAGCGGCACGGGCAAAGAGCTTGTCGCGAAGGCGATCCACAGGCATTCACCTCGGTGCAATAAAAATTTTGTGGATATAAATTGCGGCGCGATACCGAGGGAGCTCCTCGAAAACGAGATGTTCGGCCACGAGCGCGGCGCATACACAGGCGCTGACCGCCGCTACATAGGAAGCTTCGAGCACGCCCACGGCGGCACGATGTTCTTAGACGAGATAAGCGAGATGGAGCCGAAGCTTCAGGTGAAGCTTTTGCGTTTTCTGCAGGAGAGGAACTTCACGCGCGTCGGCGGAACCGAAACCATTTCAGTCGACGTGAGGATCGTCGCCGCCACAAACCGCGATCTCGGCCGAATGGTGGAGGAAGGGCGCTTCCGCGAGGATCTCTTCTACAGGCTCAATGTCGTTCCCATAAATCTTCCGCCCCTTCGCGAGCGGCGGGAAGACATCCCGCTTCTGGCAAAATATTTTCTCCACAAGATGACGGCCAAAAACGAGAAGATATTTCTGGATTTCGCGCCGCAGGTGATGGATGCGCTTGTTTCATACGACTGGCCCGGCAACGTGCGCGAGCTTGAAAACGCGATCGAAAGGGTGGTCGTCCTTCACAACGACACGAGGGTCAAGATGTCGCACCTGCCGCCCGTGATACACGATGCGATCGGTAAAAAGAACGTGGCGGCGGCCGACATCTCGCTTCCGGAGGGGGGCAAAATTATTCCCTTGGAGCTTGTCGAAAAATATGCGATTGAAGCGGCTCTCAACCGCTGCATGGGGAACGTCGCGGAGGCGGCGCGGAAACTGAAAATCGGGCAGGCCACACTTTACAGGAAGATAAAACAGTACGGTCTCAAGGAATAAGGAGGAATCATGAACATAGATGTTGAACAGCAAGGCGACATATCGATCCTTCACTGCGGAGGGAGCCTTGATGCGGATTCGGTGACGGGTTTCAAAAAGATTGCGTACGGCCTTGTGGACAAGGGCTCGGTGCGCCTGGTTATTGATTGCGCCAATGTGACGTTTGTCGACAGCATGGGGCTCGGCGTTTTGATCTCGCTTCTACGCCGCGCGAGGAGCCATCAGGGCGATGTGAAGGTGGCGTCCTTAACTGACGATGTGCGGACCGTCTTCGAGATCACAAGGCTCCACAGGCTCTTCGACGTCTGTGCGGATTCCCAAACGGCCGTCAGACAATTTACAAGAAATACATAAGTTAGTCATTGCGAGGAGCCCCTCGACAAATGCTCGGGGCGACGAAGCAATCCCATGTGTATAATAAAGGGGGATCGCCACGCCCGCTTTTGGCGGGCTCGCGATGACATCTGCATATGTCCTTCACGGTTAAAATCACGATTCCAAGCGATACCCGCTATCTCGCGGTCCTGCGCGATCTTATGGCCGCAGTCGCGAAGATCGTGGGCCGGAGGAGCCTTCCCAAACGTGCTGAAACGACCTGCACTTTGGCCTTGATTGAAGCCGTCGATAATGCAATCTTCCATGCCCATCGGCATCAGACGGTTTTGCCCATAAGTGTCGAAATCAAAGTCGAAAAGGGCGCCGTGATAATGACGATAAGTGATTGCGGTCCGGGGCTTGACCATCCGGCCGTCCATGCGCCGAAGCTCATCGCGACGAAGGGGCGCGGGCTTTTCATAATAGATCGCTTGATGGACGGCGTGGAAACCAGGATGACCGGCAAGGGCCACGCACTGACGCTGAAACTTAACATATAATATTATGGCAGCAGGGGACAAAAAGGCGCTCGAGGCCGTCTATTCCTTGAGCAATGCGATCGCGCAGGCAAGGGACTTAAATCAGGTCTACGAGCTGATACTCGACAAAGTCGTGGAGCTCTTCGGCGTCGAGAAGGCCTCGATCATGATCTTCGATCCTGCGGTCGACGGCCTTCGCATCGCGGCCGCGCGGGGCCTCGACCCGCAGATTAAAAATCAGGCGGTCGTGCGCGTGGGCGAGGGGATCAGCGGAAAAGTTTTCAGGAGCAATGAGCCGCTTCTGGTCGAGGACATCAGGGCGGCTGGCCTTGGTTCCGGACTTGACAAATACAAGACGGCGTCGCTCATGTCCGCACCCGTCACCTGTTTTCCGATGAAGGTCGGCGGCGAATCGCTTGGTGTCATAAACGTTACGGACCGAGCGGACGGCAGGCCGTTCACCGAACACGACCTGCAACTTCTGACGACACTTTCCAATCAGGTCGCTTCATACTTACGCATCTTAAGTTTATCGCGCGAAGTCGCCTCGACCGAACAGCTAAAGCAGCAGCTGGAGATCGCGCGACAGATACAGTACCGCCTTCTGCCGCTCGAGCCGCCGAGGATGGACGGCATCGAGGCCGCGGGTCGCATCATAACGGCGGAGCGCGTCGGCGGCGACTACTACGATTTCTTCCTCTCGAGAACGAAACGCCCAACATTCGTGATCGCCGACGTGTCCGGCCACTCCATCGGCGCGGCCCTCATCATGGCCGCGTTCCGTTCCGCGATCAAATCGCAGATGGACGCCGAATATGCGCCGTCGATACTCGTTCAGAGGCTCAATCAGATCCTCTACGAGGACCTGTTTCAGGCGGAGCAGTTCATATCGATGGCGTTCATCAAATATGTGAAATCGCGCCAGCTCATACAGTTCACAAACGCAGGCCATCCTCCGCCGATCGTCTGGCGCCGCGCGACAAAACAGTTCGAGGAACTCATCACGTCCGATCCGCTCTTAGGCATCGAGCCCTTGAGCATCTATCATGACAAACACGTCGTCGTCTCAAAGGGCGACGTCATCGTCCTTTACACCGACGGCGTGACGGAGGCGACAAATTCAAAGGGCGAGCGCTTCGGCAAGCAAAGGCTTTTCGAGACGCTGAAGGGCGTGTTTGACAAAACGCCGCGCGAGATCGTCGACGCGATCGTCGACGCGACGGCATCGTTTGTGGAACCGGCGGCGCCGCGCGACGACGTAACGGCATTAGTGCTAAAGGTTATCTAATATGGACTACAAACAAACAGTGGAATATCTGGAGTCGCTTATCCCTCGGGAATTCCGTCTTGAGCTGGGCCCCATACGCGAGTCCTGCAACATGTTCGAAAATCCGCAGCTCGCGTTCCCGACGATCCACATTGCCGGCACAAACGGCAAGGGCTCCACCGCCGCGTTTCTCACTTCGATTCTGATGCAGAGCGGATACCGCGTCGGGCTCTACACGTCCCCGCACATTCTGGATGTGAGGGAACGCATTCAGGTGGACCGCGTGCCGATATCGGAGGATGACCTCGCGTTCCATGTGGCGCGGGTCAAAGACTCGCTGCCGGACGACAAAGCGCTGACCTATTTTGAATTTTTGACGTTACTGGCGTTCCTGTATTTTCAGGAAAAAAAGGTCGATATTGCGGTGATCGAGGCAGGCCTGGGCGGCAGGCTCGACGCGACCAACGTCATAGTGCCGCAGGTCGTCATAATAACGCCTATCTCCCTTGATCACACAAAACACCTGGGCAAAACTCTGACGGAGATCGCAACGGAGAAGTGCGGCGTGATCAAACGCGGCGTCCCGACGGTCGTTGCACAGCAGCCGCCGGAGGCGATGCATGTGATACAGCGCTGGTGCGATGAGATGGGCTCTCCGATTTGCATGGCTTCCGCGGAGGATGTCACGCAATCTTTAAGTCTCGCCGGCGAACATCAAAAACAAAATGCGGCATGCGCGGTCGAGGCGGCGCATCTTCTTGCCGACGCGAAGTTTGAGATAAGAGATATTGGCAAGGCGCTTGGGGATACGCACTGGGACGGAAGGCTTGAGGTTGTGAACCGGGCGCCCCGCGTTATTTTGGACGGCGCGCACAATCCTGCGGGCGCAGTTGTTTTGGCGGATTATATCGGCAAAGAGATCAAGCGTGAAAATGCGGTCTTGATGCTGGGCGTCATGGAGGACAAGGACATCCACGGCATCTGCCGGTCGCTCATACCGACTGTTCGCGAGGTGATCTGCGTGAAGGTCCCGTCGGAGCGCAGTGCGTCGCCCAAGGATATTGCGGCGCGCGCGCGTTCGTTCGGCGCCTCTGTCCATCAGGAGGGCGAAATTTCAGCGGCCTTGTCCAAATGGATGAAGAAGCTGGGCGCCAAAGATACTCTCATCATTTCAGGATCGCTTGTGACCGTCGGCGCCGCAAAAAAATATTTTTCAAAATAGCCCGCCACTAAATCGCCCGCCACTAAAACTTAGGCGGGCATGTCGGCGGGCAAGGAGTCTTTATGTCGTTTCCAAAGAGCAGGCCGAGAAGGTTGCGCGTCAATGCCACGTTGAGGCGGATGGTTGCGGAGACGAAGTTGTCGCCCGACAATCTCGTCATGCCTGCGTTTGTCGTCCCCGGCAAAAATGTCGCGGAGCCGATTCTGTCGATGCCCGGGATATTTCATTATTCGGCGGACAGGCTGGCAAGGGAGGCAAAAGAGATTTACAACGAAGGCATCGGCGCGATGCTCATATTCGGCGTGCCCGACAAAAAAGACGAACACGCAAGCGAGGCCTACAACAAGGACGGCCTCGTCCAGACAGCGATCCGCGAGATCAAAAACGCCGCTCCCGATCTTCTTGTCATAACCGATGTGTGCCTGTGCGGATACACGTCCCACGGCCATTGCGGCGTTATAGATTTCAAGGGAAGGATCTTGAACGATCCGTCGCTTGAACTTTTATCCTCAATGGCCCTCTCGCATGCGCGCGCGGGCGCAAACATCGTGGCGCCCTCCGACATGATGGACGGGCGCGTGGGCGCGATGCGCAAGGCGCTCGATTCCGAAGGTTTTGAAGACGTCTCGATCCTTTCTTACGCCGCGAAGTATGCGTCCTGTTTCTACGGGCCGTTCCGCGACGCGGCACATTCCGCGCCCGCCTTCGGCGACAGAAAGACCTACCAGATGGATCCGCCCAACGTGCGCGAGGCTTTGAAAGAAATTTCTCTGGATATCGAAGAGGGCGCGGACATGGTGATGGTGAAACCCGCGCTTCCTTATCTTGACGTGATAGCCAAGGCGCGCGAGGCCTTCGACGTCCCGATCGCCGCGTATCAGGTGTCAGGCGAGTTTTCGATGATCAAGGCCGCCGCCGAAAGGGGATGGCTGGACGAAAAGCGCGCGATGACGGAATCGCTCACGGCCATCAAACGCGCGGGCGCGGATCTCATACTTACTTATTTTGCCAGAGATTTTGTTCGCTCCTCCCCTTTGTAAGGGGAGGTAGGGTGGGGTAGATCTACCTCCCCTATCCCCTCCTTACAAAGGAGGGGAATTTTATTCTATGTCTAAGAAAACTTTATATCTCATCGACGGCGCAAATTACGTCTATCGCGCGTATTATGCGATCCGGCCGCTGTCGAATTCCAAGGGCCTCCCCACAAACGCGCTCTACGGTTTCACGCAGATGCTTTTGAAACTCCTGCGCGAGGAAAAACCCGATCACATCGCGGTCATCTTTGACACGAAGGAGCCGACATTCCGCGACGAGATGTATGAGGACTATAAAGCCAACCGGAAGGCGCCGCCGGACGATCTTGTGGAGCAGTTCCCTTTCTTCAAGCCGATCCTTGAGGCGCTCAACATCCCCGTTTTGGAGCTTGCCGGTTTCGAGGCCGACGACATTATCGGCACGCTCGCCAAGAAACTTGCGTCCGACGATTTGAATGTCGTCATCGTTACGGGCGACAAAGATCTGATGCAGCTGGTTGGCGGCAATATTTCGATCTTCGACAGCATGAAAGACCGCCGGGTCGGCGAAAGACAGGTCGAAGAGCAGTTCGGTGTCGCGCCCTCGCAGGTCATTGACGTGCTTGGCCTTGCCGGCGACGCGTCCGACAACGTTCCGGGTGTTTCAGGCATCGGCCTTGTCACCGCATCAAAGCTCATCGCGCAATACGGCTCCGTTGAAGGGGTGATCGAGCATGCAAGCGAGCTCTCGAAGGGAATGGAGGAGAAGGTCACGAAAGACGCCGACAAGGCGCGCCTGTCGAAAGAGCTTGTCACATTGAAGACCGACGTCCCGATAAAATATCGCTTTGAGGATTTCGCCCTCACTTCTCCTGACGACAAAAAGCTCCACGAGCTCTTCCGCGAGCTTGAATTTTCAAAACTCCTCTCCGAACTTTCGCCCAAGGAAACGATCGGACGGGAGGGTTATCAACTCGTGCAAAGCGAATCGGCTTTAAAAAAACTTATAGACGAGATGAAAAAGGCGGGCCGTTTTTCCTTCGATCTTGAAACGACTTCGCTCGATGTGATGGAGGCGGAGATCGTCGGTATCTCGATCGCCGCGGCCGCAGGCAGGGCGTTATATATCCCTGTAGGCCACGTGAGTGAAAAGGCATCGATGGACCTCTTCGGCGACAGGAATAATCTTGTAAAGGGCCAGCTTCCGCTCGCGAAAGTTTTAGACGAACTGAAACCGCTCCTTGCGGATCCCAAGCTCAAAAAAATCGGCCAGAATCTGAAATACGACCTCGCCGTGCTGAAGAGATACGATGTCCCCGTTGACGGACTCTATTGCGACACGATGATCGCCTCGTATCTTTTAAATCCCGGCGGCACGCACAATCTCGATTATCTCGCGCAGACGCATCTCGACCACAAGACGATCCGTTATGAAGACGTCACGGGAAAGGGCAAAAAGCAGAAATGTTTCTCCGAAGTGGAAATTGAGGTCGCGCGCGACTATTCGTGCGAGGACGCCGATGTGGCGCTTCGCCTCGCGGATATTTTTATTCCAAAACTCAAGGAAGAAAATCTCGCAGCGCTTTTCTTCGAGCTTGAGATGCCGCTCCTCAAAGTCCTTCTGGATATGGAGCAGGCCGGCATGAAAATAGATGTGGAAAAGCTCTCAAAGCTCTCGAAAGATTTTGAGGGGAGATTGAACGAGCTTGGAAAAAAAATTTATAAAGAGGCGAAAGAGGAGTTCAATATAAACTCTCCGCGCCAGCTGGGAGTCATACTCTTCGATAAGCTGAAACTTGGGACTCCGAAGCGCACAAAAACCGGTTACTCGACCGACGTCGGGGTCCTGGAAGACCTTGCGCTCCGCCATCCGCTGCCGGAATTGATCCTTCAATACAGATCGCTTTCCAAGCTCAAATCCACATACATCGATGCGTTGCCGGAGCTTGTGAACAAAAGGACGGGGCGCCTCCATACTTCACTCAACCAGACTGTCGCGGCCACGGGCAGGCTTTCGTCCTCCGACCCGAACCTGCAAAACATTCCCGCGCGGACGAAAGAGGGGATGCAGATACGCGAGGCCTTCGTCGCAGAAAAGGGCGCTGTCTTGATCTCCGGCGATTATTCGCAGATCGAGCTTCGCGTCCTTGCGCATCTATCAAAGGACGAAGCGCTTCTCGAGGCGTTCAAGCGCGGAGACGATGTCCACCGCATAACCGCAGCGGGAATCTTCGGAGTCAAACCGGACAAGGTGACGGACGAACAGCGTGCGGTCGGCAAGACGGTGAACTTCGCGACGATCTACGGCCAGACCGCGTTTGGTCTGTCAAAGCAGCTTAAGATAGAAGTAGGTGTGGCAGCAAGATATATCGACGCATATTTTGAACGTTATCCTGCTGTTGCAAAATACCGCGATCATATCCTTGCCAAGGCCCGCAAAAACGGTTTCATCGAAACGCTTTTTGGAAGAAAGAGATATGTGCCGGATATATTGAGCAAGAACGCTATGGTGAAACAAATGACGGAGCGCATGGCGTTCAATGCCGTGTTTCAGGGGACCGCGGCGGATATTATAAAGAAGGCGATGGTTGAAATTCACAGCGAACTTCCCAAAAAATTTCCCGATGCAAAGATGATCATGCAGGTCCACGACGAACTTCTCTTTGAAGCGCCGGAAAAAAACGCAAAGGCGCTTGGAGAATTTGTCCAAGAGAAGATGGAAAAAGTCGTGTCCCTTGATGTCCCGCTGATCGTCGATGTAGGAACCGGCGCCAATTGGGCCGAAGCCCACTAGAATTATAATTCCTCCCCTTTGTAAGGGGAGGTAAGGTGGGGTAGGTCAGTTTGTCATTCTGAGCGTCAGCGAAGAATCCCGAAAAGGATGGTCTGCAAATTCGCGGCGGCAAGGCGGTGTTCGGAGCTGCGCGCCTCCCTTCGTCTACTCGTCGCGAAAATTTTGCTGGATTTCGAAAACGAATTAGGTGTCTTGCCGCGCTACATTCAACAATTAAGTGCAACACTGCCCCCGATAAACCTCCAAGGGCGTTTTGAAGTCAAGACACTTCCTCGGCCTCCTATTTAACCATTTCTCCACTTTTTTTACCTGTTCATAAGA
>Ga0315291_10001645_pt1 | contig 29766 bp, 16 predicted proteins | sample YL17G12_20_MG_FD_203070 | JGI IMG/M metagenome (GOLD analysis project Ga0315291, IMG submission 203070) | Sediment microbial communities from Yellowstone Lake, YNP, Wyoming, USA - YL17G12_20 | ecosystem: Environmental > Aquatic > Freshwater > Lake > Sediment | place: USA: Wyoming | collected...
GCGCGGCCTGCAACCGCCGCGCCTCGAACGCCTCAAAATCAACCTGCTGTCCCTTGGGCAATCCCATGCTCAGCCATTGCCATGTCCCAGCCTGAGTCTATTACTTTGTTACGCGACAGTCATTAGGCTCGGTCTCGGTGGGAGGGTACCGAGACGCTGATGTCGTCAAGGCGCTCGGTCTGGCCGCAGAGGAGACGCCGCTGTACATCATCCCGGTGGGCTATCCGAGGACGGGATGAGGCGTAACGCGACTCAGCTCCGGCTACCACCTAGGCTGGGGGTCGGTGGCTGTCCTCTCGATAGTAGCTGTGTTGCTGCGCGTCGCTCCAGTGGCCCTGCGCAATCGTACCTCACAGCACCCCAAGGAAGCAGGGAACCGACCCTGGGGTGTTGAACAACAACTCACCAGGACTCGGCCGCCATGTTGGGTGCGTCGTGATCTGAGCAAGGGTGACTGAGCATGCCGCTAAGGGGACCTGAGATGCACAGGGCATCGTGGTTGTTGCTGGGCCTCGCTCTACTGCTGGCGTTCCGGCCCTCGTCCGCAGCGGCAGATGCCACCACGTTGTACCCGCCGCCAACCATGGAACTGGCGCAGGCAGATGGTGCGGCCGTCGATGCAGGCAGGGAGGCCGCGCCAGCTTCATCGGACCTGTGGTACGAGCACTTCGACACCAGTCCCCTGGGTGTTCGGCCCGACCTCACCTGGTTCGCCGGCGATGTGTCGGAATGGGGCGTGATGACCGAGGACGCGCCCGACTGCGGAGTGGAGATCACAGCAGGCAGATCAATGCGGCTGTGGGCGCATACGCATGACACGAGGGCAAGCCGGGCGATCGTTGCCACCCCCCTGGAGGGCACGGGAGGGGAAGTGCCGGTCCCGCTTTCCGACGGCCTTCGTTTCTTCTTCACCGCGACCTCAACATCTGTATGGAACCCCGACGGGCCCAACGGATGGGGTGGCGCATACGCTCGGTTCGCGGCAGGGCCCGCATCCGATCTCTACTATTACGCCGGCATTTACTACGTCATGGATAGCCACGGCGGCTTCCCCCCTTACCCCGTGCTCGACCCCTACAAACTCATCAATGTGGGGTCATCTGGCCGTTTCTACTGTGATCTGTGGCAGGACTTCCGAGATCTGGTCGGCTATAGCCCGACGGGGTGGGTTCTGTGGAACCTGGAGATAATGGTCTGTGGCGGCGAATACGACACCTCTGCAGAGGTGGTCTTTGACGACCTCGTGCTGACCACGGGCGGAATCTTCTCGGACGTGCCCATTTCGTCCTGGGCGTGCGATGAGATCGAGGCCTGCGCGCAACAGGGCGTCGTCAGCGGCTATCCAGATGGAACCTACCAGCCCAGCAGTCACGTTACCCGTGACCAAATGGCGGTGTACATCTCCCGCGCCCTGGCCGGCGGCGATGGGAATGTGCCTGATCCGGGCTGCTCCTCCCCGCCGTTCACGGATGTGGACTGCAACCAGTGGGCGCGCAAGTACATCCAGTTTTGCGTGGCGGAGGAGATCGTAAAGGGCTACGAGGATGGCAGCTACCAGCCGAGTGCGGAGGTAACCCGCGACCAGATGGCCGTCTACGTCGCCCGGTCCATTGTCGAGCCCACCTGTCGAGCCGAGCTGGGCTGCTACACCCCGCCCTCGACCCCAACCTTCCCCGACGTGCCGTCGGACTTCTGGTCGTACAAGCATGTCGAGTACTGTGTGGAGAACGGCGTCGTTAACGGCTACGACGATGGCTATCACCCGGAGCGCGTTGTCACGCGCGACCAGATGGCGGTCTACGTGGCGAGGGCGTTTGGGCTGACTCCGTGAGGGAATCTCACTGCATGAGGCGTGGTCGAGAGCCCCGGCCGATCTTGGGTCTAAGCAGGCGGGTGGCGGGCGTCCAGCGTCTGCGCCGCCTATGCGGATCTGGGCAAGGGCAGTCAGCTCTGTTAGGCTGCCGCCTTCAATGAGCCCCTTGCAGTGCTGACAGGTTCCAGGCCCCTCTGGGGCAGCAGGAGGTACGTGATGATGGGCCGAGGGCTGTTGCTGCTTGGGATGGTGTCCTGTGCCTTGCTGGCCTGCGGTGTCTGCGCATGGTCGCAGCCGCAGTCGATCGACGTTGAGGTGACCCCGTCTTCGTGGGCGCCCGGCACGGTGCTCACGTTCACCGTGACATGTGGCTGGAGCAGCTACTGGGGGTGTGGGGGCAATCGGTGGAGCTTCAGCGCAGTGGAGTGCACTCCTGCCGGGAGCTATACGACCTATGTGCCGGGGAGCCTCACCTATAGCCTGTCGCCGCTATCCGGGAGCGGCACGGCTAGCGACGCCGGCACCTACGCCTCGGGCACCTACCCATTTCCCTCCGGCGGCACCGCATCGATATCCTGGCGACGACGGGTGAAAGACGTCGTTCCCGCTTCGGTGACCGAACTCAAGTTCTGTGGGGAGATCCTCTGGGAAGACGTTGGATACGTAGGCTGTATGTGGATCAGCCTGCCCGGCGAGGTGACACTGCCACGAGGGAAGGCAGACTACGTGATCAGTGCGCTGGATCGGACCGATGCCGGGACCAAGCAGCCTGGTGACAGTATCCAGGTGAGCTTCACGACCAAGAATCAGGGGGGCAGCCCGGCAACCGCGAGCAGCAATACGTCAATCTACCTGTCCAGCGACACGACGATCACCACTTTTGACAAGTGGATCTACGACGACCCCGTTCCGGCGCTGGCAGCCGGTGCCACCGACGCCCACACCTCCGTATCCATAGTGATTCCCGCGGACACAGCGGCTGGGACCTACTACATCGGGGCCATCGCCGACCGGCGCGGCAACATCGCCGAGAGCGACGAAACCAACAACACTCGCTACGATGGGACCGTGGTGGTGGGCACACCGCCACCTGTGTTTCCCGACTATGTGGTCAGCTCGCTCTCCCGCTGCGATAGCGGCAGCAGATTGCCTGCACAAACCATACAGGTGAGCTTCACGACTGCCAACGTCGGCACTGGCCCTGCAGCGCTGAGCAGTACCACCTCTATCTACCTGTCTACCGATACGGTCATAGACGCGGCGGACGCCGTGATCTATGGAGCAAGTGTGCCGCCGCTCGGGGCCGGGGGGAGCGATGTTCGTAGCTGCCTGACCATGACCATCCCTGCGGGCACGTTGCCGGGGACCTACTACATCCTAGCTACTGCCGACCGGACCGGCAACATCGCCGAGAGCAACGAAACCAACAACAGCGCTGCCGACGGGACGGTGGTGGTGATAGCGCCCCCGCCGCCACCTGACTACGCGATCAGCTCCTTGAATCGGACAGACAGCGGCAGCAGATCGCCTGAGCAAAGCATCCAGGTGAGCTTCACCACCAAGAACCAAGGCATTGGCGCGGCCATAGCGGTCAGCACCACCTCCATCTATCTGTCCAGCGACACGATCATAGAGGCATTGCATGATATCAAGCTCTACGACGATCCGGTGCCGGCGCTGGTAGCCGGTGCCACCGATGCCCACACCTCGGTAGCCATGGTGATTCCCAAGGGCACAGCGGCTGGGACCTACTACATCGGGGCAATCGCCGACCGGGCCGGCAACATCGCGGAGAACTACGAGACTAACAACACCCGCTACGACGGGACGGTGGTGGTGGGAACGCCGCCGCAGCCTGACTACATCATTGGCTCGCTCAGTCGTGGCGACAGCGGCAGCAGGGCGCCTGGGCAACGCATCCAGGTGAGCTTCACCACTAAGAACCAGGGCAGCGGCGCGGCGACCGTGACCAGCACCACGTCCATCTATCTGTCCAGCGACACCAACATAACCACCTCGGATATCAAGCTCTACGATGATTCCGTGCCGGCGCTGGCAGCCGGTACCACCGACGCCCACACTTCCGTACCCGTAGCGATTCCCGCGGACACAGCGGCCGGGACATACTACATCGGGGCCATCGCCGACCGGGCCGGCAACATCACCGAGAGCAACGAGGGCAATAACACCGCCTACGACGCGACGGTCACGGTGCTGCCGGTGACCGATCTGCCGATCGGCACCACGCTGCCCGGCAGCCTCGCCAGTGCATCGGACGTCCGGTACTATCGAGTGACGCCAAGTGCCACGGTTGGTCAGCACCTGATAGGGATCGCGGAGAAGGCGGACCTCTGGTTCGGGCACCTGGAGCTCTTCTTCGGCGGCCTGGGCGGTCCCCCCGTGCAGTCGGCATACGAGTTGACCGATAGCTTTGTCGAGGCGAATCCGGCCCAGACAGGATACTACTACCTTGCAGTGAGAGGCGATCATTCCGAGACATACCCGCGCAGCTACACCATCTCTGCCATCACCGCCGAGATGCTTCCCACTGTGCAGCTCGGAGGCGGCCCTACGAGCGGCATGATCGAGGGAACTCAGGATCGCAGGTTCTACCGGATCACCCCATCCCTCACTTCCGGTCAGCATCTTATCGCGAGCCTGGCTAGTGCTGATCCCATTCGGTACCACTTCTGCCTGCACCGCGGCGGTGTCACAAGGCCATGGACTGACGATGCATCTGGTTTGGCCAGCCTGATTGTTGAGGACCCAGCTACCGATGCCGGCTACTACTACCTCCAGGTCGGTCCCAGCATCTACATCACCGTGATCGCTGGGCCGAAAGCGCCCTATCCAAGCAGCTTCACACTCACGGCACAGGTAGCCGGGGGTGGCCGCGTGTTGAGCGTACCGGACGTCACCGCGGCGCCGAGTGGGATCACGCAGGTGCCAATGAACATCAGCGATGCGAGTGGGGTAGCCGGGATCGACTTCACCCTAGGCTTCGACCCCGCTGTCGTGCAATGCACTGACGTGACAACCACTGCCCTCACCACCGGATGGGCGATCGTGCCCAATATTGACAACAGCACCGGCCAGGTGATCGTCTCGATGGCCTCCGCGACGGCGATCAGCTCCGGCACAGGCGCTGTGGCACAAGTGCATTTCGATGCGGCGGGCACCCCCGGGGACTGCTCGGGGCTGACCATCTCAGGCCCCGCCCTCTACGATCAGAGCGCCTCGCCGATTCCCGTGACCACCGTTGACGGAGGCATCTGCCTCGGCAACTCGTGCGATGTCAACCACGACGGAGTGGTGAACTCGGAGGATGTGACCAAGGTGCTGCGGGCCGCGGTTGGGCTGGATAGCTGCAGCACCTGTGATGTGAACTGCGACGGTCGAGTCAGCTCAGGCGATGCCATCATCGTGCTCCGTGTGGCCGTTGGGCTGCAGACCTGTCCGACCTGTCACTAGCGCCGGTCGGGAACCGAAGGGTTTCTGGCGCCGGGTGTCTACGGTGGCAAGAATACGCGCCGACGGCCACGGCGCGCGTGGCGGCGCTGTGGAAGTGGTTTCGTTGTTGAGGAGGGAGGATGGCTATGATGATACTGCAGGTCGTGAGGAAGAGCTGTCGCCATCGAGGTCGCCTGTTGTGTCCCCCCGCGCACCACGCGGGCGCAGTCGGGCTGCCCTGTCTTCTGCTGGGAGTCGTGTTTCTTACGTTGGGGTCCCTGGCAAGCGCCGCCGTGGTCAGCATCCCCGACGTGACGATGGTGCCGGACAGCATCCAGGAGGTCCCCATCAACGTTGATGACGCAGTCGGCATCGCTGGCGCTGACCTCATTGTCACGTTCTGCCCGGAGGTTGTGACCGCGCTCGGCGTGCACGAGACCTCCCTGACTACAGGATTCCTGCTCGCCTCGAGTATCGACAATACCGGAGGCACTATCACCATCTGCCTCGCCGACGCGACCGGCATCACGTCGGGCAGCGGATCGATCGTGATGATTGAGTTCCAGGCCGTCGGGGGAGGTGTGGCGGAGTGCGCACTCCATCTTGCCAGCGTTGCGTTGCATGATGAAGTAGGCGACTCCCTCCCCTCGTCCCCGAGTGACGGGCTGCTGCGCACTTGTGGCGACGGTGACAGTGATGGCATGGACGGTTGCTGGGAGGCCGAGCACGGCCTGAACCCAGACGACCCGAGCGATGCGGGCCTAGACCCGGACAACGACGGCCTGGCCAATGTCCAGGAGTTCACCAACGGAACCGACCCCCAGCAACGGGACTCGGACCAGGATCTGTTCGGCGACGGTGAGGAAGTGGATCTGCTCAGCAACGCCGCCGACCTCGCAAGCAAGCCAACCGCGGGGCACTTCCCTGACGTGCCTGTAGTGCCCTACCGCGACGACGGAAACGCGAGCTTCTGGGCCTTTCACGAGATCGAGGCAGCGTATAGGGTAGGGATCGTCAAGGGCTACGACGATGGGACCTATCATCCTGGCATCACGGTTACCCGGGACCAGATGGCGGTGTACATCGCCCGCGCTATGGTGGACCCAGGGTGTGTGACAGATTTCATCTGCTACTCCCCTCCCGACGTCGCCACGTTCCCTGACATTCCCCTCGACTTCTGGGCATTCGCGCACATTGAGTACCTGGTGGCACAGGGTGTCGTCAAGGGATTCGATGACGGGCTGTACCATCCAGAGCTGGCGGTTCTGCGGGATCAGATGGCGGTATACGTCGCCCGGGCAGTTGTCGACCCGGGATGCAGAGACGATCTCTGGTGCTTCACATCACCAGCCACCCCTACCTTCCCGGACGCGGCGACCGACTTCTGGGCGTTCCAACACATCGAGTACTGCGTCGCCGCTGGTATCGTCCGGGGGTACGACGACGGAAACTACCATCCCGATGTCGCGGTGACGCGGGACCAGATGGCCGTATACGTTTCGAGAGCCTTCGATCTGCCCATGTAGCTAAGTGCGGAAGAGAGGGGGGCATAGGCTCCCGCTGGCGGCGGACACGACCGGGACCAGGCGATTCCCGTGGTTCCGAGTGCTCTTGTCAACCGTCCGTGGAGCCGGCCTGAGAGCACCCCCCGACTCCGGCTATCCCCCCGGCTGGGAGTCGCCGGCCTGGGTGTGGCTGTCAAACGCCGATGGGACACCCCCGGAATCGCACAGACCGGTGGAACAGACCTGTGCGTGGCAGTGTGACGGAACGCGTGAACGCCTGAAACGGGACACCGAACCCAGGATTCTCAGTCCCGCGCCCTACCAGGTGAACTTGCCCGTGAATGAACGGGGCGCTGATCCGAAGTCGGGTCTACGCGGCGAGGCCAATGCGCTGCATTCGCGTCGCTCCCTGCTTTGCCGGGGCATAGACCCAGCGTGCTGCCACCAGGGGGAGCCGTTGGGAGTTCGCATCGGGTACGAATCCCGCCCCCGCTACCACTGAATGCATAACGGGCTCCGGAATCCGGTAGGTCCACTCGACCTGCAAGCGTTCCGGAGCCAGTTTTATGTCAGCCACCCAGGTCCGCAGGACCTGCTTCTGCTCAGCAGGGGTGCCCTGGGCGAGCGCCTTCTCTGTCTGGCGTCGGTACGCCATCGCCGCCTCCAGGTCGATCTGCGGGGCCTCCCCTGAGACGACCGCGGTCGCCTGTAGCTTCTCCCGGTCCGCCTGAAGCGCAGCGAGTCGTGCGTTCGCGGTGGCTGTGTCCGTGATACCGTCCTCGATAGCCTGCCAGATGTTGGCGATCTTCTTCTCGACATCCGCCAGTTGCCGGGCAGCATGAGGATCGTGCCCCGTGCTCGCCTCCCACAGACGACGCAGTTCCTCGTTCACCTGCCGGGTCAGCCCCTTCGGGTCGGCGCACAGACCCATCAGATCGTGAAGCCCGGCGACGACCTGTGCCTCGACGAGCTCCTTCGGCACATACACGCCCGGACCACAGCCCATGCCTCGGCGGTACGGCTGGCTCCCGCAGACGTAGTAGATCCCGTTGCTAGTGCGCAGCCCCATCATGTTGCTGCCGCAGCGTTCGCACTTGAACAGCCCGCCGCTGAGCAGGTAGGGGGAGGTTCGGCTGCGGCTGTAGCCGGTGTCGAAGCGCTTGCCCCCGGCCCTGCGGCGGATGGTCGCTATGGCCTGCGCCTCTTCCTCGGTGATGAGGGCGGGATGGGCGTTCTCAACGATGACCCACTCGTTCGCCGGTCGAATGCTGCCGTTCTTGCGGTGGACGTTCCAGACTTCGTATCCGCAGTACTTGAGCAGAGCGTGCGGCAGGAGTAGCGAGTTCCAGGTCGAGATGCCCCAGTAGCGCCGGCGCCGCGCGGGGATGGCGTTCCCATTGCAGAGATCGCGCAACTCGTCGAGAGAGCAGCCCTCTGCAGCCATCAGCAGGCATTCGCGCGCCCACTCGTGAACCGGGCGGCCGTTCACGATGGTGTCATCGGGCATCCAGATGCTCTTGATGATCGGGCGGCCTCGCTTCTCTTCGCCACGCATGAGCTGCACCGACTTGTAGCCGAACAGAGGCTGCCCGCCGTTCTTGTAGCACCAGCCTGTCTCGTGATCCCGCGTCTGCACGTTCGCCCGGCAGCCCTTGCGCGTGTGGAAGGCGACCTCCCGGCTGTAGGCCTCGTTCTTGGCGAAGGTAATCGCCTCCATGTAGACGCCGGACGATGTGTCGGGGTCAATGTCTGGGTCGTTGAGGGAGCGGACCGTGATCCCCTGGCTGCGGAGTTCGCGCACAAGCTGCTTGCCATTCACGCTGTCACGAGAGAAGCGGGAGAAGTCGTGGATAAGGATCATGCCCACCTCACGGTCGGCCCGTGCCGCCGCCAGCATCTTGTGGAACTCGGCCCGCTTCGAGTCCTTCTGGAATGCGCTCGCTGCCTCGTGGTACTCCGCGACGATCTCGATCCCATTCCGCTCAGCATAGGCGCGAATCTCTCGCAGCTGCTCCGGCATGGAGAGCCCGCGCTCCTCCTGCATGTCGGTGCTGACGCGCGCCCAGGCGATAGCCTTCACCGTCTGGATTGTGTCGGCCGTTCTCTCCTCACGGCCGCCAAGCAATGCTTCGAGCAGGCCACCTGTTGCTGTCACTTTCGCGCCTCCTTCGGCACTTCGACTTTCGCCAGTGCCTTCTGCAGCAACTCCATCACCACCGCGTGCTGGCTGCGGCGCTCCTTGAACGCCAGCCAGCGCAGCTTCTCGTGCAGTTCGTCAGGTAGTCTCAAGCTCAGGCTCACCATGGAATCGCCCTCCGTGTCCGAATGCTACACCTATACCCCTATAATGTCAAGCGCTCATGCGCTGACGGTGGGCCGGCTGGCTGTCCACGCCGCCGACCAAGAGGCGAGGGGGCGCCCATTCCCCCTGGAGTCCGCTGCAACCGTGCAACCGCCTCACGCAAGTGGCGGAGCGGCCGCACCTCGCACGGTTCGCGGGGCGCGCAGCGCCTCGCCACCCTGTCTCTCCTATCCCTGCTAGGAACTGACCAAACTGACCAATCCGACCACACTTGCCTGCCAGCGGCCCCACAGGGGCTCCTGGGCCGGGATCGCATGGTCAGTTGACTGAAGCGGGGGTAGCGGAACCTGACCAGCCAAGTGACCACCCGGCCCCGTGTGGTCTCTCGCGATGATCCGATGGAGGGCTCAGATGCTGGCTTGTCACGCGGGCCACTTCTGCATCGACCACGGCAACGCCATCAGCACCGGGCGCGAACCGCACCCGGTCTCTCCGCCCATCAGCGCCATCGGCGGTGGCCCGCCCTTCCACCCCAACTGCGTGCACGTGCTCACGCCGTTCGTGGAGCGCCTGGCGACGGAGGAGGAGAAGAAAGCGGGGATCACCCCGCCAGAGGTGCCGAACCGGTCGCCGGCGGAGCTGCAGCGGAGGTACCGGAAGGACGCACCCCGAGGGAGGGGCTGAGTGCATCACCGCACTCGCGACGCAGCCTGCAGACCAGCATCCTGTTCTCCTTAGCGGGACTCAACAAGAAGCAGCACTGTGCTCTCCGAAACGAGGGGAAGTCGACCGAAGCGCAGAACCACCTCTTACCTCTACTCTGGTAGTCACAGGGCGGGGAGTGATCAGGAGGAGGTTGAGGGGTATGGCGCGTCGGTTCTGCCTTGTCGTGCTGATCTGGGTTTCAGTGATGGCATCCATGCCGTGCGCAAGCCACGCGTCGGACGCCCTTGGGCCGAACCAGACGCTCACCGCCGGTCAGTACCTGACGTCACCAAACGGCCTAGCCGTCCTGTACATGCAGGACGATGGGAACCTAACGCTCTATTTCGTATACGGCTCGCAGTGGCTACCGCAATGGGCGACCCACACGGAGGGCAACCCCGGGGCCTACGCCGTGATGCAGGCCTCCGACGGCAACTTCGTAGTATATGGTCCTGGGGGAAACGCTCTATGGGCCTCACACACAGTCGGGGCACCGAACGCCTTTGTGGCAGTACAAAACGACGGCAACGTAGTCATCTATGATCCTCAGAGCCAGGCGAGGTGGGCCACGTATACGTTCTACCAGCCGGGACTCGGACCGAACCAGGAGCTCACCGTTGGGCAGTACCTGACGTCGCCAAACGGCAGAACCAGGCTGTACATGCAGGATGATGGGAACCTGGTGCTCTATTTCCTGTACGGCTCGGGGTGGGTGGCGCAGTGGGCGACTCATACGGAGGGCAACCCCGGGGCCTACGCCGTGATGCAGGCCTCCGACGGCAACTTCGTAGTATACGGCCCTCAGGGGAACGTTCTGTGGGCCTCAAACACAGCCGGCGTGGCGAACTGCGTCCTCATAGTGCAGAACGACGGGAACCTGGTCATCTACGGTCCCCAGGGCCAGGCGAGATGGGCTACCTACACGTTCTACATACCGGGACTCGGGCCGAACCAGGAACTGACTGCCAATCAGTATATGGCATCACCGAACGGCCTGGCCGAGTTGTACATGCAAGACGATGGAAACCTGGTGCTCTATTTCCTATACGGGTCCCAACGGCTAGCCCAATGGGCGACTGGCACACAAGGCAACCCCGGTGCTTATGCCGTGATGCAGGCGTCGGATGGGAATTTCGTTGTGTACGGCCCCCAGGGAAGCGTCCTGTGGGCCTCAAACACGGCCGGCGTGCCGAACTGTGTTATCGCCGTACAGGACGACGGCAACGTGGTCATCTACGACCCCCAAGGGCATGCGAGGTGGGCCACCTGGACGGCCTACATGCCTGGACTGGGGCCGAACCAGACGCTTACCGCTGGGCAGGACCTGACGTCACCGAACGGCATGACTGAACTGCGCATGCAGGACGACGGGAATCTGGTGCTGTACTTCCTGTACGACTCGCAGTGGGTGCCGCAATGGGCGACCGGCACAGATGGTCACCCCGGAGCCTATGCCGTGATGCAGACCTCCGACGGCAATTTCGTAGTATACGGCCCTCAAGGAGACGTTCTGTGGGCCTCAAACACAACCGGCGTACCGAACTGCGTCGTCATAGTGCAGAACGACGGTAACTTGGTCATCTATGATCCTCAGGGGCACGCGAGGTGGGCATCGAACACATGCCGGTGGGGGGCGGGGACGGAGCCGGTAACGTCCTATCCAACAGCGGACGACTGGTCCTCCACCACTTGGTACCGGCACTGCGGTCAGTTGCATGCGCACTTCATCCCCGATCTCGACGGCCGCAACCCGGGCGAGCCCTGCTCGGCCACGGATCTTCTCGAACTCTACCACCGCTGGGGCTACGACTTTATCGCCGTCACGGAGCATCACGACAAACTGGCCTCAGACAAAGACGGCATCTTCCAGGACCAGGCGCCCGAAGGCATGGTGTCTTTGCGTGGGGCGCTGGAAGATAGCCACCAGAACTGGCCGCTAGTGTTCACCGGCAGCCATATTCTCGCTGTAGGATTCAGCAAGCCAAGCGATTGGGATACGTTCTGGCCGCTGCTCGGCTCGGCCCCCACGGGCGACACGGAAGGTGATCGCCTGGCGCGGTTAGTGAACATCCGCGGCCAAGGAGGGCTGGCATTCATTCCTCATCCAGATTCCCGGTTCTACCGATGGCCCGATTGGATGCTCTACGACCTGAGAGGGAACTACCAGGGCATCGAGCTATACAACCCCGGCGCAGGAAATGCGGCCTTCGCGGCTGGTGGCGGGGTGGCTGGGGCGCTGGCCGACGCGTTCGCAGTTGACACGTGGGACGAACTGCTGCACTGGGACGTACGCGGTGTGTGGGGCACGGCCGGGGACGACTATCACCCCGATTTCCTATCGCGAGGCTCCTTCGACACGACCTCCGTCGTCGCCTGGACGCAGTCGCCGTACCCGGATGCGGAGCAGATCAAGGACGCCCTTCGCGCCGGCCGCTTCTACGCCTGCAAAGGCGGCTCGCACGCGCCGGGTATACTGGCCTACTGGGCCGATCCGGGGAGTCGCACCGTCACGGTGCAACTGCCGCAGCCGTACCGCGTCACCTTCGTGAGTGGCCGTTGGTGGCTTGCGCCGGTGAACGTGATTCCGTCCGACCGCGGCGATGGAACCTACGTAGCCTCGTACACCTACGCGTCCGATGACCTCTATGTGCGCACCGAGGTGCGCGACGACACAAGCAACACTTCGTGGCTTCAACCTATCTGGATAGACCAGATTCAGACCAAGACGGGGGTCGTGCCGTCGTCCTCCGCAAGCGGCCTACACGCCGCCTCACTCGAACCACTAGTGCTGGAGATGGAAGGAGCCACGCTCACCGTCTCCTCTCCGCAGGCAGGCGTGACCTATGTGAGCGGGGGTCTGCTATCCGGTGAGGCCCGTCCGCCTGCGCCGCCGATGGGTTATCTGTCACGGTGTTATCAGTTCACGCCCGATGTCGCGCTCCAGGGTGCGAACACGCTGAGCATCCGCTACTTCCCCGATTCCGTTCGCGGCTTCCCTGCAGCCAATCTGGCGATCTACAGGTGGGACGCCGCGGCCGGGGCATGGGGCCGACTCGTTACCACCCTAGATGAGTCGAATGGCGAGGTCGCCGCCGCGATCAGCCAACTCGGCATCTACACGGTCAGCGCGGAGTCGCCCACAGATACCGGCATTCCTACCATCGCGATCACATCCCCTTCGGACGGCGCCCAGATCACTGCGCCCGCGGCCATCACCGCCGATGCCACCGATGACCAAGGCGTTGCGCGCGTGCGCTTCTATCTGGACGGCTGGCCCATCAGCACAGACAACTGGGGCGGGGATGGATTCGCCGCGACCCTCGACCCGGCAAACTACACGGTCGGCACAAAGACCATTTCCGCAATTGCCGAGGATGGGGTGGGCAACCAAGAGCAGGCAGAGTCAACGGTGGAAGTTGCCGGGCTCATGCTGGCACCTGTCATGACAATAGCTGCCCCTGTACAATCCGAGGTCGTTTGGGGCGACCTGAGTGCGAGCGGAGAGTGGACGGGTCAGCTCCCGATGACGCTAGGCGTGTTCACCCTCGATGACCAGCCCCTCACCGCGACTCCGCCCACAGATGGCTCGTGGGAGATCAGCGTGGCGATGACCTCGGAGCAAGCGGGGAACCGCACGCTGCAAGCGACTGGCTTCGACATCTACGGCAACCGGGCCGAAGCGACTGTGCCGGTGATGGTCAAGGTGTTCTCCGACGTTCCACTGGATTTCTGGGCGCGCGATCAGATCTACGGGGCCGCCCGCGCGAATATCGTCGAAGGTTACCCGGACGGCACGTACGGGCCATCGCAAGCAGTCACCCGCGACCAGATGGCGGTCTACATCTCCCGCGCATTGGCGGGCGGCGAGGCGAACGTTCCGCCAGGACCGGCGACGGCCACCTTCTCGGACGTGCCCGCGGATCTCTGGGCGTTCAAGTATGTCGAGTACTGCTACGCTCACGGGGTCGTCGAGGGCTATGACCCGACGACTTACGCGCCGGACGGCGTCGTTGATCGCGCGCAGATGGCTGTGTATGTGGCCAGGGCAGTCGCCAGCGAAGACTCTGGCGTTCCAGACGGGCCGGCGACGGCGACGTTCAACGACGTCCCGACTGACTACTGGGCCTACAAGTACGTCGAGTACTGCAAGGCGAACGGGATTGTGCAAGGATACGACCCGGTGACTTACGCCCCCGATGTGGAGGTCACCCGCGACCAGATGGCGGTCTATGTGGCGCGGGCGTTTCAGCTGCCGTTGTGATTGGCGGCTTCCTTCGCTCTGAGGGCAACTGGCATCGGGTGATGGACTAGCACCCATCGTTGTCATGTGGTAGAATACCACTGACGGAATCAGGCCCCTGGCCCTGGTGGGTGTGGGGGAAGAGCTGGCGCAGCTGAGCCGGCGTCTGAGCTGAGATAGGGTCTAGCTAACCCGAGTCTGAGCCCAGGGGCCGGCTTCGTCTTTGGCCGGGGAAGACAAGCGGTGAAGTCGACGTTCGCGAGGGCGAGCGATCAGCATGGTCAGACGCACGGGACGGCGTCAAAGGGGCGCTTTCCGGCCCGTGAGGGCGGCTTTCCATTGCCGCGCAGGCAGGCTTGCCGCGCGGACTCTCGCGCGGCCGCGTCGAGAGACAGAGCGCCTCGCGTGCAGCGGCCTCTCTGAAGCATACCAGGGGTGAACGCGCATGACTGAACAGGCGCAGGAAGTAAGTACACCCAACACGTCCAGCAACACGGCGTGCGCAGCCTTGACGGCAAGCGGCCGGCCGTGTCGGGCGCTGCCGCTGTCGGGCCAGCCGTTTTGCCTCTTCCACAGCCAGCAGGCGGAGGCGAAACGGATCATGGCCGATGCCCGACGGGCGGGCGGATTGGCGCGGCTGGCCTCTCTCAAACCCACGGGCCTGGTGGTCAAGCTGGGCACTCCCCAGGAGTGCAAGGAGACCGCGCGGCAGGCGCTGCAGCTCATGCTCGATGGCAAGCTGGACCGGCCCCGCTGTGACTCCACCGTCAACGGCTGTGCCAAGCTGCTGGAGAGCTTCGCGCTGGGTGAGCTGCAGGCCCAGATCGACGCGATCAAGGCCGAGCTGAAGGCGGTGAAGGACGATATCAATGCGAACGGGGGCTAGGGCCAAGATCGAAGAGGACATCGCCGCCCTCGCCAAAGAGGTGAGCGAGCTGAGGCGCAAACGCGGCGCCGGCCATCCTGACGCCGACACGCTGGTCGACTTTATGGTCGCAGCGGTCGGCTATGAGCACGCGGAGGAGGTGTACGACGCCGCGGTTGCCCGAGGCTGGGGGGCGATTGCGGAAGCGGTTGGCGCGCTGGTGGTTGCACCCGCGGCCCGGGAGCTGCAGACGGCCGCGGTCTCCGCCTTCGAGGCATCAGTCCAAGATGATCTGTCGTGCTTCGTGCGCGCCTCGCAGTTGCTCCGGGAAGTGCTGTTGGCGCTGCTGACGGCGCGGGCCGAGAAGTGGCGGAATCGCTCTGAGGCGAGAGACATCTACCCATCCTCCTGGCAGAGCAGGCTCGATCCGGTGGAGCACGTGCGCCGCGCGGTGCCCAAGCTCAACCGCTGGGAGCTGCTGATATGGTCCGGCAAAGCGCTGGCCTGCACAAGAGAGGATGTATGGCGGTGGCAGCTCTGGCAGACAGGCTGGCGGGACTACAACGAGGACTTGCTCCAGCGGGGCCAGTCGGTGATGACCGAGAAGGACTGGCAGCGAGAGCTCGCGGAACACGCGCTGCCTGAGGCAGAAGCGCTGATCGTGGATAGCTGGCCGGTCCCGCCCGACGACCAATGGCCGGATCGGAATACCAGGGAGATCACGCTTCCCCGCCTGCGCAAGTGGCAGGCAGAGCGGGCCGGAGCCGGTGCAGTCCCTGAGCAGACCGCAAGTGACCAGGAGCAACAGAGATGACATCACAGCAGCAGGTTTCAACAGACACGATCAAGGCATTGACGATGGAGCAGCGGGCGATCAACGAGCTGCTCCCACACCCCCGAAACTACCGCCGCCACCCCGAGCACCAGCTTGCCATCCTGCGCGAATCGCTGCGGGTGCACGGCCAGCAGAAGCCGGTGGTGATCACCCCGGATGGCACCATCCTCGCCGGGCACGGATTGGTGGAGGCGGCGAAGCTGGAGGGGTGGGAGGGCATCGCTTGCCACGTCTATGACGGGCCGTACCCGGATGCTTTTGTAGTCCTCGACAACAGGTCATCGGATCTGGCGGAGGACGACGAAGCGGCGCTCGCGCAGCTGCTGCGCGATCTGGAGGCGCAGGATCAGCTCATCGCGGCGGGCTGGGAGCAGGACGATCTCCATGAACTGCTGCTGCGGCTGGAGGCCGAGGAGAAGGGTAGCCGCGAGGAGACCTTCGACGCCGACCAGGCGATGGCGGAGGCGGAGCAGCAGTCAGGTCCGACCCGAGTGCAGCCCGGCGAGGTCTGGCAGCTTGGCCGGCATCGGCTCATGTGTGGCGATAGTACTCACCCGGCCAACTGGGAGCGTCTCATGGCGGGACAAGTGGCACAAGCGATCATCACCGACCCGCCCTATGCCATCAACTACCTCGGGGGTCGGGCCGCGCAGGAAGAACGCATCGGGGCCAAACGCAGGAGCGCCGAGGGCCAGGAGGGCGACGCCTACTGGGACGACCTGACCGATGACGAGTACCGCCACTTGCTGAGCTCCAGCCTGGGCCTGGCCCACCAGCACTCCGACGACAAGGCCCCGCTCTATCTGTGGTTTGCCAGTTCTCACCTGCGCGATGTGCTGGACTGCCTGGCCGAGTGTGGCTGGCAGGAGCGAAACCTGCTGGTGTGGGTGAAGAACAACGGCGCGGGCGCGCTCTTCGCCCAGTCTAAGCACTGGTATGAGCCGTGCTTCTACGCCTTCAAGAAGGGCCAGGCCCCGCGCTGGCACGGCCCCACCAATGAGCGCACGGTGTGGGAGCATGACAAGCCGACAGTCAATGACCTGCATCCCACCATGAAGCCGCTGGCGCTGATCGAGCGCTCCATCGCAAACGCCACCGAACTCGGCCAGTTGGTGGTGGATGCCTTCCTGGGTAGCGGCACCGCGATCATCGCGGCCGAGCGCACTGGCCGGCGCTGCTATGGGTTTGATCTGGACGCGCGCTACTGTGATGTGATCCTTGCCAGATTCGAGCAGTTCGCTCAAACGGAAGCGGTGAAGCTCGATGCCTGAGCATCCCTGGGACCGCCAACCAGGCGAGACGGACAGCGCCTACCAGGCCTTCGAGCTGTTCCGGCGCCTGGGACCGGACAGGACGGTGCAGGGGGCCTGGGAGCAGTACTGGGGCCGTCCGGGTAACAGGCGCAAAGCAGGCGGCAAGCAGGCCGGCATGGCCCATGGCTACTTCCGCGCCTGGTCCAGCCGACACTGCTGGCATCAGCGCGCCGCTGCCTGGGATGACGAGCTGGCGGCGCTCGCCCGCGACCAGGAGCTTGATCGGGAGTTGAAGGCGCGGGTGGCCCAGCAGCAGGAAGAGATCCGCCAGCGCCAGTTGATGAGGGAGGAAGCGAGAGCGGCGCGTGCTGTAGGGCGCAGGGGCTTGCTGCGCATCCTCCAGGAGATAGAGGGCCAGCAACTGGACTCCATGAAGCTGGCCGAGCTCATCCCCCACCTCAAGCGGTTCCTCGACGCAGTGACCGAGGGCCAGCGCCTCGAGCAGGAGATAGGCGAGCCACCCCCGGCGACCAGGCAGCTCGACGTCCGTACGGAGCGGGCGCTGGCCGAGCTCATCCGCGACTACGTGCCGCAGGAGAAGTGGGAGTCAGTGGCAGAGGAGTTCGACCGCATCATCGCCCTCGATCTGGGCAACCGCCCAGCGAACACTGCTACGTGAGCTCAGGCGCCGGTTGCTCGCCTATCGCACCGTTTCCGGCAATCTGGGATAACACCGCCGGAAACGACGCACCACGTTGGCTTCAGTGCCGCGTTCGGGAGCGGGGTGGAGGTAGGGCCGCGGAGCTTTGGGCCCGCCGGACGTCACATTGGGAGATCGAATGCTCTCGCCACATACACCGCCATCTGGTCCCGCGTGACCACGATCTCGGGGTGGTACATGCCGTCCTCGTAGCCCGCAACCACTCCGTTCTCGACGCAGTATTCGATGTGGCGATAGGCCCAGAAGGTCGCGGGCACATCGGGGAAGTTGCGCGGGTCGGATGGGACGTAATCGGCGAAGCCGGCTTCGCCGCTAGGAGCGACCATCGCCCGCGCCACATAGACCGCCATCTGATCCCGCGTCACCTCGTACTCCGGGTGGTACTTGCCATCATCGTAGCCCGTCACGACCGCTTGGTCGACCGCGTACTCCACGTACTTCAGCGCCCAGAATGTACCAGGCACATCAGGGAAGGTGGGGGTGTCGGTGAAATCGGGGACGTTGTCGTCGCCGCCGGCGATAGCGCGAGCGATATACACCGCCATCTGGTCGCGGGTGACCTGGAGGGCGGGCCGATAGCTGCCATCGGGATAGCCGCCCACGATGCCGGCGCGGTGGGAGCTCTCCACCTGGAGGAAGGCCCAGTGGCCGGTGCGGACGTCGGGGAAGCTGGCATACCAGTTGGTGAGTGCTTCGGTAGGCCGAAGCTCCCCCCCGGCATTGGTGAACAAACCCTGGTAGCGCAACCACCCGCGGTCTTGGGGCAGTGTCTCGTAGTAATCGGGGTGGAAGGCGGTCAGACCGACCATCCCCGGAGTGCTCAAGCCCCATCGCAGTAGGGCCCTCGCGTAATCGGCCTGCCCCTGATCTGTGAACGGGTAGCCTGGCAGGGGGAAGAAGATCGGGTCACCGGTCCATTCCCCGTGCGGGTAGTCCCACTCCGCGATGACCACGGGGTAGCCCAGGCCATGGATACCCGCGACCCACTCACCTGCCAAGTCTTCCCAGGGCGTAGGCAGGGACTCGCCCCATGTGTATGGATAGAGGGAAAGGCCGGCGAGGTCGAAGTCAACGCCGAAGTCCTGCATCGCCTGGAAGAAGGGCAGCACATGGGCAGCCGGGTAGGGGGCTGCCCCAAGGTGTAACATAATGGCAGCGTCCGGGTCAGCCTCCTTCACACCGGCGATGGCCGCTTTGAGCAGGACGGCCTCAATCGGCCAGACTGCCTGCCGAAGCCACACGGGGTCGAATTGGTCCTGACCTGGAGGGGTGGGGATGCGTTGGTAGGGCAGGAATCCGAGCAGGCCTACGTCGATCTCGTTACCCATCTCGTAGATCTCAATGTGGAGGCCCTTGTCCAGGTAGTACTGGGTGGTTGTCCGGCAGTACTCCTGGAGCAACGGGGCGATCTCCTCCGGGTTCAGGGTGGACCACTCAGCCGGTGGATCATCCCAACATTCGTAAGCCGCATGAGGGCTGAAGAAGAACATCAACCAGAGGCGCATCCCCTGGTCCTCCCCGAGTTGGAGCCACCTCCCGGCAAACTCTTGGCATGACCAGAACCTATCCTCCCAGGGCAGACTGCTCCAGTCAGAGGTAGTATCGAGTTCCGGGCAGGAGGTCATGTTAGTGGCCGCCCTGAGCCACTCGTAGCCGTTCGCGCGCAGTGGAGCCAAGGGCCAGCCTGCCGGCCACGCATGTGACCACGTAGAGTCACTCAGCGAGTCAGTCGGGAAGCCGGCGATCATAAAGTGGTCGGGGGCAAACGCGGCCCATGACGGGGAGGCGAGCGCCAACGCGAACACGACCATGACCAACCCCGGCAAGGCAACAGACAGCGGGTGAGACACTCGCATCTTGTTGACCTCCCTATGCGAAAGCGATTCCGGTCCTGCTTCTGGGCCGGCCCCCGCACGTGGCCTGCCCCCCTCTGACTCCGCTCGAAGGTGCGTCGGCGGGACCTACGTCGTTAAGTGGAACGCCCTCTGCACGTACACCGCCATCTGGTCGCGCGTGACGACGATCTCAGGGTGGTAGAGGCCGGCGCGTAACCCTCGCGACACCCTGGGCAACGCGGTACTGGATGCGGTTGTCGGCCCCACCAGGTGCGCCCCGACTAGAACGCCTCGATGACTCCCGGCTCCAGGTCGGTCACCTTGAGCCACCACAGCACCGGCGATTCGTCGGCGCCGATCCAGAGCACTTGCTTGCCAGGTGTGCACGGCACCAGGAAGCGCAGGGTGGTCCGCTTTCCGCTCTCCGCCCCGCCTGCCCACTGCCAGCTTCCCGGCGCCCCGCTCTGGATGCCGTCATAGTCAACGGGAACCAGGGGACCGAGCAACGGGAACTGGAGCTGGGTGTCGTCGTGGTCTCCATAGCCCTTCTGGGTCTTGTCCCAGTTCTGGGCGCAGACCTGAATCCACAGCGGCCCGTGGGCGGCGAACTCGTACTTCTTCCACCAGTAGCTGCCCGCAGGCGAGGAGGTGGGCTGGGTCCAGGGCTGCTTACCGAGGTACTGGTTCGTACTCGCCCCCGGGGCCCGCTCGTTGGGGTGGACTTCCAGCAGTACTTCAGGCACGGGATACGTCTGCGCCTGCGCCGGCTGTACTGTCAGATTCACCACGTCGCTGTCGCTTAGCATTCCCGGCCCGTTACAGATCCCGGTCACCGTCAGGGTTACCAACAAGTCCGTCTCCCCTGTATTCTCCGGAGCGGTGTAGCTGGGATTCCATACAGTGCCAGAAGGATTAAACGTTCCGCTTGCGCCACCGTCATCCCAGGACCAGGCGGCGATGATGTGAGCCCTCCGGCTGTCGAGGTAGTTTGCGGTTAGGGAGGTGCTGCCGCCGGAGGCCACCGTCATCGGGTCGGCCGAGGCCAATACATCCAGGGCATGCTCCACCGGTTGGACGGTGAGGGTGGTCGAGTCGCTGTCGCTCAAAGGCGAGGGGCCGTCGCAGGTCGCGGTCATCGTCAGGGTCACAACAAGATCGCTGTCGGTGGTGTTCGGCGGCGCGGTGTAGGTGGGGTTCTGCACTGCGTTGGAGGGGGAGAAGCTTCCGCCCGCAGCGCCATCAGACCAGGACCACGCGACCGCGTCCAAGCGCGAGTCCGCGGCGGAGGCGGAAAGGCCAGCGGCCCCTCCCGAAGCGACAGTAGTGGGCGAGGCGGAGGCGCTCACCGAGAAGGTGTGGGCCGGCATGGAACCGGTCCAGTAGACGACATCGCTCAGCAGCGCAGGCCAATCGCTCCACTGCCACAGGGCGAGGTGACCCGAGCCCGGCACGCCGAGGGCGGCGCCGGAGAAGACCGTGACCCGGCCTTCGCCATAGGACCCCGTCACCAGCACCGGCTCCGAGCCGGCGAGAAGCTGCACCTCGGCCGCCGGCCTCAGCTCGATGAGATGCCGCCAGTAGACCTCGGGCTGCTGCGCCAGCAGGCTGGCTTCGAAGCGGCTCATCAGCGAGGTGGGGGCCGCCGTCACCACCAGCGGGCCTGCCGCCTGCTGCAGGTCCCGCACCAGGCTCACCGACACCGGTAGCACGTCCTCCACATAGGTGCCGGACAGGAACCCCTGCCCGAAGGCATAGGGCCCGCCCAAGAGCACCAGGCCGCCGCCCGCCGCCACGTAGTCGCGCAGCGCGCGCCGAGCCTCCAGGCTCAGCACGCTGACGTCCATGTCCGCCAGGATCACCTCGTCGTAGGGCGCCAGGTCCTCCAGTTGCTGTGGGAAGCCGGAGACCACGCCGTCCCGCCACCACAACTCCTGCACGCGGGCGCCGCTTCCCCACGCTTCAGGCAAGCGATAGGCGTACCAGGTGAAGCCCTTGACGATGAGGACGTCCAGGCCGGGGGCGCCGCCGATCTCGACCGGAGGTGGCGGCGGCGGACTCGGGTCGAGCTGGGCATCGGTGTAGGCCTCCAGCTGCTCGATCGCGATGCGGTCCATTAGGAGACGCGTGCCCGCCGGATCGGCCGCGTACGCCTCAGCGATGAGATGGACGTGGCCGGCCTGCTGCACCTCAAAGGGTAGTTCATAGTCGTGATAGACCCCGTCCGCGAGCAGCGTTCGCTCAGGAGGATAGCCGAGGTCCGAGGTGGCGTAGTTCACAGGGACGGGTGGGGAGCCCGCGGGCGGGAAGTAGTTCAGCATGTACAGGATCTGGCTGTGAGTGGGAACGTTCGTGTCCTCCAGCTTGATCCGCATCCTCGCCACGTACTGGCCGGGTGGGAAGGGCCCGAGCCAACTCCGCCCGACGGTGATGGAGCTCTCGGTGCTATACCGCACCTGCGCCAACCCGTTGCCGGCCTCCGGGTCCGTGGTCGCATGGGCCGCAACACCGTTATAGCCGCCGTCGGTCTCGTAGCTCCAGGGCCTGTGTCCAGCCAGCTCTTCCGGGGTCAGCGGCCCGCCCACTACGGGGTCGGCGGCGAGCCGGCCCGCCTCCACCTCTGCCGGATCGGGCACTTCCGTGAACTGCTCGCGCGGCGGGGGCAGTGTGAAGCTTCCGGAGAACTCGAACACGACGATGCTCCACACCTCCACCTGTGGCACCGTCACCTCGGCCACGCCGCCGCCCACTGTGATCACCAGCGGCGTCGCCTGCTCGCCTTGCCGCGGGTTCAGCAGCATCGCTTTCGTCACGGTCTGGCCGCCCGGAACCTGCACCCTCACCACCACCTCCGACACCGGAGCAGGGAGCGGGTCGTCCACGACGGCGATGAGGTCATCCGGCGGCGGGGTGAGCAGGTGGACGATCACCTGGCGACTGCTTTCATCCACCACGCGCTGCTTCGCCCAGTTCTGCCAGAGAAGCGGCGTGCCGGCAGTGACCTCCACCTCCCCCTCGGACACCGGCTGCATCTCCCTGTCCCACACCAGGGAGGACCAGCGGGTGAGAAACCGGCCCCAACTCGGGCAGCCAGGCGCGAGCGTTTGATCTCCATAGACGGGATGAGCGCCGCACATGCTGCCGATGGCGAACTTGTAGAGCCGGTCAATCGGGTTGAGTCGCCAGCTATCGTAGATGAAATGGTAGCTTCCGCCCAAGGCGCGTACGTCTCGGGCGGCGGCCTCCTCGCTGGTGGCGTACTCCGACCACAGGTCGTAGGTCTCCCCAGACGCCGACCCGTAGGCCCAGTTGCGGATTCCTTCCTGCATATGCATCCCGCCCCCGGCCACGGACTCGCGGTACTCGTGCTCCAGGGGCGGCATCGGGCCCGTGCCGGCCGACCATATCTGATAGCCGAAACTGCAGCCCCAGTTGAAGCCGAAGAGGAAGTCAGGGTCCTGCGCCCACATGGTCTGCTTGAGGAGCTGCATGTTGGCGGCGGAGAGGGCATCGTTCCCCGCCGTCCAGTGCCCGTCGAACCGCACCCCGTCCCAGCCGAAGTCCTGCGCGGAAGCGATTAGCTCGCTTAGGCCCCACGCGAGCACTTCCGGCTGTCGGTGATCGGGCGCGGCGTACCACCAGTCCAAGGTGAACTGCGCGCGGCCCACCGGGTCCGTGTGGAGGGCGATGTCATTCCAGTGGGCTAGGTCCCAGGCATCGAGACCGTTGCCAGCAGGGGTGCCTTGGGGGAGGGCGTAGAACCACTCCGGGTGCTGTCGCACCCGCTCCCATCCTGCCGGCCCGCCCGCGACGTGCTTGCCATAGGTGATGGCCTTGATGCCGTGCGGCTTCAGGGCGGCGACGAACTCCCGGATGCGGCTGGCGTTCTCCCAGCGCGCCGACTGGCCGCTGATCCACTCCTCCGTCTCCGGCGTCATGTCACCCCAGTCGTCCGGGGGCCAGAACATCTTCTCCCACCAGTTGGCGTAGCTCTGGCGGCACCGCTCCACGTCCGACGCGATCGTCTCCGCGGTGGCATAGCCGGATTGGCCTGAGATCCCAAGCGAAGGGGACCCCAGCCCGACGTCGAACACGTTGTCGCTCACGCCGAAGACATCGCTGACCTCGTCCAGCACCTCCTCCCCCTGCGTCAGGCGCACCCGCGCCTCGCAGCCGTACTCGAGCGTCCGACCCCCGAACGGCAGCGCCACCTCCACCGCCTCCCCGGCCGCCACCGTGATAGGCACCCCCGCCTGCGGATCGGCCCGGTCCAGTTCCTGGATGAGGGTGAGCTGAAGCGTTCCGCTCATCTCCTCCTCGGCGAAGCTCTGCACCGTGACATCAACCACGCCCGCCTCCCCGGGTTCGTACAGGAGCTTGCGGGGGCGGACCTTGGTGAGGGCCAGCCCCCCATCCAGGCGAGTCAGCGACAGGCCATAGATGCGAACCGTCGTCAGCTCGCGGGCCTCGTTGACGCGATAGGTGAGAGGGAGGTAGAGCTCGCCCGCCGGCACCGCCACCTCCATGGACAGCGAGTACACCGAGCCATCGCCGGGGAGGTTCGGGCCGGTGACCTCGCGGATGAAGGCGAGCCGGACCGGTGGCGCGTTGAACTCGATGTACAGCTTCACGATGGCTTCGCTCCTGCCGAAGGGCGGAGTGCGGAGGAGATAGGTGGCGCGATATCGCCCCCCCGGAACCATGACCGTGGTCAGGGCAAGGAGGCCGGAGTCGCCGTCAGTGGCGATGTCGGCGTAAGGACCGTAGCTGTCAGTGCCCTGGACGGCGCCGGGCGGCAATTCGAGCTGAGAGGGGCCGAAGAAGTAGCCCTGTCCATACCCCAGCCCGCCGGCCCCCAACAGCAGCACCCCCGTCAGCAGCAGCGTGAGTCGCGCTTGCATCATGCTCCCCACGTTCGCAGAACCCCCCTGTCTGCCGTCAGCGTTCTCGGGAAGAAGCAGGGGGCAAAGGAAACCGGCCATTCGCTGCACGAAAGCCTTGACGCGCATCTCCCGCCGTCCTTTTCAGCGCGCGGTAGGGGCAGTAGGCACCGCCCCTCTCAGCTCGTGGTACTGCTCAGCGGGGAACCAAGATGCCCTTGCTCCTCTTCAGCACGGTTCGTCGGAGTCCTCTCCCAACTGCTCAGTGTCAGCTCGCCTATACAGCGAACGACTACTTGCAGTCGTCGCAGCCGTCGTGCTAGCGCGATCCACCGGCTTGCGCAGCCCGGAGTGCTTATACCGCGGGGTTCGCCGGCAGATCGGCCACCTGCGCCTGCAAGTCCTCGACCTCCAGGTGGGTGTAGCGCTGGGTGGTGGTCACCCAGGCGTGGCCCAGCAGCTCCTGCACCGCTCGCAGATTGGGCCGGGCGCGCAGGGCGTGGGTGGCGAAGGTGTGGCGCAGCAGGTGCGGACCGGAGCGGTCGGTGATGCCGGCCGCCCGCAGATAGCGGTTCACCAACAGCGCGACGCCGCGTACGGAGAAGCGGTGCCCGCTACGGTTCAGAAAGAGCGCCGGCTCGGCATCATCGCGATCAGCGAGGTAGGCGAGCAGCGCGTCGGCCGCGGGGCGGTTGATGGGAAGCCGATGCAACCTACGCCCCTTGCCCACTACCTGCAGAGCGCCCCAGCCCTCGGCCGGTAGGTTCACGTCTTCTCGACTCAGTGCGCACAGTTCCCCCACCCGCAGGCCGGTGTTGTAGAGCAACATGAGGACGGCATGATCTCGTCGGCCCGTGGGCGTGGTGGTGTCAGGCAGAGAGAGCAGGCGCTGGACCTCAGGAACGGTGAGATGCTTGGGTGCTAGAGGTGGGCCCAAGCGGATCGAGCGCAGCGCCTGGGCGGGGTTCGTCTCCAGCCGGCCCTCCTCATAGAGGAAGCGGCAGAACGAGCGCGTGGCCCCAATAGCGCGGTTGATGCTGGAAGGTGATCGGCCGGCTTGCTGCTGACGGCGGAAGCAGTCTCGCAGGTCTGATGGCCGCACTCCGTCTAGCGGCCCAGGCAGCGCCGCCAGCAGTGCCTCCAGATCTCTGCGATAGGCCCCGATCGAGTGCGGCGACCGCCCCTCCAGCGCCAGCGCCCCCAGAAACTCCTCCAGATCTCGCTCATTCGACTGCCGATCATGCCGCTGGTTCCTCGCCATCCTTGCCTCCCTTCTGGCTTAGAGGGAACTTCCGATAAGTCTATTGATCGGATGCTGAAGGAAGTCAAGGCGCCACGAGGGCCGCCCAAACGCGCCCACAACGCCGCAAACAGCAGCAAACCGAGGGACGACGCCAGCTGGCGGCCGAAAGCCGCACACAGGCGCCCACAACGCGCCATTCGCGGCAGCGTGCGGAGCTGCGGAGTGGCCGTTCGGCGAACCCATTGGGTGGTCAGGGATATCGCCGGCTGAGGTGCCCGCGGCCAAGAAGTCATCGCGAATCGGCGAAGAAGGTAGGACAGCACCTGGTGCCGAAGGCTGCAAAGTTTGATAACCTCGGCTCGCGGCGAGGCAGGATAGGATGAGGCGGATTCAGGAGTACGTTACGGTCACGCGCGCCGCCGAGATGCTAGGCGTCTCGGCCAGCACTCTTCGTAACTGGGATCGCGCCGGGAAGCTGAAGGCGGCTCGGCAGTGCTTCAACACGGGCTGTTCGAAGTGGGGGGTCCACGCGAAATCCCCGGAGCGGTGCGAGTAGACCCCACAGAACATGCTGTTGCGGGAAGGGGAGCATACGGGGGTGTTGCTGTGGGCGTTCGTGAAGACCGTGGCCTCCCTGGCCAGCCTGTCCACGTTAGGTGTTCTGGCCTGAGGATGGCCGCCGAAGGCACCGCAATAATCATTCAGATCATCGCAGAGGATCAGCAGCACATTGGGGTGCTCCGCCTCTCGGTCGGAGGAGGACGGAACAGCTTCAGTCGTTGTGGAGCCGAGGGACCCAAGAAGTATGCCACTGCCCGTGCACCTGAGAAAGCCGCGTCTGCTCATCCTCATTCTGAACGTCTCCTGCTTGTGCTCAGAGCCGTAGTGTTCCAGAACTCATCCGGGGGTAGATTCGGCAGGTCCACCGGCAGACCTACGCTCTGCTATCGCTAGTTGGTGCTGTCTGGGAGAGCTCGCGCGCCGCCAATGGCTGGCGCAATCAGCGGGAGGAGACCAGGCGGAGCGTGCGCAAGCAGCCCCCGGTAGCTGAGTGGACGGCGGACTCCGTCAAGCAACGAGGCGGCAGCAGTCGTTAATGAGGCGGCCTGCGTGTGTCTCCATAAGACGGCATCTCAAGACCGTTCCCCTGTATGCTGGTCCGACGAGTGCTCAGTGGTCTCCGGAGAGACATGTCTCCATCGGCGCTGACATCGCGCATGCTGTCGTCGGTCTGAAGCGGGCCTCTCAGGTCGCGTGATCCGATCCAGGGCAATCAGACCGTAGCATGTGCATCGGACTTCTGCGCGCGTTTCGATCCCAGGTCGTTTTCCTAGAGCAAGAAGACCTCTCGAACCCTCGTCCGAGAATGGAGACTGTGCGGGTGTCGTTAAGTAGGCTTGGGACACCCGTTTAGGCGCCGCCCGAAGGTCTCCTATGGTAGAATGTCTGGGGCTCGGATACAAGCTTACGGAGCGCTCAGGGGTGTCCCAGCGCTGTTTGACACCCGCACACAGGGCCAGCAGCTTGCGCGCGAGGGCGACCTGCGTCTTGCGGGAGGGATGTCCCTGCGCCTTGCGCTGCTGCACCCACGCGCCTCCCAGCATTCCGGCTCGCATCTGGCCCACCGCCAACTGCACCAGTAACGCCCGCACCGCCTGGCGACCTCGCTTGGCGAGATGCACCTGGCCTTCGCGTTTGCCACTGGAGATCCGGTACAGATTCATGCCCACGAACTTCTCCAGGGCCCGCACACTGTGGAACTCCGCCAGGGGCCCGCACTCTCCCAGCACCCCCGCGGCGGTGAGCAGCCCCAACCCGGGCACACTGCGCAGGTAGGCCCCTTCCTCCGTCTGCGCGAGCCAGCGCTCCAGCTCCCCGCGCAGGCACAGCTGCTGCGCCTCCACATAGGCCAGTTGCCCCAGCAGGTCCCGCAGCGCCCGCACCCGGCTCTCCTGCCCTTGCCGCACCGCTACCGACCCCTGCGCGGCTGTCCAGATCCCCTCCCCATAGCGCACCCCGCGTCCATGCGTCTCCCGCTTCAGCGTCGCGTGCAACCTCCCCCGGCCCGCCAGCAGCAGCGCCGATGGGCTGTCATAGCGGCCGATCAGCGCCTGCACACTTTTGCCGAGCGGATTGGCGAATAGCCGCACCAACTCGGGGAACCACAGCTCCAGCAGCGCCTGGGCTTCATTGCGCAGCGCGGTGCGGCTCTTGGCCAGCGAGCACCATTGCCTGAAGCCGACGCGCAACTCCGCATAGGGCCCATACAGTCGCCGCACACGCTGGTAGCTGCCCCGCCACACCAGGTCGGCGATCACACCCGGGTCTTTCACGTCGTCTTTGCGGGGATTGCCATCGTGGAGCTCGCGGCTGCGCTTGACGTGATAGGGATTCACCAACACCACCCGCCAGCCCCGATCCAGCAGCCACTCCTGGAGACACTGCCCGTAGGGGCCTGTCGACTCCAACGCCACCCACACCTCCTGATCGCCTTCGGCGGCGGCCAGCAAGTGCTGCTCCAACCGCAGAAACCCCGCCTCCCCCTGGGTCACCCGGTGGGGGCTTCCCCACTGTCCCAGGCAACAGGCACGCCAATCGATGCGGCCTTTGGAGACATCGATGCCGACTACCACTCCGTGGATCGGATCGGGCACTGCTTGACGACGGTGAGGCGTCCGCACGATACTGGACATGGTTAGGTCCTCCTTAGGGGATGGCTTTGTCCACCACCAACCTTAGCCGAAGTAGGACCTGACTGCATTATAGGAAGCTGAAGCCGGGCTCAGATGCCATGCCACCGGCATGTTAGGTCCAGAGGCATGGACCCCTCGTAATGGGTCCGATCGGGGGTTCACTATGCCCCCCTGATTAGAGCAGTGCCTTCAGCAAGAAGGAATGGCACCCGCTGTCCCCGTCACCCGCCCGTGAAGCCGCTTTGAGAGCCTTGGGGGACGACGCCTGAAGGCGCCCCCAGTCCTAGACGCCGATCACGGTGCACTGCTGCCCATCCCAGCCGCCACTGGAGCCGTGACGACGGTGCAACGTGATCGTCCTGCGCGGCAGCTGAGAAGTCAAGAGTGTCAAAATCCTGCCCCCGCTACCATGCCGATACGAACACCCGTCTCTGCGGAGGCGGGTGTTCTCTTGTGGCCCCCACGTGACACCGGCACGGGCGGGCGGCTGAAAAGATGCATCATGACCTCGCCATTGTCCGGGTCCACCTCGATCTTCTGCACAAACAGTGTACCGTCGCCATTCGACGCTGGCAGTCAGTCTCGGGTCTCTCCCTCCCAGTCCAGATGCACGCGCTGCGTATCGAGGGCGATGCGCGCGGTAGCTCTGCCTTGAAGCGCCGCGAGCAGCGCCTCGCCCACCGCCTTCCGGCGCCAGCCGCGGAGCAGGGGCACGTGCGCCCTCTCGCCGTAGAGCACGACCGCCGTTAGGTCGGCACGATTGGCCAGGAGGCCGGGCGAGATCTGCCTCTCGGCGGAGAGCGACCGGAGGCAGAGGACGAGGAAGTCCACGGTCGGCTCCATTCCCTGCGGAAGGGACGGCGGCCTCTCCAGTCTGGGCGGGGGCGTGTCCGCACCTCCGCGGAGCGCCTCGATCATGCCCCGGCCGAACCGCCGAACTTGATCCGACCGCAGGCCGCGCACCTCGGCAAGGGCCCCGACGGTATCCCGCGGCCGGCGCGCCAGTTCGGTGAGCACCGCATCCATGCAGATGCGCGGCACCGGGACATTGAGCTCCCGCGCAGTCTCCTCTCGCCAGGCGACGATCTCGCGGAGGCGAGAGAGCTCTTCCCCGGTCAGCCGCTCGACACCGCGCATCTGGCGGTACATCTCGCGCGGATCGGCCGGGACGAAACGCGCCGCTCTTTCGAGGGCCCCGAAGTCCTCACGCGCCCAACTGAGCCGGCCGCGCTCGCCAAGCTCTTCCACCAGGTGGTCGTGCACCGGTGCAAGGCAGCGCACGTCCTCGAGCGCATACTCGACCTGCTTATCGGTCAGCGGCCGCCGCAGCCAATCGGTGAACGCGTGCGACTTCTTGAGGCTGCGCCCGGTCGCTCGGTGGACAAGGTTGGCGAGGGATATCTGCTCCTCGTAGCCCAGCAGCGCTGCC
>Ga0315291_10001646_pt1 | contig 29741 bp, 27 predicted proteins | sample YL17G12_20_MG_FD_203070 | JGI IMG/M metagenome (GOLD analysis project Ga0315291, IMG submission 203070) | Sediment microbial communities from Yellowstone Lake, YNP, Wyoming, USA - YL17G12_20 | ecosystem: Environmental > Aquatic > Freshwater > Lake > Sediment | place: USA: Wyoming | collected...
GGCTATAAAGAAATAACAAAAAATATTAATATTATATAATAATATTATAGCTGAAATTCAAAGTAATAGAAACATGGAAAGTTTTATTTTAAGGTCTAAAAATTTTCTCCTAAATCTCTTTTTTCCTAAATTTTGCTTTGGCTGCAAAAAGGAGGGGAGTTATCTTTGTGAAGACTGCCTCTCGACAATGGGGATCTTGGAAAGTCAATTTTGTCCCGGATGCCAAAAAAGATTAGTAGATAGTAGAGTTTGTCCTACTTGCAAAAAATTTATAAAACTAAATGGGTTATATTTTGCTGCCCCTTACAAAAATAATCTGGTTAAACAACTAATAACTAAGTTTAAATACGAGCCTTTTGTTAAAGAACTAAGAGAGACTTTAGCTCACTTGATAATAACGCATCTTGAATTATGCGATAAAAAAGAATCTGACTTTTCTGAATTTTATTTGATTCCGGTGCCCTTGGAAATAAAAAGATTAAAGTGGCGTGGATTTAACCAGTCTGAAGAAATAGGAAAAGAATTAGCTAAATCTTTAAAAATTCCTCTATTGAGTGATGTTCTTTGTAAAATCAAAGAGACGCTACCTCAAATGGAGCTAAACGTTGAGAAAAGAAAAGAAAATATAAAAGGTGCATTTTTGGTCAAAAACAAAGAGAAGATTGCGGGAAGAAAAATTTTGTTAGTTGATGATGTCTATACTACCGGCTCAACAATGCAAGAATGCGCCAGAGTTTTAAAAGACGCTGGGGCTAAAGAAGTCTGGGGGATGACGGAAGCTAGAGAATAATCAAAAAAACACGGGACAATTATTGTCCCGTGTTTTTTTGATACATCTCGGTCTCTCGATAAAAAATATTGCTGGCGGAGGGTGCAGGATTCGAACCTGCAAACCTCTTCCGAGGTTCTAGTTTTCAAGACTAGTGCATTGCCGTTCTGCCAACCCTCCAATAGTTTTTTTCAATTTTCATTGCGGAGAGGGTGGGATTTGAACCCACGATACGAGTATTACCCCATATAACAGGTTAGCAACCTGCCGCTTTCAACCACTCAGCCACCTCTCCTTATACATTTATAATTTAAGCTTTTTTAATCTTAAAAGTCAATTTGATTTTAGTTTAATTTTATGATAATTTTAAAAGGCGGGGGCGCTCGTAGCCCCGAAAAAATTACTTCATAATTTAACGGGGTAAATTCAATGGATTAGGTAGTTTCTTAGATTTACGCAAGAAAGAGAAGGATCATATGCCCTCGTAGTTTAACGGATAAAACAGGAACCTGCGGAGTTTCAGATAGGGGTTCGACTCCTCTCGAGGGCACACACACATGCTAATTCAGGTGACTGACTTGCATGACCAACAGAAAATCACCGGTCTCTTCGGTGATTTTTCTATTACTCTAGGATGATTTTCCTATCTTTCAAGATTAATTTGCTTTTCAGAAAAAATAGTAGCTCTCTTTTTTCAACGACCGTTCCTTCTCGCAGAAGATATTTTGCGTAATTTCGTATATCAACCTCGGTAGGGTGAATTTTATTTTTGTGTCCCAACACTCCGATCCTGAATTTATTAAAGCGTATGATTTCCTGTTCGATTCTTGATTTTACTCCCAACTCATCTAAGTTAATCTTATCCATAAGCTTTATTAGTTTTTCGATAAGGCTCGGCTCATTAATAGGAGGATTCTTGCAGTCAATGTTCTTGGCCTTAGTGCAGAAGTAATAGACGTGGCGGTTAACTCCGCCATTCTTTAGCTTCTTGAACTTTTCGTCAGCAGTAATGCCTGAACCGCAATATCCGCACTTAATCAGTTTAGTGAAGCTAAACTCCTTTGATTCTGTTTTTGGTATATAGTGTTCATTGATATTGACTTGAACCTTATCGAATAACTCCTTATTAATTATTGGAGTGTGTTTCCCTTGATACCAGTTGTTGCTTCCTAGAGGATACTCAAATTCACCATAGTAAAAAGTATTTCTTAAAAGGAGATAAATATTGCCTAATACTAAGGGTTTTCCATTCTTAGTCTTAAAACCAATATCCCTTAACCATCTATATACCTTTCTGCCTGACCATTGTTCATTAGCTACCTTTTCAAACATCTGTTTGATAATAGGAGCTCTTTTCGGGTCCAATCTTACCTGGCATTTTTTATCTCTATCCTTTTCGTTCAAGTAACCTGTCGGTGCTACGCTGGGGCGATAGCCCATTTCGCATCTGGCCTTCAACCCTCTCTTTACATTAACTACCTTATTATCGTTTTCCAGCTTGGCTTGTGAGCCTAATATCATCAGCAGAAACTTCTCATTGGGGTTATCCGTGAATCTCTGGCTATATGTTCTTATCTCAAGAATCAGCTTTTTATCCATTAGGTCCACTACCGAGCCCAAGTCTCCGGCGTTTCTTGATAATCTATCAGGTGCCCAGGTCAGAATGCCGTTATATTTCTTTTCTCTTATCTCGGATAACATCTGATTGAATACCTCTCTTTTTCCTACTTCTTTGGACGAATGGGCTTCTCTTTTTATATCTACTACTTTAAGCTTTTCCTTTTCAGCCAGAGCCATCATTTCCTTTACTTGAGATTCAATGGATAAAGCCTGCTGATCTTCTGCCTCCATGCTTTTTCTGGCGTACAGGCAGTACTTAATAGGAGGAGCGATTACCGTAGTTTGCTCACGAACCTGCGTCATTGTTTGTTCCATAGTTTTGTATTGTTAGGTTTGCTATTTCGACCTTTCAATACAAGGAATGACGCAACCCTGCTAGGGAGTCCAGAGCGCCCAGTTGGTAAAGAGTAGATAACTCAAAAGCCCAAAATGTCGGTGAGCAATTTTTATAAATTGCCACTCCACCAGTTTTTTGTTAGAACAAAGAACTGAAGGTTTTAAAAATTATATTCCCTTCGATTTTAAACTAAAGGTATCATAGTTTGATTTTTGCTCTCAATATGTTATGTTTTAGATATGGCAAATAATAAATTACAAAAAGAGCTTGAATATTTTAAGGCAAATCAGAAAGAACTCGTTAAACAATACGAGGGGAAATTTCTTGTTATTAAAGACCAAAAAGTTCAAGGAGCTTATAATACGGAAATGGATGCTTATAGAGAAGCTCAAAAAAGATTTGAATTAGGAACTTTTTTAATTCAGCAATGTCTACCTGGAGAAGAAAGTTATACTCAGACTTTTCACTCTAGGGTGGCGGCCCTCTAACTATGCAGAGGGCATTTACTTTCAGATATGATGCGCGGATGTCCATATTGCTTACGCCGGTAAGGGTTTGCCTCCCTCTTACCCAAGAGGAAGCGGCGACTCAAAAAGATGTTAAGTTGATTGAATATATTGCAATCTGGGATACTGGCGCAACTAATTCCGCTATAACAAAAAAGGTTGTGGACGATTTGGGATTAAAGCCGACTGGGATGAGAGAAACGAGACACGCTGATGGAAAATCCTTAAATAACACTTATCTCGTTAATATTTTATTACCGGATAATGTAATGGTCGGTCAGGTTAGAGTAACAGAAGTAAAGCTAATACCAGATGACAAAGTTCCTGAAAATAGACGACCTCAACTTTTAATTGGAATGGATATAATTAGTGTAGGTGATTTTGCAGTTACTGGTTCTGATGGAAAAACAACTTTATCTTTCCGAATTCCCTCAACAGGAGAAATAGATTTTGTGCCAGCAGCAAAAGAAAATAATATTATGGAAGGGGGAAACCGTAAAGCAAGAAAGGCACTCGAAGCCATACAAAGAAAACGAGGATTTTGACCCACTAAGGGAGCTAGTTCAGTAATAGAAATCAAAGAAAAATACTAATTTTCCGTTGAAAATAGCCAGTTTCCTAAAGGTAAAATAAAAACTGCCCAGAGATGGGCTTTTTTGGTTCTTTGAAGATTAAAGCTTCAGAAATAATTAAGAAGTCCATTGACCTATAAATTGTAAAAAGAAACCCACAATATTAAAACCAAATCCAATAATAGCTCTATCTCTTATTTTTCTGTCAATCTTCCGATAGTAATTTCCCTCATCATCCATATCTTCTATGCGTTCTTCTTCAATATTCCTAAGAAGTTTCATCGCTGGATAAATTAGAATTATTGAACCGATAAAGTTAAATAGTGAACCAACGATAGTTAAACAATTCCTCATAGATTTATTTAGTTCTTTGAAAATAATTATGAAGTTTCTTTTTAATAACCTCCGAACCCTTTGATTCTCTAGGAAATGAACCCTTGTCATCTAAGAAAGAAATTTCTTCAGCTGGGTGATTAGCTTTTTTCGGAAATAACGATACAATCTTTGTAATGTTAGTGAAAGGCTCAACTTCTATTTTTTTACCCTCAATCGGTGCAGTTGCATAACTTGAACCTGGCTTCTTACCTGGACGCATTGTCTTATTTGGACTCTCTTCTATAAGTTTTCCGATTTCCGTAGCGGCTATTTGCCAATAAGTGCAAACTGCTATTTCGTGTTCGGTAACAGAACCTTCGTGAAATTTTTCAAGATGTTCCAATAATTCTTCCGTAAGTAACCAAAGTTTATCGTATTTGAGCGACCCTTCAGAAAAATCAATTTTTGTTGACTCTCCCAACATCAACATGAATGCCATTTTTAAAAGAGGAATACCAATTTCAACTTGATGTGCAAATACTTCGAGCCAGTTTCCCTCAAGTTTATTATATAGATGCGGATAATTTTTAAATCTTTCTTTCTCTTCTGCTTCCCGTTCAGCTTTAAACTTCTCGTTAGCAATTGCTTCTTTTTCGTCCTCTTTTTGGCGATAAATTTTCCAAAGGAAATAAGCTATTATTGCAAGAAGGATTACTATTAAGTTAGTCATAGATTTATTTAGTTTTATGCTTCTTTACTTTCAACGTATCTCGATTTGAGGAAAATTTCAATTCCGCAAAAAAGGGTTGGCAATAGCGAAAAAGGGTGTAAATAGTGATTTTTCCATATAGCTTTTAATAATTTTAAAGGTGTAAATAGAGAGTTTTCCACCTTTTAAAACCTTCAGTTATTTATTAGAATAGAGTAATATGGCTATAAAAACATTAGGTAAAATTATAGGAATAATTGGATGTATTTTTATTCTAGTTAGTTTTGTTTCTCCTTGGTTAATAAATCTTGAAGATAAACCTTTCAATGGATTATATTTTTTTGGGTCGAATAAGGTGTTTACTTCGCTTTTGATAATTACTATTATCTTGAGTTTGATTGCGATAATTTTATCTTTAATTGAAAAAAAGACAGCAGGAATATTTTTATTAATTATTGGCGTGCTTTTAACTGGCTGGGGCGTAGTTCTTAAATTGGCAATAAGATCATTCGGTATTTCATATATCTGGGAAAAATATGGAGCTGAGTGGCTGGGGGAGACTGTAAGTACATTTTTTAATATTGGATGGGGAATATATATTCTAATAATTGGTGGGGTATTAATTTTTGCAGGGGGGATATTGAAGCTAAAAAGCGAATTTCTGACCAATGTTTTATTTAGAATCAAAGATAAAATAAAAAAGATAGATAGAAAAACCAAGATAATAATTTTGGTCGTAATTTTAATCATTGCGATCGTTCCAATTGGAAGAAATTGGTTTCAAAAACGTCAGCAGAAACAACGTCTAAATTATCGTGAAGAAGCAATAAAAAAACAAGATCCTGCAATATGTGAGAAAATAAAACCAGAAGGAGCAGGAGATTATTGTTATAAAGATGTCGGAGTATTAAAAGAAGATCTTTCAATTTGTGATAAAATTCAAAGCCATGTCATTAAAGATTCTTGTTATACTGATATTGCAGCAAAGCAAAAAAATCCTGATATATGTGAGAAACTTTCAGATCGGGGATCTAAGAGTTTTTGTTATTATTCTGTAGCTGCAACAAAACATGATCCAACTTTATGTGAAAACAGTTATTTTAATTTAATTTCTAGAGAGGATTGCTATCATAATGTTGCAAGAGAAATGCAAGATTTAACTTTATGCGATAGGATTACTAATCAAAGCACTAAAACTTTTTGCTATGCAGATATAGCAATCATAAAAAAAGACGCAAATATATGCGAGCAAGACGGAATAGATAAAACTTTTTGCTATAGACAAGTAGCAGAAACAACAAATAACCCAACATTATGCGAAAAAGAAAAAGTTCAGCCATTTAGAGATTTTTGTTTTGAGACCATAGCGGAACATATAAAAAGTTTAGAGATATGTGATAGAATCGAAGACCAATCTACTAAAGAAATATGTTATAGAAAAGTTAAGGAAAAGTAGTTAATAATTCTTTGGATTGTCCATACTAAACACCTACTAAACAGATTCTAAACATCGTCCACCAGGGGGAGCCGCCGAAATCGCCAATCAGGCGGTTTTTTGTTGCCCATTGCGCTATTGACAAATCCTATGTATTTGCTATAATAGAGGTAGGAAAATAAGAAGAGTTTGTTCTTTGAGAATATAAAAAGGGAGGAGATATATTTGTTTTCTCTGATTTGTCCACCGTGTTTGAGCGGTCAGATCGGAGAGAACAAATATGCAAAAAAAGATCTCCGAAAATGAAATATTCGAAGAAATAAAGAAGAAGGCAAACAGATTAGAAGCTGTGTGCATGTGCGGAGGGTCATCGCCTACAGAGTCTCTTGATCTGATGAAAGAGATAGAAAAGCTGGTCAAAGAAGGCAATCTGCTTATCTTTGAAACAGAACGTATACCAACAGACGAGCGTTTGAAAGAGGCTGGGATGATAAAGATAGGAAGTGGTGGATTCCAGATACCACGGATTATCTTACCACCTGGCTCGAAATTGATATCAAGCACTTGGGACGAAGAAAGAATACGGCTTCCAACTGGGAAAATAATAAAATTCATGGCCCCATCAGGCAACTTTTACCTCTTTGGCTATTTTGCTTTCTAACTCCTCCCTTTTTCTCTTTTGAGTTCGGGAAATTATTCGCGGATTCAAAAGAGAATAGTTCTTTGAGAAAAAAATAAAGGGGAAGTAACTTATCCACCTCAGAAAGAAAATTAAAAATAACTTTTTCTCTGAGGTGGATAATATGCAATCAATAAAAGCCACCAACGAGGAAGCAGTCGCTCTAGAACTTGAAAAAACACCATTGCTCGGAGGAATTGTCTTCAGGGGACGTTTCAAAGATGGCGTTGTGATAGCGAGAACGATACCAAAGATTGTGCTATGGAGAGCAATCGTTGTTGATGAACGCTTCAGTGGATTTTCACAGGAACTCGTCTTTCTTTCGGAACATCCTGATATGCTAGTGGAGCTTCATAAGCTTTGCAAAGACATCAGAGACAAAAAAGTATCAGTGCATCTAGAATCTCCTTGCGGACTTGATTACATCGAAAATCCGGAAAGTCCAAAGCGACAGACAACAAACATCATATGTCGTTCATACGCAACAAACCGTTCGTTTTACACCGATAGCGAAATCGCCAATGCCACGATATGGTTCATCTCTCCCTCCAAACCGGTGGTAGTTGACAAAAAGGAATTTCTAGAAGCATTAAAGAAACTTCTAGAATAAAACTTCCCCTTTTTCTTTTTTCGAGCCTGGGATTAAAATCGTAGGTTCAAAAAAAGGAGTAGCACATTAAAACTAAAGAAGGGGAGAAATTTTCCTTCGCAGAGAGTAAATTAGAAACTAATTTCTTTTCTGCGGAGGAAAAATCTTGAATATTGAAGATCAAGATGAAGAGGACGACTTTTGGGAACGACGAGAAGACGAAAGAGTACAGCAAGAACTTGAAGACACTTTAGAAACGATACAAAAAGAAAATGACAGATTAGACTGAATCAATGGCTTTAGAGATGATGTAAGAGGAGAACGGGCTTTGCTTAGAAAACTTCCGGAAGGTAGCGAGCTAACCGAAACCGACTTTTCTAAAGCAGGCTTTGGACGAATTGAAGCAACAGATGGAAAAATAGTACTGTCGCTTAAGGCAAGAAAGAGGTTAGAAAAAAGCCTCAAAAGAACACAAAAAACATGGCTGAAGCTATATAACAGAGTGAAAAGCGGTATAAAAGTACCACTTGAAATCTTTGACAAAGTAACATGGCATTATTACCGCTACCGCTGGAACATGAACTTGGCAATGGAACGCATACGAGAAAATGAAGTTGGTCAATTCATAATCGGAATATTTGAACCATAAAAACTCCCCTTTTCTTTTTTCGAACTCACTTCGACAAGCTTAGTGCAAGTGAGCTGGAAAAAGTTTAAAACGCCCGATTACGGGCGTTTTAAATAACTAAGGGGGAAATGAGACAGTCTATCCGTGTCTCATTTGTCTCGTTTCCCGAACAAATCCCAAAAAATGAGACACGACAACCCTATTAGTGTCTCGTTTTAAAATTAGACACCTAGACACCCCTTTATAGTGTCCAATTTGTCTAATTTGAGCCCAAAATTAGACAAAGAATAATTATAGAAAGGAATAGGAAAATGTTACACCAAAAATAGGCTTTCAGTGTCCCATTTGTTCCATTTTACGAATAAAACCGAGAAAAATGGAACACATCCTTTTATATCTCTAATTTTGTGCTATAATCCTAAAATAGCCCCGACTAGGATGCCTCATTCCAAAACCCCAAAAAGGCTCAAATTTCCCTCTGAAGACTTGGTCTGAGACGCGGTTGGGGCATTATATTAAAAGTTCGCCCTATCATTCGATAGGGCGCCCTGTCGGATGACAGGGCGACTCCTGCCGAGCGCACCAATAAATAACTATGAGAAAGATAAAAAGAGATATCGTGTCAGCTCTTATTTTTTCAAAAGATGGAAAAATATTTCAAGGCATGAAGGCCCCGGAGAAGAGGGGCGTTTATTATGACTGCTGGCATCTTCCCGGTGGGGGAATTGAAAATAATGAGGATAAAAAAACTGCTCTAATAAGAGAAATAAAAGAAGAAACAGGAATTGATATCTCTAATTACCCAATTGAAACAATAGACAACACAGGAAAAGGACAATCAGAAAAAATTCTTGAAAATACAGAGGAAAAAGTTCTTTGCAAAATGAAATTCTATATCTATAAAATTATAATTAATAATAGGGCTGCAGATGAAATAAAAGTAAAACTCGGGGGTGATCTTGATAAATATTGTTGGGTAAGTCCCTCGGAGTTAAAAGAAATTAAATTAACGCCGCCCTCAGTAGAATTATTTAAAAAACTTGGCTATTTAGAATAAATCTCTTTTATATTATGACTCTAAATCTCTACTCCCCCATTGAAGAAATTCCTCGGGTAGGTATTGTTTTCCAGAAAAAACTAAAAAGAATGGGCGTCAACACGGTCCGCGATCTTTTGTTTCACTTTCCTCATCGTTATGAGGATTTTTCAAAAATAACAAAAATTTCAGAAGTAAAATTAAATGGCCCTTTTTGCATCCAGGGAAAAATTCTAGAGATTAAAAATCTTAGGACCTGGAAAAAAAGAATGATTTTAACTAAAGCCATAGTCCAGGACGAGAGCGGGGCAATCCAAGTAATCTGGTTTAACCAGCCATATTTGGCAAAAACTTTCAAAAAAGATGACAACATCTCCCTGGTTGGCAGGACATCTTTAGGAAAAGAAGGGATATATTTAGCCAATCCAAGCTATGAAAAACTGACTGAAAATATGAATTTCCTCCATACTAGCCGAATAGTTCCTGTTTACCCTGAAACTGAAGGATTGTCTTCAAGGTGGTTAAGATATATTTTAAGACCATTAATAGCTGAAATCGCAAATAAAACTCGCGACCCTCTTCCGGAAAAAATAATAAAAGAAAATAATTTATTGCCTTTTAAAAAAGCCCTTTGGCAGATTCACTTCCCAGACTCTCTGGGTCTGGCAAAAAAGGCTCAAGAAAGATTTTCTTTTGAAGAAATCTTTTTTATTTCTCTTTTCACCCTAAGAGAAAAGTTCAGAATTTCAAAAGAAAAATCTTCTGCCATACCTATTAATCTCCCTTTGGTGCAGGACTTCGTAAAAAATCTGCCTTTTAAACTGACTGATGCCCAAAGAAAATCAGCCTGGCAGATTTTAAAAGACGTCGAAAAAACTCGACCCATGAACAGGCTTTTGGAGGGCGATGTTGGTTCCGGGAAAACGGTTGTTGCGGCTATAGCAGCTTTAAATGTGGCCAAAGCCGGGTTTCAAGTTGCTATTATGGCGCCGACTGAAATTTTATCAAAACAGCATTTCCAGGGAGTGGCTAAACTTTTAGAAAAATTTAAATTAGGAATCGCTTTACTTACAGGAAAAGAAGACAAAATTCGCTCAAAAAAACTGAAAAACGAGGTTCTGGAAATTTCCCGGCAAAGACTTTTGGAAAAAACCAAAGAAGGAGAAATTAATATTCTAATTGGCACCCATGCTTTGATCCAAGACAAAGTTAAGTTTGGAAAGCTGGCTTTGGTAGTCGTTGACGAACAGCACCGATTCGGAGTTGAACAAAGAGCTCGGCTTTGCCAAAACCGAGGGGTAATACCTCACCTACTCTCTATGACTGCCACCCCCATTCCTAGGACTCTGGCTTTAACAATATATGGTGACTTGGATTTATCTTTATTAGACGAATTGCCAAAAGGAAGAAAAAAGATAATCACAAAAGTTATAAGCCCCGAAGAAAGAGACAAAGCTTATGACTTTATAAGAAAAGAGGTTAAAAAAGAAAGGCAAGTCTTTGTCATCTGCCCCAGAATAGAACCAGCGACTAATGAACAACGAGCAGCGAACAATAAAGACATGCTAGGCTGGACAGAAGCTAAAGCGGTCAAGGAAGAATATGAAAAGCTTTCGAAAAAAGTTTTTCCAGATTTAAAAGTCGGCATGCTCCATGGAAAAATGAAATCAAAAGAAAAAGAAAAAATAATGAAAGATTTTAAAAATAAAAAAACTGATATCTTAGTCTCAACATCAGTGGTTGAAGTTGGAATTGATATCTCTAATGCAACGGTAATGATGATAGAAGGCGCAGAAAGATTTGGCCTGGCTCAGCTTCACCAATTCAGAGGAAGAGTAGGAAGATCAAAATACCAATCATATTGCTTTTTATTCACTGACTCGCCGGCTAAAAAAACTAAAGCCAGATTAAAAGCTCTTTTGACCTCAAAAAATAGTTTTGAATTAGCAGAAAAAGATTTAAAAATCAGAGGGCCAGGAGATTTTTTTGGTCAGAGACAGTGGGGAATTCCTGATATAGCCATGAATTCTTTAAGCAACATATTCTTGGTTGAAAAAACAAGACAAGCAGCTAAAGAAATTTTGGAAGAAGATCCACCGCTAAAAAAATATCCTTTTCTAAAAGAAAGGATAGATAGCTTTCGACAAAAGATACATCTTGAATAAGCTATTTACGGAATTTTTCGGTTGGCCAAAAGTCGCGGCACGCCTCACTTCGCTCGGCTAACACCGCTCCTTAGACACCTCTCGGTTTCTAACGCGAGTTTCACTCGCTGTGTTTCCTACACGGGAAAACACTCAGTTTTCCCGACCCCTTTCTAGTTTTTGCCCAACCTCAAACATTCTTTCGGAATTTTTCGGTTGGCCAAAAACCCATATATTTTCCTATCATTAACCGGGTCTGGGCATCCAAGGCTGGCAAGGAAATAAAAAAAATCATAATTATAGGAACGAGAAACCATTGCAAAAATAAAATCAAGTATTTAAAACGACCGTATTTAAGAGGCCTTGGGGGAAGCAAAAGAATGCTTAAATAAGCAGAAAATACCAAACCTATCATTGATAGAGTAAGAATGTTTCTCGTTATTATAGGAAGATTATAAGAAATTACAGTTTGGGAGAATTCATTCCCTCCCAAATAAATGGGTAACCAGCCTAACATAAATATCATAATCGAAGCAGTGGCCCAAGACCAATGACCTTCAATTAGTTCAAATCCCAACCTAAGTTTCTTTTTAAATGGGATTTTTTTGTTTTTCAAAAAACCGAAAAGAAAATAAGGAATATCGCCTGCCCCATAGGCCCATCTTCTTTGCTGTTTATAAATATTGATAGTGGTTCTCAAAAAGCTTTTAGCTACGTTTGCGTCCATTGAAATTGGATAAAAAATCGGTTGAACCTCGTAATCTCCGTCATATTTCAGAAAGCATTGCCAAAAAATCCGAGAATCATCAGAAACAACGTTTCTTTGCTTAAAACCGACGTCGACTAAGGCTTTAAAGCTCATAGAATGAGAAGAAAAAGTTATTAGTTTTTCCGGCCTTTCCTGATTTATAGCGTGCCAAAAAGTTGAGGAAAAAGAAAAAACTCTGGAAAATATAGGCGCCTGCCAGATATTGTTTATAAAAAGCGGGGTCGGCTGAAAACTGGTCCTAGTTGGTTTTTTTGAATTCAAATAATGATAAGTCAGACAGCTAAAATATTTAGGGAAAACACAGGTGTCGGCGTCTAAAGAGGAAAAAATTATATTTTGGTAAGGAATTTTCAAGGGATCTATAATGACTTCTTTTGCTTTTTGGGATGCAAAAGCTTCGTTTGAACCTTTCCCAGTGATTTCTCCTGGCAAATTATCTGGATGCCAAGTGATTAGAAGTTTAAAAAAATTATTAGCGAATTCTCTTTTGATAGAGACTGCTGTTTTTTCTATTTCTTTTTTTGCTCTTTCCTCGCAGGCCAAAACAATAATCATTTTTTCTTTTGGGTAGTCAGAATCAACCACCGATAAGAAACTTTCCCTAATAATTTCTAAAGGCTCTTTATACATAGGAAAGACTATTAAATGATAAATATCTTTCCAGTTTCTATTCTTCAGTCTTTCTATTTTTTCCAGCCATTTGATTTCTTCTTGCTTTTTCATTCTCTTATAACCAGATCTGAGTAAAAAAGAAAAGTAGATTGTCCTAAAAAACCAGTAGATAACAAAGGCGATAATAAAAACAGCTACTAAAATAGGTTTTTTCCAAGATAGGATTATTGCCAAAATTAATGTCCCCCAGGAAAGAACCCCAGGAAAAATCTCCAGCAATCTAAAAATAGCTCGATCTCTCGAGCTCTTTAAATCTGAGGTTTTACCAACTCTAAGGTAATAGTCTTTCATAAAAGTGGGCGATATAGGACTTGCCCTGTCATTCGACTGGGCGCCCGGTCGGATGACCGGGTGAACCTATAACCTAATTTGTGGGCGTATCCCGACTTGAACGGGAGACCTTCGCAATGTCAGTGCGACGCTCTAACCAACTGAGCTATACGCCCTACCATTGCTCGCCCCGTAGCCAAATACGAAGCCCCATTAGAAAGTTGCCATTGTTTTTCTTTTCAATCTTGTAGGTAATTACAGTTTGCGACACGAGCTTTCTAACGGGGCGAAGCATTTGTACTACCGGGGAGCTAATCGCCCGAATGGGCACGGTTGGACTCGAACCAACAACCTCGGCCTTATAAGGACCTTGCTCCACCATTGAGCTACGTGCCCATGTTGGAATTATTTTATTTCTTTTATTCTTAGTGGTCTAATTTTCGGAGTCTTCTTTGATATTTTAGCAACTTTATTTTCATTCCTACTTCTTACTAATTTTTCAAATTCTTCTTTTTCAATTGTTTCTTTTTCAATTAATGTCTTTGCAATTCTTTCAAGTAATGATTTCTTTTGTTTTAGAATATTTTCAGCTTTTTTTTGGGCATTCTCAATCAAATGAGCTACCTCTTTATCAATTTTCGCCGCTATCTCTTCGGAATAATTCCGCTGTTCTGAAATTTCTCTTCCTAAAAAAATGTATTCCTCTTTTTCGCCAAAAGAAATAGGTCCTAAAGATGACATTCCATATTCTTTAATTAACTTTCTCGCCAGCTCCGAGGCCATTTTCAAGTCGTTGGATGCTCCGGTTGTAATTTCTTTAAATTTTAATTTTTCGGCACAATAGCCACCAAATAAAGTCGCCATTTCTGCTAAAAACTCTGATTTTGTTTTAATTTTCCTCTCTTCTGTTGGCATCTTTAGGGTGTAACCTGCGGCCATACCTCGAGCCACTATTGAAACTTTTCTGACCGGCTCGGCTTCAGGAATCATACTAGAAATCAAAGCATGACCGGCTTCGTGATAAGCCACTACTTCTTTTTCTTTTTTGGATAAAATATGGCTCTTCCTCTCCGGCCCCAATAAAACCTTTTCAATTGATTCTAGAAATTCTATTTGATAGATTTGGTTTTTATTTCTTCTGGCTGCTAAAATCGCGGCCTCATTAACAATATTAGCTAAGTCTGCTCCAGAAAAACCAGGGGTTCTCTCAGCAACTTCTCTCAAATTAACATTTGAAGCTAAGGGTTTGCCTCGACAGTGAATTTTTAAAATTTCCTCTCGGTCATTAACGTCTGGTAAATCCAAAATTACCTTTCTATCAAACCTGCCTGGTCTCAAAAGAGCTGGATCCAGCACATCGGGTCTATTCGTTGCGGCCATAACTATTCTTGTATCGTCTCTTTCAAAACCATCCATTTCTACCAAAATCTGATTTAAAGTCTGTTCCCTCTCGTCATGCCCGCCACCAATACCTGCCCCTCTTATCCTTCCAATAGCATCAAGCTCATCAATAAAAATTATGGCTCTGCCAGCTTTTTTTGCTGTGGCGAAAAGATCTCTCGCTCTACTGGCTCCTACCCCAACAAATAATTCCACAAAGGTTGACCCTGAGGTATGAAAAAAGGGTACATTTGCTTCTCCAGCCACTGCCCGAGCCAATAAAGTTTTCCCAACCCCAGCTGGTCCTAAAAGTAAGACTCCTCTTGGGATTCTGGCACCCATATGTAAATATTTCTTTGGATTTTTTAGAAAGTCAACAACTTCTTTCAATTCTTCTTTAGCTTCTTTTAATCCCGCGACATCAGAAAAAGTGATCCTTTCTTGGGGATGACCTTCAGCTCCAAAAAGCCTTGCTCTAGCTTTAGTAAAATCAAAGGCTTGCATTGTACCTGCTTTTGCCTGGCGAAAAGAAAAAAAGAAAAAAAGAAAAAAGATTAAAAGAGGTAAAAAATAAAGTATGGGTCCCAGCCAGCTCAAAATACTACTCTCTTCTTTAATGTCAATTTCTATACCTTCCAGCTTATCTTTTCCTACTCCAAAATTTATTAAAGTTTGGGAGATATCGGTTCCCGGCTCTTTTTTCGATACGCCCTGACTATTATCATTATAAGTAATAGAAATATTGCTACCAGAAACAGTGATTTTTTTAACTTTCCCTTGGTTAATTTCTTCAGCTAATTTATTGATGGGAACTTGCTTTTGCTGTTCAAATGGTTGAAAGAAGAAAGAAAAAATACTGGAAATAACCAAAAAAATAATTAAAACTATTACAAAATTTTTGATTAGATTTTTAATCATAGTTATCTTTTAGAATAGCAAATTTCCCTCAAAAGTAAACCCCGTTAGAAAAAATAGGGCTTTCTAACGGGGTAAACTTCAAAAATTTAAGATGGGATTATTTTTTCAATCTTAGGCTCATCTTGTGCTCAGTGGGCTCAATTGACAAAATCTCAAAATTATAGTTTTTTCCAATTTCCAAAGTTTCTTCCATGTTCTTGTAGGAACTAAATTCGGAGATATGAATTAATCCCTGGACTTTTTTATCAATCTGGACAAAGGCGCCGAAGGGATTAAATTTCGCAACCTTTCCTTCGACAACATCGCCTTTTTTATATTTTTGTTCTATTTTAGCCCAAGGATCTTCTTTTAGGGCTTTTAAAGATAGGAAAATCTTATCATCAGAAATTTTAATGATTTTCACCCGCACTTTTTCTCCAATTTGCACTATATCAGAAGGATCTTTTACTATTTGCCAATCAAGCTCAGAAATATGAATTAAGCCTTCGAGCATATCTGTGTCTTTCACGTCAGGAGAAGGCTTGGGAGCAAATCTTATGAAAGCCCCAAAATCAATAATGGCTGTAATTTCTCCTTCGACTATTTCTCCTACTTTATAGCTCTTTAAAATATCTTTCATTTTCTCCATTTCCTTTATTTTTTCTGAAAGAATGAGCTTATTCTCTTTTAGATCCAGATCGAAAATCTTTACTTCCAACTCTTGACCTATAAATTTCTGGAGTTCTCTTAAAATCTTGGCGCTGTCGCCACCTTCTACGCGAGGATAGTGCTCTGAAGATAATTGAGAAACGGGCAGAAAAGCGGGAATTCCAGAAACCTCTGTCAAAAGACCGCCTCTATTAGCTCCTGAAAATTTAACTAGTATACTTTCGTTCTTTTCTTTTTTAGATTTTAAAGTATCGCAGGCCAATTCTTTTCCTGCTTGACTTAAAGACAGTTCCAGATATCCTTCCTCATTTTCGAGGTCAATTATCTTTGCAAAAATCTCGTCTCCAATCTTAGAGCCTTTCAAAAGTGCTTTTGCATCATAAAACTCTTTTCCATAAATTACACCGCTTCCTATGGGTCCCAAATCTAAAAAAACTTCTGACTTTCCCGTACCAATTATTTTTCCTTTAATAATTTCACCAACTTTCGGTGGTTTTAAGGAATCGTCTTTTAGGTCTAAGGCTTTTTCCATATTCCCTAGTCTACAATATCTATTTTATTTTTTCAAGCCCCCACACCATAACGAGGAGTTCCGCTAAATTAAAATTTAGCGGCGAGCGAACTCGCAAAGCGAGTCCGCATATCCCTGTTTGGTGTGGGGGCAAGTCCGAGCTAATATTTTATAAAATTTTCTTGGTTGAAATAAGAACAAATTTATGCTATAAAAGAATATACATTTTAATTAGAAATATTTTATAACTCATGCAAATTATTTGGAAAGGACAATCTTGTTTTCAAATTATTATTAACCGAGAAAAAAATAATCTCAGCAATGTTTCTCGTGATAGTAACCAAGTAAGCCTCGTAATTGACCCTTACGACGAAACAATTGGCTTAAGAGTACCTAAACTCGAAGCTGATATTCTTTTGGTTACGCATAATCACCATGACCATAATAATATAAAAGCAGTTTCGGGAAATTGTTTTTTAATTTCAGAACCCGGGGAATACGAGATAAAAGATGTTTTTATCCAGGGAATCCCAGCCTTTCACGATTCAAGTTCCGGAAAAGAGAAAGGAGAAAACATAATTTATACTATTGAAGCTGAGGGCATAAGAATTTGCCACTTAGGAGATCTTGGTCAAAAAGAACTAACCGAAGAGCAGGTTGAAAAAATCGGGAACATTGACATTTTAATGACGCCCGTAGGAGGAGTCTATACAATTGCTTCGAAAGAGGCGGTAAAAATAATTTCCCAAATAGAGCCTAAGATTGTTATTCCAATGCATTACCAAATTCCAAAATTAAAGATAAAACTCGAGGGTCTGGAAAAATTCCTCAAGGCAATAGGCGTAAAATCACCAGAGACTTTAAATAAGTTAACCATAAAGAAAAAAGATATACCCGAAGAAGGAATGGAGATTAAGGTTCTAAAACTATAATTCCAACATGAAAAAGAATCCTCAAAAGCAAACAAAGAAACCAATGGAAATAGGCTATATAAAACCAAGAGAAATCGTCGAAGAGATGAAAGAGTCTTATATTGACTACGCCATGTCAGTTATTGTCTCTCGAGCTCTGCCTGATGTCAGAGATGGCTTAAAACCTGTTCATCGTAGAATTCTCTACACAATGCTAGAGGAAGGATTAAAATACGACGCGAAATTCAGAAAATCAGCAACAGTGGTAGGATCAACACTTGGCCGCTATCATCCTCACGGAGACCAAGCACTTTATGATTCAGCAATTAGAATGGCTCAAGATTTTTCTTTAAGATATCCTCTGATTCATGGCCAAGGAAACTTGGGCTCAATAGATAACGCCGGTGAGTATGCTGCCATGCGTTATACCGAGATGAAACTTTCCAAAATTGGTCAAGAAATGTTAAAAGATATTGAAAAAAATATTGTTGATTTTGTTGATAATTACGACGGCACAAGAAAAGAACCGACAGTATTGCCTTCCCCTATTCCCCAACTGATTCTAAATGGATCTTTAGGAATTGCGGTCGGAATGGCGACAAACATCCCTCCCCATAATCTTTCTGAAGTTGTTGATGCTTTGATTTATTTATCAGACCATCCGAAAGCAGTAAGCGAAGATTTGCTCAAGTTTATTAAAGGACCGGATTTCCCAACTGGGGGCCAGATTTTTGACCAAAAAGGGATTATTACTGCTTATTCTCAAGGTAAAGGACCTATTGTGACTAGAGGCAAGGCAGAAGTAACTGAAGAGGAAAAAACTAAAAAAACCCAAATAGTAATAACAGAAATTCCTTTCCAGGTCCAAAAATCAACTCTGGTTGAACAATTTGCCAATTTAGTTTCAGAAAAAAAGATTGAAGGAATAAAAGATATCAGAGACGAATCAGATAAAGAAGGACTAAGAATTGTCTTGGATCTTTCCCGCGATGCTTATCCTCAAAAAGTCCTGAATCAAATTTATAAATTCACTAATCTCCAAAAAACTTTCTACTTAAATATGATTGCCTTGGTTGATGGAATCCAGCCAAGGGTTTTAAATTTAGCTGACCTTTTGACTTATTTCTTAGAATATAGAAAAGAAGTGGTTTTCAAAAGGACAAAGTTCGATCTGGAAAAAGCCAAAGAAAGAGTTCATATATTAGAAGGACTGCACAAATGCTTGAACAAGATTGATGCTGTTATAAAAACTATCAAGAACTCGGAAAATCGTGAAGCTGCTGAGAAAAACTTGATGAAGAGATTCAAATTAACTAAGATTCAGGCCAATGCAATTTTGGAAACTAAGCTGGCGGCTTTAGCGAAACTGGAAAGACATAAAATTGAGCAAGAACTAAAAGAGTTAAAACTAAAGATTAAAGAACTAGAAGCGATTTTAAAAAGCCCGGCTAAAATAAAAGAAACGGTGAAAAAAGAACTAAAGGAATTAAAAGAAAACTTTGGAGACGAAAGAAGGACAAAAGTTTTTGTCCAAAAAATCGGAGAATTTTCGGTAGAAGACTTAATACCTCAAGAAGAAACAATTATTACTTTAACCAAAGGAGGTTACGTAAAGAGAATAAATCCTTCTATTTATAAAATCCAAAAGAGAGGAGGAAAAGGAATTTTAGGAATGAAAACCATGGGTGACGATATTGTAGAGCATTTCCTTTCGGCTAACACCCATGATAATTTACTCTTTTTTACTGATTCAGGAAAAGTCTTCCAAACTAAGGTCTATGAAATTCCAGAAGGAACAAGAGCAACTAGAGGAAGAGGCTTACTAAACTTTTTGGAGATTTCTTCTCAAGAGAAGGTTCTTTCTCTAATCCCCTATGGTAAAGAAGATGTGGGGATAAAATATTTAATAATGGTTACTAAAGATGGTATAATCAAAAAAACTGCTTTGGAAGAATTCAACAACGTTAGAAGATCAGGCTTAATTGCTATAAATCTTAAAAAAGGAGACATTTTAAGAAGAGTTTGTAAAAGTACCGGAGAGGAAGAAGTAATCTTGGTAACCAAAAAGGGTCAGTCAGTACGATTTAAGGAAAAACAAATCCGACCTATGGGTAGAACGGCAGCTGGCGTAAGAGGAATAAGACCTAAAGGAAATGATGAAGTTATAGGTGTTGATGTTATAAAATTCGCTAGGAAAGAAAAAGGATTGCGGGAAAAAGAGGATTTGAAGAAAGCAAAAGAAAAAAATTATTTACTTGTGGTAACAGAAAATGGCTATGGCAAAAGAACAGATTTGAAAGAATACAGACTACAAGGAAGAGGGGGATCAGGTATAAAAACAGTTAAAATAACTCCAAAAACAGGCGAGTTGGTTGCCTCAAAAGCTTTAACCGAAGAAGAGGAAGATTTAATCGTCATTTCTCAAAGAGGTCAAGTAATCAGAACTAATATTGCCTCAATTCCAAAACTCTCTCGTTCAACTCAAGGAGTAAAAATTATGAAACTGGAAGAAGGAGATAAAGTTGCTTCTGCGGCCTGCATTTAATCCCTACGAATTACGACCTCCTACGAATTATGAATGTATACGAATCTACGAATTTGTATATTCGTACTGATTAGTAATTCGTAGGGATGGTAAATTCGTACGTCACTTTCGGTATGGAAGGCTTTCTCAATCCAAAAGAAATTTTAAATCAATTAGACCTTAAGAAGGAAATGACTGCTGCTGATTTTGGTTCAGGCTCTGGCGGCTGGGCAATACCTTTAGCAAAAATCTTGAAAGATGGCAAGGTTTATGCTATAGATATATTAGAGGAGCCTTTATCAGCTCTGAAAAATAAATCCGAAATCGAAGGAATTGATAATATCGAAATAATCCGTTCTGACGTGGAAAGCAAAGAAGGCCTAAAATTAAAAGATAATATTTTAGACCTAGTTTTAATGACAAATCTTCTATTTGAGGTGAAAAACAAAGAAAGAGTTATTAAGGAAGCGCAGAGAGTCATGAAGAAAGGTGGAAAGATGCTAATTATAGATTGGTTACCAAAGAGTATTCTTGGCCCTGAAAAGGCAAGAGTCTTTCCTGAAGAAATAAAAAAAATAGCAAAAGAACTGAATTTAGCAACAGAAAAAGAGTTTAGAGCTGGTGAATATCATTGGGGAATGATTTTGATTAAAATTTAATTCAAAGAAGACTCCTAGAATATTGTGTTTGATTCATATAGAGAATTAGAATTGCAAATAACATCATTCTACGTACAATTGTTGGGTTTATTATTATCCTACTTGCCAAAGCCATAGCTTCTGTGCTAAAAAGTATAATAGGAGGACCTTAAATTTGAAATTCGAAGTATTATAAAAAATTCACCGAGCACATAAGAATTTATGTGCTACGGTAAAGGTCGAATCCCCCACCTATTGTGTGCTAATTCCATTATTCTCGTGCAGAGCATGGCACACAATAGGTGGGGGAGAGGAAAATAAACAACAAAATAAAAGGATATGAGAAAAATTTTATCAACTCTAGTTTTGGTTAGTTTCTTAGCCTTGCTGATAGCTCCAGTTGCTCTAGCCCAAACACCACCACCAGCGGTCACTGGATGTACGCTGCGTCACAACTTAACAGCTTTTTCAGTAGGAGGATTTATCTGTCCTGCGAGTGGCACTTGCGCCTTTGATAGTACTACTTATACCTGTGGGGCTTGCTGTATGCTTGATACCATTTATACTGTAACTGACTGGATATTCTATATTGTATTTGCAGTTGCTATTATATTCATTATAATGGGAGCATTCACTATTGTTACTGCGGGTGGCTCGCCTGAAAAAGTAACTGCTGGAAGAAACTATATTCTTTATGCTGTAATTGGTGTTATTATTGCACTTGCTGCAAAGGGTATTCCTGCTATTGCTAGAGCAATCCTGGGAGTATAATTCTGAAAGAAACGAAGATAAATCTAGAATCTAAATCAACCGAGTACATAATTTATGTACTCGGTTGATTTTTTTATTTATAAAGGTTAATATAATTAAGCAAGTAATAAATAAAAAAGGTCGCACGAAGTAAAAAATGAAGTAAAAAATATGAGAAAAATTTTATCAACTCTAGTTTTGGTTAGTTTCTTAGCCTTGCTGATAGCTCCAGTTGCTCTAGCCCAAACACCACCACCAGCGGTCACTGGATGTAGGCTGCGTCACAACTTAACAGCTTTTTCAGTAGGAGGATTTATCTGTCCTGCGAGTGGCACTTGCGCCTTTGATAGTACTACTTATACCTGTGGGGCTTGCTGTATGCTTGATACTATTTACACTATATCTGACTGGATATTCTACCTTGTTTTCGCAGTTGCCATCGTATTCATTATACTAGGAGCATTCACTATTGTAACAGCTGGAGGAGATCCTCAAAAGGTGACTGCCGGAAAAAATTATCTTCTTTATGCTGTAATTGGTGTTCTTGTTGGTCTGGCTGCAAAAGGTATTCCCGCTATTGCTAGAGCAATCCTGGGAATGTAGTCCTGAAAGAAACGAAGATAAATCTAGAATCTAAATCAACCCCCACACCTTTTTTGTCGGAGTGGCGGAATGGCAGATCCGCCCGCCAGTGCCTATGCCGGTGTGGTGAAATTGGTAGACACGCATGGCTTAGGACCCAGTGGGGACCCCGCACTTTTACTTGCTCCTGTGGCGGAATTGGCATACGCGTGTGGCTTAGGACCACATCCCGAAAGGGTTGCAGGTTCAAATCCTGCCAGGAGCACATTTTAAAGTGCGGGGCGACTCTCTCCTCCGACACGACATTATCTAACTAAATTGTAAAAGCTGTGAAGTAAATCCTATCCTACTCATAACGAAATTAAAAAACTGCTCTTGGAGCAGTTTTTTAATAAATGCGCTTTCTACGACTTGACCGATATTTTCCTTTTCTTTTCCCTTTCAATTTTCGGCATCCTGATTATCAAGACTCCTTCTTTAAATATCGCTTCGGCCCTGGAAGGGTCAATTTCTGCTGGCAAAATAATCTCTCTTGAAAATGGCCCCCAATAACATTCCTGGTAAAAATAATTGATCTTTTCATCTTCGGTAGGCCTTTCTCTTTTTCCCCTTATATTTACCCTATCTCCTTCTATAGCAATATCTAAATCGCTCCCCCTGACTCCAGCAATTGTAGACTCAATAACAAGCTCATCTTCGGTCTGAAAAACATCAACTGCCAACTGTCCTTCAGCTTCGAACCATTTCTCTTCCTTTACCTGTTTTTTTTCTTCAGTTTCAGAAACTTTAAGAGAAAATCCTTCGTCTTTTGTTTCTCCAAAATTTGACTCTTTTTCCTTAGGTTTTTCAAAAAAAGAAATCATACCCAGTAGGAGAATTTCGAATGAAAAATTTCTTCGAAATTTTCCTGGTTAGCCCAGTAGAGCTGTTCGAAATTCCTCTACTGGGCATATTATATTATTAAATTTTACCCGCCCGCCTTGACTTTGTCAAAGCGAAGTCGGGCAGGCAAATACTTTTGATTTTTTTCAACTTTTTAAAACTAGAGGTTACAAAAAAAGCAAGACCAAATAAAATGGTGAACAAAATAACTGAAAAGATCAGGAAATGAGCGTGATTTACAACCACTATTCTTTTATTGACCTCATTTAGGCTTCCAAAAATTCTTATTACTGAAAGATCGTACAGACCATGCAATATTGTAGCTGAGCCCAAGCCTATTGAAATCAATTTGACTTGATTTTTGGTATCGCAAATAGAAAGGGCCAAAAAATAACCTACCACTGCCGAAGCAAGAGCGTGAAAAAAGGTGGCTGTAAGAAAACGGTAAGTAACCAAGGTTAAGGTCTCGCCAAATTGCTGATGTAATATCGTCTGTGACAAAAGAATCAAAACATTCTCCAGGGCGGCAAATCCGAGAGCCGAAATTATCATATAAAGCATAGCGTCTACTGGCTCATCAAATTCGTGGTGAGATAAAACCAACAGCCTTATTACCAGGTATTTCAAAAATTCCTCTGTTAAGCCCACTATTAAGAAAAGATGGGTGAAGAAAAATAGCCTGGGAGAAAGATTTAGCATTAATGTTCCTTCCTGAGCTCCTGTCTCAACAAAAACAGCAACAGGGGCAGCTAAAACTCCGGCAAAAAAGACTTTTAAGATCATCCTCTTTGACTCAGGATGAACGTCTTTCTTTAAGAAAAATAAAATCCAAATAGTGCTAGGTAGAAGGCCGATTAGAATGATTAGAAAAAAGTTCACAAGTTAATGAATAAATAATAATTAATAAGACATAATCATAATTATCGAAGTTTATGTCTTATGATTTATAAATTTTTAATTAAACCATCTCAACTGGCGCTGGGCCAACCTTCAATCATCAAACATTTTATCTTTTTTTTGATTGGTAATTGTTGATAAATCTCTTCTGTTATAAAAGGAATAAAAGGGTGTAAGATTTTCAAAGAAGTCAGTAAGACGTGGGTCAAAATCAAGATAGTATTTTTTCTTTTTTTCTCTGATTTGTTGTCTGCGAGTTGAATTTTGGCCCTTTCTATGTATTTATCACAGAATTCATGCCAGAAGAAATCATAAAGTCTGTGACTAGCTTGACCGAAATAAAAATTTTCTAAATTTTTATTGACCGTTTTTATTGTCTCATTTAATGATTTAAGAATTTTTTTATCAGCCGTTGTTAAATCTTTATTTCCCGCCTGCAACGCCTTCGGCGTAGCCGATGCGGGCAGATTGAGTTTTGCTTGTCCCTTCGGGGAGCTCAAGATTTGTTGTAAAACAAATCTTGAGGCATTCCAAATCTTATTACAGAATTTTTTCCCCATTATCATGTTATCTTCTATAAACTTTATCTCTTGACCCTCCATTACTTGCCAGATAATACCAAAACGAGCGCTATCTGCTCCATATCGCTCAATAAGATTCATAGGATTAATTCCTGTACCTAAAGACTTTGACATTCTCTTACCTTCTCTCGTTAAAACAGTGGGGTGGACGTAGACATCACTAAAAGGAATTTCTTTCCTAAATTCCAGACCAGAAAAAATCATTCTCGCCACCCAGAGATTTATTATATCCCGCGCTGTTGTCAAAACGTCAGTTGGGTAGAATCTCTCTAAGTCTGAATTCCTATTTTTTTTAGGTTTACCCGCCGTAGCTTCAGCGGAGGCGAACCAACCCAGAGCAGCAAACGGCCAGAGGGCAGAAGAAAACCAAGTATCTAAAACATCTTCAACTCCTGCCAAGGGAATCTTGTGACCCCACCAAATTTGCCTCGAAATACACCAGTCCCTGACATTTTGCAACCAATCAAAATAAACTTTTTCCCATTTTTTAGGTGTAAATTTTATTTTACCTCTCTTCACGGCCTCAATCGCTGATTTTGCCAATTGGTCCATTTTTAAAAACCACTGCTTGGAAGGAAGAGGTTCAAGAATTGTGTTACAGCGATAGCATCTGGGGATAGAAACTAAATAGTTTTCTTCTTTCTCTAATAAATTTTGGTTTTTTAAGTCTCCAAGAATTCTTATTCTCGCCTCAGCAACTGATAATCCTTGATAATTAATAGGAGCTTTTTCTGTGATTTTATTTTTCTCATTAATTATCTTGATGGCTTCCAGATTATGCCTCAAACCAATTTCATAGTCTTTTAAATCATGGGCCGGCGTAACTTTTACCGCACCAGTTCCGAACTTAGGATCAACTAATCTATCAGCTATAATTGGAATTTGTCTACCAGTTAAGGGCAGGATAACTCTTTTTCCAACTAGATTCTTGTATCTTTCATCTTTAGGATTAACTGCCACTGCCACATCTCCCAGCATCGTTTCAGGTCTGGTTGTGGCAACAACAATATATACTCTTCCATCTTGTTTTTCTTTCAAAGGGTAACGGATATACCAGAGCTTCCCTTTTTCCTCTTTGTATTCTATTTCCAAATCAGACAAGCTGGTTTGACACCTGGGACACCAATTCACTATTCTTTCTCCCTGATAAATCCATCCTTTTTTGTAATAATTTAAAAAGGCTTCCTTGACCGCCAAAGAGTAACCGTCATCCATAGTAAATCTGGTTCTTGACCAATCGCAGGAAGATCCTATTTTTTTAAATTGATTTAAAATTATATCCCCATATTTTTTCTTCCATTCCCAAACCCTCTCGACAAATTTTTCTCTACCTAAATCAAAACGAGTCTTTCCTTCTTTTTTTAATTCTTTCTCAACTACATTCTGGGTAGCGATGCCAGCGTGATCTATCCCTGGTAGCCACAAGGTTTTAAATCCTTTCATTCTTTTCCAACGGATTAAAATATCCTGGCAAGTCGCATTTAGAGCGTGGCCCATATGGAGCTCGCCAGTCACATTAGGGGGTGGAAGAACCATGCAAAAAGGTTTCTTATGCTTCTTTGGCAACTTATCGGGATTAAAAAAACCGCTCTTTTCCCAGAGTTTATAAATCTTCTCCTCAATCTCTTTTGGATTGTAGGCTTTTGAGAATTCCATACTTACTTATATTATAGCCTTAAATCAAAGCGCATAACAATTTGTTATGTGCTCGACCGCGCATATAGTTTATCTTTATATGCGCTGGTTAGCATTTGCTTCAATTTCTTTCCATCTTCTTGTTTTTGCAATACTAAAACAAGCCGCTATTCCAACCATAACCGCGTTATCTGTAGAGAACTTTAATTCTGGAAAAAATAACCTTAAACCTTCTTTCAAAAAAGCTTTTTTGAACTGTTTTCTAAGCTCTTTATTGGCCACTACGCCTCCCCCTAAAATTATTGTTTTAACTTTCAAATCTTTTGCCGCTCTTTTTGTCTTAGATAACAAGACGTCAATTACAGCTTGCTGAGTTTCTTTACAAATTTCTTTTATATACCTTTTTGATTTTTGGGTTTTTTTAGATTGGGTTTTAAAGTTATACAAAACAGCAGTTTTCAAACCGGAAAAACTAAAGTCGTAATCTTTATGGTTAATCATCGGTCGCGGTAAAATTATTTTTGGTTTTTGGTTCTTGGTTTTTGGTTTTAATTCCGCAGCAAGCTGCGAAATTATCGGTCCTCCAGGATACCCCAGTCCTAAAATTCTGGCAACCTTGTCAAAGCACTCACCAGCTGCATCATCACGAGTTTCTCCTAAAATTTTGTAAGAACCGATTTTTGGCATTAAAATAAGTTGCGTGTGGCCTCCGGAAACAACCAAGCAAACTGCCGGAAATAATTTTGAATTTGAGCCAACGAAGTTGGCGAATATATGGGCTTCGATATGATTCACAGGGATGATGGATAAATTCCAGTAATAAGCTAGGGCTTTAGCAAAATTTATTCCTGACCAAAGACAAGGTTCCAAACCCGGCCCTGTGGTCACTGCAATCAAATCAATATCGGGCTTTTTATAATTTTTTAAGAATTTAGTTAATTTCTTAACGAGACATTCCTCTCTTTCAAGTAATTTCCTTAATGTTTTATTCCTATTTATTTTCGAGGGATTTTCCAATTTTTGGAGTAATTTTGCCTTTTCTAGTGCTTCCTTTAAAACTACTACTAAATTCTTTTGATGTTCCCTCTTGGCCATAGCCGGAAAAACTCCACCCCATTTTTTATGAATTTCTACCTGGGAAGAAACAATATCAGATAAAATCTTAAATTGAGGTTTCTCTTTGCTAAAAACCTTGATTATTGCTATACAGGTATCGTCGCAAGATGTTTCAATGGCTAAAATTCTCATAATTAACCATTCTAACATTTTTTCCTTGCCCCCACACCATAACGAGCACAAATTTAATTTATTTGTGCGTAGCACGGTGCTAGTTTGGTGTGGGGGCTTGTTCGGTAGAGGAATTTTGGCTCGCGCCGCGAAATCATGTTTTCTGAAATAAAACTTTTGCCGAAATTCTCCTACCAGGCTTGATTTTTTTCAATTTTAAAGCTAAAATTGGTAATGTCCCTTTTAAGGAAAGGGGTCGGGGAAACCCTTCGGTGTCCCCGAGTAGGAAAAGATTAAAATTAAGAATTAATTTATAGCGCAGCGTTTAAAACCGAGGGTTTTACAAACCAGTCGTTTCGCTCCTTGTAATTGCGTAGCAATTAAGAAAGAGCGGTGTTAGCCCGATTGCCGAAGGCAATATTAATATTCGGGCGTGCCGCGACCTACCTAAATATTACCACGGGCCCTGTCTTCTAGTGGCTAGGAAACCTCGCTTTCAATGAGGCAACACGGGTTCGATTCCCGTCAGGGCCGCAACGTACAAAATTTCAATAAATTTTTACGTTGCTGAAACGTAAAATTATGAAATAATTTGTACGTTTCGCACGGACATGGAACTTAAAATAATTTATGAGGACGAAAATCTTCTGGTGATTGATAAGCCATCAGGAATTATAGTCTTCCCAGAAGAGAAAATTAAGGAGAAAACTTTGGTAGACTATCTCTTAGAAAGATATCCCCTCTTGAAAGAAACCGGAATCCCTCCAAGATATGGAATAATCCACAGGCTAGATAAAGAAACTTCAGGAATATTATTAACAGCAAAAAATAATTTATCCCTAAAATTCTTCCAAAAGCAATTTAAAGAAAGAAAAGTAATAAAAAAGTATATTGCACTTTTAGTAGGAAATTTAAAAGAAAATAGTGGAATTATTAAAACGCTGATTGGAAGATGTCCAAGAGAAAAAAACAAACAAAAGGTTTATTTGCCCTTTGAACCAGGCGCCCAGGGTAAAAGAGAGGCTGTTACCGAATACGAAATAATTAAGCAATTTAAGGACTACACCCTAGTGGAGGCAACGCCAAAGACGGGAAGAAAACATCAAATTAGGACACATTTTGCTTATTTACACCACCCTATTGCCGGAGACAAACTATACGGATTTAAGGGACAGAAAAAGCCCGATAATCTAAAAAGGCATTTTTTACACGCTTCTTATTTAAAAATTAATTTATTAAATAATAAAATAACAGAATTTAAATCAAATTTAACAGAAGATTTAAGAAATGTTATTAAAGACTTATGAAAAAAAAAGTTGAAAATTTCTTAAAAACAACCATAAAAAAAGACCTGCCTCCTATTCGATCAGGAGACACAGTTAGGTTTCATCAGAAAATTAAAGAAGGAGATAAAGAGAGAGTTCAAATATTTGAAGGCTTGGTTTTAGCCAGAAAGCACGGCAAAGAAGCAGGGGCTACAATTACAGTCAAAAAGATAATCTCGGGAATTGGAGTAGAAAGAATTATTCCTCTCCATTCCCCTACCTTAGAAAAGATAGAGATAATAAAAAGTGGCAAGGTAAGAAGAGCGAAGTTATATTATTTAAGAAGATTGAAAGGGAAAAAAGCAATATTAAAGAAGAAAGAGTTCGCCGAAGTGATAGCTGAAGAAAAACCAGAGACCGAAGAATTGGAAAGAGTAACTGATGAAAAATGAAAAATAAGCCGCGGACGTGGCGGAATTGGCATACGCACAAGCCTGAGGAGCTTGGCTCTTTTAGAGCGTGTGGGTTCAAGTCCCACCGTCCGCACATAATAGGGCACGTAGCTCAGTTGGTCAGAGCGCCCCGCCTATTTTCCTGAGGGCAATTAGCTCAGTGGCAGAGCGCATCGTTTACATCGATGAGGTCGCAGGTTCAAGCCCTGCATTGCCCACCACAAATAGGCGGGGAGATAATAGATTTGAGTCAGGACGCGCCCACTCCTGTAAGTCTTTAGCCACTAGTTGTTAGTTTTTAGAAAATACTATAAACTACTAACTAAGCACTAAATAACTAAATAAATGCCGTGGTAGCTCAGGCAGTAGAGCGCATCTCTGAAAAAGATGAGGTCGCCGGCGCACGTCCGGCCCACGGCACCGTAATTTATGCGGGACGTAATAATTTCTTCAAAATTAAACGTCCCAGTAACGTAAGATTTCAGAGAAATTTGTACGTTGCGGGAGTAGTTCAGGGGTAGAACGTTTCCTTGCCAAGGAAAAGGCCGCGGGTTCAAATCCCGTCTCCCGCTCATAAACTTAAAGATACCTTTTCCAGGTATTTTTTAAGTTTATAGGGTTGATGTGCTGCAGAACCCGCTTCCCGAATTTTGAGCCCGAGCAGAGCGAGGGCGAGGGAATGTCCTTCGGGCAACTCTTCAAATCCCGTCTCCCGCTCTAACTCTTGACACCCTTTTTTGAATAGGCTAATATAGTAGAACCCCTTAAAAGGGGTTTTAATATGGTTAAAAATATAAAACAATCAATTTTAAGGCTGTTTTTTGTTCTTGTCTTTGTTATAAGCTGCCTTCTTTTCGAAGCCCCTTTCCTTTTTGTGAAAAAAGGAGATG
>Ga0315291_10001647_pt1 | contig 29737 bp, 27 predicted proteins | sample YL17G12_20_MG_FD_203070 | JGI IMG/M metagenome (GOLD analysis project Ga0315291, IMG submission 203070) | Sediment microbial communities from Yellowstone Lake, YNP, Wyoming, USA - YL17G12_20 | ecosystem: Environmental > Aquatic > Freshwater > Lake > Sediment | place: USA: Wyoming | collected...
GGTGAGATAGGTCCCCAGACGCGTCGACTTGGATATCTACGAGGCTGTGGGTTGCAAGCGTGACAAGAAGATGATCTAGGAACGGAATTGTGGTCTTCACCCGCGCCTTTCCTGTTCCGTCAATCTCAACTCTTGCGTCCACTTTGGTCTCTCTAGTGGTTCTCACAATGCTTCCCACTCGAGACAAACAAGTCACCTTACACTCGACCAGAGAGCGGGTAGATCATTCACCGACTCTAGGATAGCATCGGCGCCGAGTTCCACGAGCACAGAGGCTCTACGCGGGCTATACGCCGCGCCGGTTATACCGCAGAACGTGAACTTGGGACGTACCCGATTCGCGTTGTTGGTCATCATTAGGTCCTCCACGGAATCACCGACGTAGAGGATACTCTTGGATGTCCCAACATTGTCAGCGGCGAGCAAGAGAGATTCCGGACTGGGTTTGCCTGGAATTGGTTGTTTCGCGTTGATGTGTGCGTCGTGATCCTCAAGAAATATCATTGGACCATCCTCAAAGAACTTCATCAGTTCGCCGAGGGTGTGCTCGGTCCCCAAACGTGACCTACCTGATACAATACCCATCTTCCCCCTCGGCAGGAGTGAAGACAACGACTGTAGCGTTTCTGTTGATACGAGAACCTTTTCGGAATCTATCAGACCTGTCTTGCAGCCAATGACAGGGTCAAGTCCGTGGAGTTGCTTTAGAAGTGTGGGGCCGTAGTAGTATTCGTCGAAGACTCTGCTGAGCGGACTTGACGCTGGGCCACCAGGGTAGGCGAGCCCTTCGAGCAGTCCGTCTATGCATGGCGCCGAGTTCGGAACTCCCGCCTTGACCTCATCGACGAATGAGCTGAGGCTCTGCGAGGCCATGTCCGAGAGACTCAACGCTCGTCTGGCAAACGCTTCAGAGTCAAGCGTATCTTGGAGTTCTTCAACTGTCTCGCCTTGGCTCTGGAGGCATTTCGTGGCACGGTCGCTTGGAAGATTGGCTACGATGCAGACGAGGATGACCGCGGTCGCGTCTATGTCATTGTTGTATTGCCCTGTCCCTCTGAGAGCTTCAACAAGTTGTTGCGTCGGGAACATCGGGTTCAGCTTCAGCCCAAAAATGCTAGATAGGAAATGAGCGATAGTAACTTCGATCGCTCGGTCATACGAGGCACGTGAATCTATCAGGACGCCGTCGACATCGAAGATCGCAGCGTCAATGAGCCGAAGCGCGTCCATGCTTGAGACGCGCAATAGTCCCGAGTTGCCATTCGTCCAGAGACGCTTGTATCCGTCAAAGCGGTCCGTCGCTCATCACCTCTTCAAGCGAGCCCAGAAACCTCTCGTTCATAGATCTCGTGCCAACGGTCACTCGCAGGCACCCTCTGAAGTCAAGCACGTCGCCAAAGTCTTTGACGGAGACCCCGAGCAGCCGAAGTCTAGCAGAAATCTTCGAGGAGTCCCGGCCCGTGCAGACGAGAACGAAATTCGTTTCCGAATCGAAAACTCTGAATTCCTCTAGTCGTCTGAGGCGTTCTATTAGCCAGCTCCGCTCTTGCTTCATCTTTGAGACACTATCTTGCATTTGCTTGACATTTCGGAGGCACTCTATTCCGAGCCTAGCCGTGAACCTGCTGATTGGGTAGGGGAGCTGTGCTTTCTCCGAGAAGGCCTTGCTGAGTTCTGCGTTTGTGATCATATAGCCAAGCCGCGCGCCTGCTATCCCGAACGCTTTCGAGAATGTCCTAATCACCGCCAAGTTGGGATACGCTCGGATCAATGAAACAAGAGAATGCTCAGTAAACTCCACATAGGCTTCATCCACGGCCACCAGGCCAGGGTAATTGTTGAGCACTTCCACGATGTCGATTTCAGGGAATTGATTGCCTGTTGGGTTATTCGGCGAACAAAGAAACACGATTAATGCATGTGACTCGTTGGCTGTTGAGACAAGACGCGAGACATCGAGTGTGAAATCCCTCCGCAGAGGAACCTGAATGACTTTGCCTCCAACCAGTTCCACGCGGAGCCTATACATCGAATAGGTCGGCGAGATCGTAATCGCGGATCCGTCCCTGAGCAGGACAGTTGCCGCTAGGTCGATGAGCTGATCCTCGCCGCTAGCGAGCACTACGCATTCGGGCTCAACTCGGAGCCATGCTCCGAGCATTTCGCGTAGCTCGATGATTTCCTCGCGTGGGTAGACTCTGAGGTCGCAACGAGCAGCCTCCTCGGTCATCCTCCGGATGAGGTCTGCATCAGCAAAGTAGTTCTCGTTGCTGTCGAGGCCGATCAGGTCCCTATCTTCTGCCACGCCGGCTCGAACCAAAGCATAGCCCTCCGCGGCCCGAAGCCTCGCAAGAATCTCATCGAGCCCGCTGTTTCTGGGGTTCAATTTTCCAGACGCTCCAGTATTGCGAGGGCGTGATTCTCCAAGCCCTCAGCTCTCGCGAGGACGATTGCAGGTTGAGCAATGTTGCGAAGGCCCTTGCGGCTACAGCTGACGATTTCAGCGCGACGAATGAAGTCCCAGACGGAAAGGCCGGAGTATGATCTCGCAAGTCCTCCAGTGGGAAGTATGTGGTTGCTCCCGGCCGAGTAGTCGCTGACGGCGCTCGGGGAATAATCTCCCACGAGCAGCAACCCGCAGTTCTTGACGTCTCCTGAGATCTCTCGGGCGGATCCCATAAGCTGCACGTGTTCGGGGGCGAAGACATTCGCGAACTCCGCCGCATCTCGCAGACTTCTGGCGATACAGACGAAGAAGCTACGCTCCAAGGCTTTCCTCGCTATCTCACGTCCGGCTCCTTCCGCAAGGATCCTCGACAGGGTTGAGATGACGGCTCTAGCATTTGACGTGGAATCGGTAACGACCCCGCATATGCCCCAAGGCGAGTGCTCGGCTTGCGCCACCAGATCTCGGGCTACAAAGTTCTCGTCGAACTTCCCGAAAGCTACCACAAGTAGTTCGGTCGGGCCTGCAGGCAAATCTATCGCGACATCATTGGAGACGATCTGTTTTGCGGCGAGTACGTATGGCCCACCTGGCCCAACTATCTTGTCTACTGGCTCAATCGATGCAGTTCCGTATGCCATCGCGGCGATCGCTTGGGCGCCGCCGGCCTTGTAGATCTCGTCAACCTCGCACAATTCCGCAGCGGCAGCTACGAGAGGGTTAAGTGTTCCGTCGGGAAGCGGTGGCGAACACACCACGGTTCGTGTAACCCCTGCTGTCTTCGCCAAGACTGCGCTCATGAGAAGCGAGCTTGGGTAAGCGACGCGGCCGCCTGGAACATAGCATCCTACGCTGTCGAATGGTTGGAAGACTCTGCTGATTCGGACGCCGCTTCGCACAGACGTGAACGGCCTCGTCATTTTCAGGTCTAGCACGGTTTGACCGCGGAGTTGTTCAGCGACGAATCTTAGCGCTCTAATCTCCTCAGAAGGGACCCTTGCAGATGCAACGTGTATCTCGCGTTTCGATGCCGCGAATCTGAGCGGATGCGCTCCGTCGAGCCGCTGAGACCATCTTCGAAGCGCCGAATCTCCGTGTTTCCTCACGTCGAGGACAATCTTCTCGGCGACGCGTCTAACTGAAGGCTCCAAGGCTACTTTTTCGCGCAGATATTTTGCGGTCTCACATACGTTTCTGGATGTGAGACAGAGGATCTTAGTTCTGAAGCGGCGCTCCATTGTTCTCCTCTCGGCCGATCTGTTCAAGCGGCAGGATCTGTTGCGGCTCGTGCACTACAAGCCCTTGTGCGAGTTTACGTAGAGTCGGCAATAGTCTGAAGAGTTCTGATCTATCGATGACCGTGTTGATCGAGAACCAGTTAGGATCAGAGAGTGGGCTAATCGTGGGGCGCTTGAGCGCAGGAAGCCGGGAAAGGAGTTCATTCAAGTTCTCTTTCCTGACATTCACGAATATGTGCAGCTTACCTTCGGCTTCCACGACTCCCTTCAGCAATGTGAGGATGTCGTAGATCTTCTCGCGTTTCCCACCGTCCTTGAGCGACTCTCGGTTAACGATCAATACTGACGTGGACTGTAGCACCGTGTCCAGAACCCTGAGTTTGTTAGCCTGCAAAGTGGTTCCGGTTTCAACAACGTCCAAGATGGCGTCCGCTTCTTCCGGCGGTTTCGCTTCTGTGGCCCCGAAAGAAAGGTAGATCCTCGCGGCCTGGTTGTCGCCCTTAGTCCACCACGGAGTTATCACTAAAGGAGACTTCTCTCCAAACCTCCGACGATAGGATGTCAGAGAGCTCACGTATCTCGCTGCAATGTTGAGGTACTCCGTTGAGATTCGCACTGGTCTGCCCGAGTTCCATATTCCTTCAACGTACTCGTCAGCTGAAGTCGCGTGCGTTGATTCAGGAACCGCAAAAACGAGCTTTACCGCGCCGTATCTGAGGTCGAAGAGGATCTCAACGTCAACGTTTGTCTCTCTGATCCAGTCTTGCCCGGTGATTCCAACATCGTAGGCGCCTTCGTTGACGACGATCGGTATCTCTTGGGGGCGAAGAAGCTTCACCTCAACCTCTTGATCGCTGAGTACGGGCCGATAGGTGCGTTTCTTACCGTAGACCCTGTACCACGCTCGCTCCAGAAGATCGAACGTGTCGTCCTCAAGGGAGCCCTTTGGAATCGCTAACTTAACCCTCGTCAAATGGGAATCCTCCCAAAGAACGCTCCAGCACGGGAAGGACCGAATGTGGTCACGTCAGAAAGTCGTTGTTCGGTCAGCAAGAGGTCTGGTATTCTACGGGTGAACGTAATCGCCTGTTGTGAACTGAATCCCTCACTTAAGCCACGACCAAGCGCCCTTCACGCTTACACGATTATTTAACCATTAGTGCAAAACGCGAGCATTCCTAGGCCTGCAACTATTGGATGTGAGGCGTGGTCAACTAGAATGATTTGATGAAGAACCACCCTGAAACCAGCAGGCCAACGATAATGATGCCATAGTGTAGAAGGCGAGGGTTCACACGTTTGGCTGAGCGCGCGCCGCCGTATCCACCAGTAATCGCACCCGCGGCCATGAGAATTGCCAAGGGCCATACTACCAAGCCTCTGATCGCGAAGAAAACAAACGCAGTTACATTGATGATAGCGGCGAGGGGAGTCTTGATCGCGTTCATCTTGTGGATGTCGCGCATACCCATGAGACTAAAAGATCCTAACATCAGGATGCCTATGCCTGCTCCGAAGTAGCCGCCGTATATGGCGACGAACAGTTGGAAGAGGCCGCCCCAGATTCGCCCAAAGATCGTCACGTGCTCCTCGCCAGTGGGATTGTTGCCGAATTTTCGCGCAAGAGTATCGCGTGACGCCAGCAGCAACGTAGCAAAGAGAATCAGGAATGGGACAACGCGTCTAAAAGTCTCCGCTGGCGTGATCACCAGAATCACGGCGCCAAGGAGACCGCCAACCAGGCTAGGAATAGCGAGCATGATGAGCAAACCGCGCTCGACTGACGTGTCCTTTCGATAACCGAGCGCGCTGCTAAGCGAACCAGGCCACATGGCCGCTGTGTTCGTCGCGTTAGAGATTATCTCTGGTTCGCCGAACGCCACAAGTGAGGGAAAAGAGATGAGAGTCCCGCCGCCTGCCACAGAATTGATAGCGCCAGCGACCATCGCTGCAAGGAAGAGGCCTGCCAGGCCTATTAGATCGCTCATTGGAGTTACGCGGCTCTATCGCATTTGCTCATACAATACTTGAATATGCCCTGCACCAATCGTGTTCGCAACACTCAGAAAACGAAGGCCTGCCTATGCAACCGCCACTGAGTTGATCTCTCCCTTTCGTGCTTCTAGGAGTTGTCTTCTAGCTCATGTCGCAACGTTCCCGGATATGATACTAGATTCTCGCGGACAGCCAGGTGTCTATGTCTCCGAGAACGCTTTCTTTGCCCACTTCGTTTAGGCTCTCGTGGAAGAAGCCTTCGTAGACCTTAAGCATCTTGTCCGATGACTTGATTCTCTTGAAGAACTCGTTCGTCGCGGATGGATCAACGATTCCGTCGGCTCCGCCTTGTATTATCAGACAAGGCATCGTAAGCTTGTCCGCTCCTTGCATGGTTTCATCTTGTGCTCGGCGATACTCAGTGAACCATCGCGCAGTAGCAACCTTGTGAACCAATGGATCCTCAACACACTTGCGTACAACTTCTTGATCGTGCGAGAGCAGACTCGGATCTAAGCCTGTGGTCATCGAGAAGGTCGGAACAATGTTCGAAAGAGCCTTGCCGATGAACGCCTTCACAGGCGGGATCTTCATCTTCTCCCTCAATGCTGGCCCACTCGCGATCAATCCATCAAGTTCGCTCGGATGTTTCTCGGCGAAGTACGAGGCGATGAGTCCTCCGAGGTTGTGCCCCATGAGGAAGGTCTTGGTCCCCGGATAATGATCCTTCGCGATTCGAATCAGCTGGCCGAGATCGGCGAGGTAGTCATCGAAGCTGTCGACGTGCCCTCGCTTTCCCCCCGATTTCCCGTGTCCACGATGATCACAAGCCCACACCGTGAACCCAAAACGTGCCAAATGCTCCGCAACGTGTGCATATCGAGCGCTATGTTCTCCGATGCCGTGAGCTATGACAAATATCGCCTTGGGCTTTCCAGATGGTTTCCAGGTTTGGTAGTATATCTGTGTGCCACGTGCGCCTTCAAAACTGCCCTCCGTATGCTGCCAGCTTGTGTTCGACAATCTCCCTTCACAATGATTGAGTTACGCTCTAACGTATAAGGCAGAACGGTCAAGAATCGTACTCGGTAGTTATGCCTAGTCAGAGGGATTTCTCGAAATTCGCTGAAGCAGATTACGATGTTGCCGTCATCGGGGGCGGAATTATCGGAACGGGTGTCGCAAGGGACGCCGCTATGCGGGGCCTGAAGACCGTCCTGTTTGAGAAAGAGGACTTCTGCTACGGCACGAGCGGCCGCTCAAGTAGAATGATCCACGGCGGACTGCGGTATCTGGCAAATTATGATCTCGGTCTCGTGAGGGAAGGACTCAGAGAAAGGGAGATCCTTCTGAGGCTTGCGCCGCATCTTGTTCATCCTCTGAAGTTCCTCATCCCGGTGTACGGCGGTTTCCTTCACAAGATGAAACTGAAGATCGGCATGGTCCTATACGACCTTCTCTCCTACGATAAATCGCTCCCAAGCCACAACTTCCTTAGCAAAGCGGAAGTGCTTGACGCGGAACCCGCGCTCGCTGAGAACGGACTTGGGGGCGCATACGTCTACTACGATTCGCAGATTGCGCTCACAGAACGCCTCTGTACGGAAAACGTCATCTCGGCGCAGAGTCACGGGGCCGTGCTACTGAATCATGCGAAAGTTGTAGGGCTAGTGAAGAAGAACGATCTGGTTTCTGGTGTGAATGTCAAGGATGTGCTCTCGGGCAAGACGGCACAGTTCCGATCGAAACTTGTCGTCAATGTCGGAGGGCCATGGCTTGATGAGGTCGTACACGAGGTTAGAGGGGAGAAACAGCCGCTGGCTCGGACAACAAAGGGCATCCACCTTGTGACTCCGAAGGTGACGAAAGATGCGGTAGCTCTCTTTGCGTCTGATGGTCGAGCATACTTCGTGATGCCTTGGCTCGATTTCGAGCTCATCGGAACAACCGACACCGACTATGAGAAAGATATGGACGCGGTGAAGGCCGAGCTAGAGGACGTCAACTATCTACGAACCGAGGTCCAGAAAGCCTTTCCGAAAACGAAGTTTGATCGGATCTTCTACACGATTGCGGGGGTGCGGTCCCTACTTCGCGTTGAAGGCGTCAAGGAGTCATCCGTCACTCGTCGCCACATCATCTACGACCACGAAAAGAAGGAAGGACTGGGAGGACTAGTTTCAGTCATCGGCGGTAAGCTCACAGCATACCGCGGCATTGCCGAGGACATTACTGACGTGGTGTGCAAGAAACTGGGATCGAGTGCCGAATGCACAACAGCAAAGGAGAAACTGCCCGGGGCTGACCCAGCTGACCTCGAGAGAGTTCGAGCGAAAAGGGATTCGCTCGCCAAGGAGCACGGAATCGGCGTGGAGACGCTCGACCGTCTCGTCTCCCTCTACGGTTCCCGCTACACGGAAGTGCTCGACTACGTCAAGAAGGACAAGCGACTCAGGGAGCGAATATGTAAGACGCAACCTGATATCATGGCTGAAGTCGTTCATGCGATCGGGAAGGAATCCGCACTAACCCTAAATGACTTTATGATTCGAAGAAGCCTCATCGCGTTCAGGGAATGTGAAGGCCTAGACTGCTGCGCGAAAGTCGCGAAGAAGATGGGCAAGATCTCGCACTGGAGCAGTCGGGAGATTTCCTCACAGATCAGTGCCTACAAGAACGAGATTGCCATGCGCCACGCATACGAAAAGAAGGAACCGCCCAAACACATAGTCAAGCCGTCACGAAGGCGACGTGGCACAAGGAGATCTAGACACGGTCGGGCCTAGCCCAGTCCAGAGCTCTGCGAACGGCTCGCTTCCATCCTTCACGCATTTGCACGCGCACATCTTCAGCCATGACCGGTCTGAAGATTCTGTCGACTCTTCTCAGATCCTTCAGCTCGTCCAAGTCGTCCCATACTCCGACTGCTAGACCCGCGAGAAATGCAGCCCCCAAAGCCGTAGTCTCAGCAATCGCTGAGCGCTCAATCGGAAGCCCAAGCAGATCGGCTTGAAGTTGCATGAGGAAGCTGTTCACTGATGCTCCGCCGTCGACTTTGAGGTATCGCAGTCGACTTCCTGTCGTCCTTGTCATCGCTTCGAGAACGTCCACAGTTTGGAGGCAGATGGATTCGAGCGCGGCTCTAACGATTTGGTTTCTAGTCGTGTCGCGGGTGATTCCGATTATGAGCCCCCTCGCATACATGTCCCAGTAAGGTGCACCGATTCCTGTGAGCGCCGGGACAAAGAAGACGCCACCGCTGTTCGGTGTCTTGCGTCCGATCAGCTCGGTGTCGGAGGCTTTTCCCACGATGCCGAGCCTGTCCCGCAACCATTGGATGACTGCACCTCCGATGAACACGCTTCCCTCCAACGCATAGGTGACCTTGTCTCCGAGGCTCCAAGCGATTGTGGAGATCAGCCCAAAACGTGGAGTGGAAGGTCGGTTTCCCGTATTCAAGAGGACGAAGCACCCTGTTCCGTATGTATTCTTTGCAGCGCCCTTTTCGAATCCGACCTGACCGAAGAGTGCAGCCTGCTGATCGCCTATGACACCGCCAATCGGGATCTCTCGCCCAAACAAGCCCGGGTCAGTGTAGCCTAGTACCTCGCTTGACGATTTCACTTCGGGCAGCATGTCTATCGGGATTTCGAGGAGGTCGAGCAGACGCGGATCCCATGATCTCCGTTTGATGTCAAAGATCATGGTCCTAGAGGCGTTTGATGGGTCTGTTGAGTGAACTCGACCGCCAGTGAGCTTCCAGATTAGAAAGGTGTCCACGGTTCCGAAGAGCAGGTCACCCTTTCTGGCTCTCTTCTTGGCTTTCGGAACATTCTCCAAGATCCACTTGATCTTCGGCCCTGAGAAGTACGCATCAGGGATTAGTCCAGTGGTCTTTCGGATGTAGGAGGAGTGCCCTCTCGCTGTCAGGTCATCTATGATCGGCGCGGTTCTCCTGTCCTGCCAGACTATCGCGTTGTGTATGGGTCTGCCCGTATGTCGGTCCCACACCATGGTGGTTTCTCGCTGGTTCGTTACCCCGATTGCGGCGATCCTGGTTCTGTGACTCTTAGCGACTTTCTTAGCTGTATTGATCTGAGTCGACCAGATCGCAGTCGGGTCATGCTCAACCCATCCTGGGCGAGGAAAGATCTGTCGAAATTCCTCTTTTGCGGAGCGCAATAACCTACAATGCTCGTCGAACAGAACTGCACGTGAACTGGTGGTTCCTTGACCAAGTGAGAGGACGTATCGCCTCAACATGGACCACTATCAGCCTCTTCTCGGTTAGATATCTCGTTTGCCAAGATGGCCCTCTTGGCAAACCGTCATGGTCGCAAACGTTTTCAATCTCGACCTTTCACAGTTGAACAGCCCTTCAGAGCCGAGCATGACGCTGATGAACGATGATCGATTCCATGCTTAGAAAGCGTGAACAAGCGAGCGATTGTGAGATGTGTCAAAGAAAGCCGGCGACTAGAAGAGCACATTTCACAGCGCATTTTCTCCAAGCAGAGCCGACGCCGCTCTTGCTTGAGGAGCGCGTTGCGAAGATGGAGTTCGAGAAACGAGTGTGCGATGACTGCGCAGAACAGCTTCAGAACATGAAGAATGTCACCGATCTAACGTTCGGAAGTCTGTGAAATAGGAAGGATGAGTGGACGAACAGCTGCAGAGCGATTGCTAGGGGTTGAGTAATTCATCAACTTGCTTGACGATGCCTGCAACAAGTCGTTTGTTGACAAAACCCTTTGCCATTTGTTTCGCTGCTTCAAGCTTGTCTATGTAGTAGCGTATTTGAGTGATCTTACCGTTACTTAGTTCCATCACAACGACTGCCGGAATCTGTCCCTCCCGGCCATCCTGTAATCTAACTTCGTGAATGTATTCGTGGGTCAGCATGTCTCCAGAAACAACCGGGGGATGAATGTCTTTGACAACAAACTTTGGGAAATTCTTCATAGCCTTCTCCAAATACTTTCTGATCTCTTGTTTGTTGTACATCGTGGCGCCCGGCATCACGATCCAGGTGGCGTCGTCTGCGAACTTCGACATTGCTTTGTCTATGTCTCGGTTGTTGAGGGCAGCATGATAGTCCCAAGCAATCTTTCTATTCGCTTCTATCGACAAGCCAATACTCTCCTGAAAACCGCCCGTGACTTCAGTAGGATTCACTGTGTTGAGAGATAACGCTTTTGATAGAAGCCAGGGGCTTCTACGCAGGGGCGATCCAACTACGCGAATTTGACGCTGCTTATTCCTTCTTTTCCATAGACGACTTGGTTGCTGAAAAGGCCTCTTAGGCTGCTAACGTCCTTCGATTCATGGGCAGACGGGTTGAGCAGGAAAATAACAGTCACTTTCGGATCTGAAAGTTGCCGCAATGCGTTAAGCGCGAACTTGTAGGCCGTTCGAGGGTCCGCAACTAGCGCCAGATCGGTCAGGCTGTCGTAGATCATGTTGAGCGGTCTCTCCTGACGGTCGTCTAGAATCGAAGACAGCATTAGATCGTGGGTAAGGCTGATGGTCTCGACGTTCTCATCTCCACGGACAGCTTGCTCCACTACGCTTCCGGCCGGCGTAAGGATGAGCACTTTCTCTTTGTGGGAGGCGCATTCAAGAGCGAAGTCTCTCACGGCCGTCTGATATGGCATGGACGGGTCAAACTCGAATAGAATCTTCTTGCCGGTCAATGTACCATGATCGATTCCGAGCTGTCCTGAGAACTTGGCTCTTCGTGGTTGTTCAGCGGGTCCTTTGGGCTGAAGTGTACGATGTTCACGCCGCGGTGATCGTCTTCCTGAGTAGCTCGCCAGCCCAGAGATCACGAGCACAGCTCCCAGGCCTGCCACGAAATATGCCAGCCACACGTGAGTAGGCATCGCAATCCTCTGCGACAGGAAGAATAGAACGCCAATCAACATCACCGTCAGGCCAGCAGCGAGCCAACGTGCCGGGTGTCTCTCATGCTCCGGCGGCATTTGCACCGTCACGTCTGCAACTGCACCACACTTGGGGCAGAATTCCGCGTTCTCATCAAGTGGAGCTCTGCATTTGCTGCAGAGCTTGACAGTCGTTGGCATCGGCAGTCGAGGACGCGTTTCCCGATTCGCGAGAAAAGAGTTTCGTTTCATCAGAACACCCTTTTCATGCAATTCGTGAAGAGAGTGTATCTGCAAACGAAACTAAGCCCCGGCCGGGTCTTCTCGGCGGTTGGTGGACCTGGTTCTCATCTGTGACGACTGTTTCTCCGGTCTTTGGTATCTCTCTGCTGCCAGTCCCTCTTTCTCTGGGTCTGAATCCTCATCCGACCAGATCTGAATGACATGGCATCTCTCCGGTATTCCTGTATCCCAGAATAGAACGAAAGGTAGCTGTCTTCGCTGTCATCCTTCGAGAGAGCGGAGATCAGCTCGTTCAGCTTGTTTCTAGCAGTTTCTGATGTGTTGTCTTCCCAAGCTCGAGAGTAGACGCCATAAGCGACATGAAACTTGAAATCCTGGAGCCTATCGATATCAAGCTTCACCGGAGCCTTGCTCTCTGAGCTCTCTTCCGACAAGTCTGCTAGACTCTCTTAAACGCTGACAGGACTGATGTCGTTGTATTTAGGTCGTGCTGACAAAACTGAAAACACTAGGCGGCACACTCGACTATTGAGTGATTCTCTCCGTGGATTGCACGGTTGAGATGCTTCCTGTCTTCCACGGTAGCGACAGCTGCATTTCGCCTCTGAAATGCTTGACAGTCGCGTCATGGATGACTACTGTGTCGTTCTTTGCTATGGAATCGATCTGTCTGTTCCAGAGGGGGAGCCTTACTTCTCCTGTTCCATCGGAGAGAGTTGCTATGCATACTGCAAGCGGCGAGCCGTTTCTTGACTCGACCGCTCTAACCTCTGACTTGTCAGTGACACGAGCTTTCAGGTTCACATGTTTCAAACCGAATTGAAGATCGGCGATGCGCCTTTTGGATTCGACGTGATCATTGACGGTAGATTGTGAGTGCGAATCCTTCAGTAGTCGCTTGAACTCCACGGGCACATCCCGAAGTTTCGCCATTGAAGCGTCAGAAACCGCGGCCTGTGCGACAGATCGGTCGTTTTGCGAGAACATGAAACGAGAGGCGTTCTCTCCGCGTTCTCGCAGTTCTATCGATAAAGGTCCGCATGATGACTCTTTGCTGCTCTTTGCCTTCACCAAGGCATTGTGTAGTTCGGTGGGTTCCAAGCCGTACTTCTTTGCGAGCATGAGAAGGTAGACAAGATCGCGGTCGGAGCCGCGCCCGGTTGCAAGGTTTCTTGTGGCTACTGGCATGTGAATCCTGCCTCTCAGCGTTGCATGTTCGTTATAGAGGCATCGCTTGGCCCGCGCATTCCTCGGAAGGGCGGATCGTGGCTGTACCTAGAGTGTCGATGTGGCATTCCGTTGAATCTGCGTCGGCTTTCCTCATGAAATCGTTCCGGCCTTCTGTTGCTTGGAGTGAACGTGTTCCGCTCAAGCTTGCCGATTTCGAGGCGTTCAATTTGATAGTTCGCCATTGTCTCTATTGCTCTGAAGTCGGCGTTCTGTTCTGCAGATACGATCGTCACCGCGGTTCCGGTCTTGCCAGCTCTTCCTGTTCTACCGATTCTGTGGAAGTAGGTGAGGGGGTCCTCGGGGACATCATAGTTGATGATGTGCGTGACCCCATCAATATCTAGGCCTCTTCCAGCCAAGTCAGTGGCAACCAGTATGCGGCTGTGACCGCTTCGAAAGTCCTCCATTGCTCGGTCGCGTTGATTCTGAGAGAGATCGCCGTTTATCGCTGTGGCATTCTCATGTCTTCTCCTGAGCGACTCGCTAAGCCAAAACGTCGTACGCTTGGTCCGGCAGAACACTATGGCGCGTTGTACGTTCTTATCATGTAGAATCTTCAGAAGTGCGTCAAGTTTTGTATCGCGGTCTGCTTGGCAGAAGTACTGTTTGATTTCTTTGATGTTGAGGTCCTCTGATTCGATTAGAACTTCGCGCGGGTTCTTCATGTATCTACGAGCGAGCTTACGCACTTCATCGGGCATAGTTGCCGAGAAGAACGCAATTTGGCGTCTTCCGGTCTGTTGCAGAATATGCTCAACATCGCGTATGAAGCCCATGTCGAGCATTCTGTCCGCTTCGTCAAGCACGACGCACTGAACGTTTTCCAAGTGTAGAGATCTGCGTTCAAGATGGTCGAGGATACGGCCTGGTGTTCCAACGATGATTTTTGGGCAATCCTCTAGAGCGTCAATTTGGGCGTGGATGGATTGGCCACCGTAGATTGCTAGGGCGCGCTTGCGTGTGAATTTGGCGTATGAGTTGATGTCATCGGCGACTTGCATCGCAAGCTCGCGTGTCGGAACAAGCACCAACGCTTGTATGTTCAAATTTTTCTCATCGACGATTTCTAGAATCGGTAGGCCGAACGCAGCGGTCTTTCCAGTACCTGTGTGCGCTTGACCAATAACATCGGTTCCGCTCCACAGAAGCGGAATGATTGCTTCTTGGATGGGAAACGGTACGTCGAATCCGAGCGCTTTGACAGCGCTTAATATTTCTGGGCTTAGGCCCAGTTCTTCGAAACTACTCATTGTCTGTTTTCTCCTTAGCCTCGGCGGCTAACCCGTAGGTCCGTGATAATCGCCGAAGACTCGATCCGCCGTTCTGTCAGACTATGAGCAGTTACGGGAACTAGAATTCGGTTCTCTCAGACTTCCACGATATTGCTGCTTTGGCTTTCGTTGATTTTGAGAAGAACTCAAAGTCTTGTGGATGCCCACGCAGCTGTGAGCGCTTCTCCTCGCCCCAACATGGCCGCCTCAGGTAAAAACCTACTGGTGCAGAATAGGCAACATCAACCCAGCTTCCGAGCTTGGAACTGAGTTCTGCCATTGACCAGATAGACAGTCAAATGTAACCAGAGGTAGGAAAGTTCATTCCCTTCGAACTTGTCTCTTTGATTAGGGAAGGATTGTGAGAATCCCCCGTCAGTCGCTCCGCGAAGTTGCTGAACGCTTGGACGAGAAGCAAGTCGCTGGCTTGATCGATCACACCGAGCTGAAGCCCCATGTCCTCAAAAGGAAGATTCGATCGGTGTGCGATGAGGCTGACACTCATGGCTTCGCAACTGTCTGCGTCAACTCATGGTGGGTGCCCGAAGTCTCACGCTACCTGAGATCCAAATCGAGTCGAGTTGGCGTAGCCAGCGTTGTGGGATTTCCCCTTGGTCAAATGTCCACCGAGTCGAAGGGGTTTGAGACATCAGACGCGATAGGAAACGGGGCGACCGAGATTGACATGGTAATCAACGTCGGAGCTATTCGAGAGATGACGTCGTCCTCCGGAGACGAAAGCCGTAGGATGCGTGAGCTCGTTCGGGACGATATCGGAGCGGTGGTGAATAAAGCGGATGGAGCGCCGGTAAAAGTCATCCTTGAAACCGGCTACCTCACAGATGAGGAGATCGTGGAGGCGTGTAGAATATCTGAGGAGGCAGGCGCAGCTTTTGTCAAGACCTCCACTGGATTTGGACCGATGGGCGCGTACCCTGTCCACTTGAAGCTGATGCGCGACACAGTTGGCGACAGGCTCGGCGTGAAGGCAGCCGGGGGCGTCACCAATTTCCTGGAAGCAATCAGATGCATATACGCAGCGGCGAACTCGCCGGGTCTTCTCCGGCCGGAGAGATTCCGGATCGGTACTAGCAATGGAATCAACATTGTGAACTCTCTAAGTTGGGCTAAGTACGATGATTCTTGGTTTGTTGAAGAGGTTCCCTGCAAAATCTGCCCGAACAACAGTATTTCCAAACAACCACTGGAAGTTCAAACTGTCTACGTCAAGAAGTGTAAGACTTGCCCTGACAACGCGTACAGGAAATTCAAGGACTTCTAGAGGAAGGCGATGAAATCTTGTACGGATGGGCGGGAAAGATACTCAGAATAGATCTCGACAGGGAGAAAGTCTCCTCGCATCCTCTGACAAAGGAACAAGCGGAACTCTTCCTAGGCGGACGAGGCTTGGGTGCCGAGATACTGTTTCGCGAACTTCCACGCGGGACCAATCCGCTCTCACCGGAGAACAAAATGATCTTTGCAACCGGTCCTCTGACCGGAACTGGCGCGCCCACGTCGGGTCGGTATTCGGTCACAACGAGATCGCCCCTAACGGGTACGGTCTTTGACTCCAACTCGGGCGGACATTTTGGAGTTCAGCTGAAACGTAGCGGCTGGGATGCTGTAGTGCTCGAGGGCAGAGCAGAGAGACCGAGTTACGTATGGATCCGCGATGACGCGGTCGAGGTTCGGAATGCTGATCATATTTGGGGATCCAACACTCACGCGACAGAAGACAAAATCAAGTCGGAAACCGACAAGGATGCCAAAGTGGCATGCATCGGGCCCGCGGGCGAACGCCAGGTACTGATCAGCTCCATAATCAATGACAAGCATAGAGCGGCCGGCAGAGGCGGCGTCGGAGCCGTCATGGGTTCAAAGAACCTCAAAGCGATCGCCGTCCTCGGGAGCCAAGAACCAACAACAGCGAATCAAGAAGAATTCACCGCCGCAGGTCGAAGCAGTCTCGAGGCGATCTCCAAGAATCCCGTCACGAAGGATTCGCTGCCGAACTATGGAACAGCGGTCCTCATGAACATAATGAATGAGATCGGGGCACTACCGACATTCAACTTTCAAAGAGGCTTCTTCGAGGACGCTGACGCGATTTCCGGTGAGACAATCAGGGAGCGAATACTCGAGAAGAGAGTCGCGTGCGATGCCTGCACAATTGCCTGCGGAAGAGCAACGAAGATTCCTGGAAAAGATAGACAGGGTGAGGGACCTGAGTACGAGACAGTGTGGGCTCTCGGCGCCGCCTGCGGCGTAGGTGATCTAGAAGCTATCACAGAAGCAAGTTATCTCTGCAACGAGTACGGGCTCGATACGATCTCAACCGGCAGCACGGTCGCGTGCGCGATGGAGCTCTTCTCCGCGGGCCATCTTTCGGGCGGTCCCAAGTTCGGCGACGCTCAGGCCATAGTGGACTATGTCAAGCTAATTGGCGAACGATCCGGGATCGGGAACGAACTCGCTGAAGGCTCGCTCAGGTTTGCCCGAAAGCACGGACACCCTGAGTGCTCGATGAGCGTCAAGGGGCTTGAGATGCCAGCCTATGATCCTAGAGGAATTCAAGGGATGGGGTTAGCATATGCTACGTCGAACCGTGGAGCTTGCCATCTTCGTGCGTACATGACGTCCGTAGAGGTTCTGGGAAATCCTGCGCTCATTGACCGATTCAAGATTGACGGTAAAGCGAGCCTCACGATATTGCTTCAGAATATCGCAGCAGCAACAGACTCTATGGTGCTGTGCAGGTTCTCACAGTTCGCCATGAATCCGGACCACTACGCACGCCTACTTCAGGCTGTGACCGGCGTACCCTTCACGGCGAGAGATCTGATCAGCATCGGCGAGAGAATCTGCAACCTTGAACGCGCCTTCAATGCGAGAGAAGGTTTCAGTCGAAAAGACGATTCACTGCCTCGGAGGCTCTTGGAGACCCCCTTGCCGGAAGGACATTCAAAGAACATGACCGTTGCGCTGGATCCCATGCTCGATGAGTACTACAGGCTTCGAGGCTGGACGAGCAACGGCGTGCCAACAGCTAGCACTCTCTCAGAGATGAAACTGTATGATGCATCCAAACAGATCGCAGAGAAGTACGCCGTGTAGCGATCATAGGCGAGTCTCCCGTATACACAGAAACGTGGGCCAGTTCCTCTGAGAGATCTGACGAGGTCTTTCACGTCGCTTTCGGACAAAAGTAGATGAGCTACTAAACCAGCCTCCATAGTTGTAGAAGAGTTTTGAAGGGCAGCAAGGCTCGCCGCCGGGCATTCAAGAGGCACAGCATAATCCGAGGCATCACCAAACACAAGCGAAAAGACGATGAAACGAAAAAGAATGACAAAAATCTTGAGAGACTGTTGAACAAACGTATCGCAGAACTAAAGCGCACTGAAACGCGTTTTCAGAGATACGTTAAGGAGGCAAACGATCTCATCTTTGCTCTTGACATCTCAGGCAAGACAACTTCGGCTAACCGAGCGACCTCCGAAGTCACCGGTTACTCTGCTGATGAGTTGTTGGGCAAGGATCCGTTGGATTTCGTTGTACCAGAGGCACGAGCCTCGGTCAGGGCAGCGCTACGCAAAGTTACGGGTGGAGAACACCTTGAGCGAGTCGAGGCCGAGATCATTTCAAAGGATGGGCGCCGAATTTCTCTTGAAGTTCGTGGCCGCCTTATTCACGAAGGCAAGCGCCGAGTCGGGACTTTCTATGTCGCCCGAGACATCACCGCGCGCAAGCACGCTGAACAAGAATTGACGAAGACAAGAGACCGCCTGCAGCTATTGCTGGAATCGACCCCGGCAGTCATCTTCAGCAGTAAGGTTTCAGGGGACTACGGTGCAACGTATATCAGCGAAAACATCTTTGAGCAACTTGGTTACACCGTCCGTGAGTTCTTGGCGGATTCGCAGTTCTGGGTCAACCACGTGCATCCTGATGATCGAGCGAAGGTCTTAGCCGGGCTTTCCGATATTCTCATCAAAGGGCGGCATCTCCACGAGTATCGGTTCCTTCACAAGAACGGAACCTACCGTTGGATGTATGACGATTCCAGAGTGATTTACGATGCCAACGGTAGGCCTGTTGAGGTAATCGGATTCATCATAGACATCACTGAGCGCAAGAACGCAGAGGAGGCCTTGCGTCTCACTCAGTTCGCGTTGGATCATGCCGGTGATGAAGTTCTCTGGATGGGATCAGACGCGCGGTTCGTGTACGTGAATGAGAAGGCCTGCCGTACTCTCGGTTATTCACGCGGCGAACTGCTTTCGATGACGGTACACGACATAGATCCCAAGTTTCCGAAGGCGATTTGGGCGGCCCACTGGAAAGAAATCAAGGAACGAGGGTCCTTCGTCTTTGAATCCATTCAACGTGCCAAAGATGGCAGAGAATTCCCCGTAGAGATTACCGTCAACTTCCTGGTGTTTGGTGGCAGAGAATACAATTGTGCGATTGTCCGCGATATCACGGCACGTAGGCTGGCTGAAGATGCATTACGCCGGCGAGCTGAAGAGTTGGCTGCGCTTCAAGCAACCGTCCTTGACATTACTGGCCCACATGAGCTCACGAGACTACTCCATACGATCGTCGAGCGAGCAGCGCGACTTCTGCAAGCTCCTGGCGGAGGAATGTACCTCTGCGATCCCGAGAAGCAGGAAGTTCGCTGCGTCGTTAGTTACAACACCCCGAGTGACTACACCGGCACGACTTTGAAGTATGGTGAGGGCGCTGCTGGCGTCGTGGTCCAGACTGGAAAGCCATTGACCATTGACGATTACCGTAGATGGCAAGGTCGGGCCTCTGCCTTCGAAAGTGCGCAGCCTTTTGGGGCTGTCCTTGCCGTACCGACGATCTGGCAGGGCCAAGTGACAGGGGTCATTGATGTCCTTGATGATGCAACGTCTCGAAGGTTTACACAGACGGATCAGGGGCTGCTCACGCTCTTGGCCAACCACGCAGCCATCGCGGTTGAGAATGCGCGGCTCTTGGAGCAAGCACAGCGCCACGCCGAGGAGCTCAAACGCTATTCGACGGATTTGGAGCGGGTAGTCTTAGAGAGGACGAAGAGACTGGCCGACAGTGAGAAAAGGTTCAGAGAACTGGCCGATCTGTTGCCGCAGATCGTGTTTGAAGTTGACGACAAGGGGAATTTCACATTCCTCAATCGTGTTGGACTTGCATCCACGGGCTACACTGAGGAGCAGGTTCGCAAAGGCCTGAGCGCCTTCCAGATGTTTCCCCCAGAAGATAGCAAGAGGGCCATGGAGAATATGAGCAGGATACTGTCGGGCGAGACACTGAGTCCTTCTGAGTACACGATTCTGAGGAAAGATGGCAACACATTCCCCGCGATCGTACATTCCACCGCCACTCTCGTACGGGGCAAGCCAGCGGGCCTGAGGGGCATAATAATAGACATCACAGAACAGAAGCAGATGCAGGAACGCCTTCTCAAAGCTGAACGTCTCGCCGCTATAGGCGAACTAGCTGCGATGGTGGGACACGATCTCCGGAATCCGTTAACAGGTATTGGCGGCGCGGCATATTATCTGAAGACGAAGCTGGGTGCAGAGCTTGGGAGTAGAGAGCAGGAGATGATTGAAGTCATAGAGAAGAGCATTGAACGCTCGGACAAGATAGTGAGCGATCTTCTAGAATACTCACGCGAATCGCATCTAGAACTGAGCGAGACCGACGCTAGATCAATCACACGTGACGCTTTAACTCATATGATGCCTCCAGCAGGGATACGCATAGTGGATTCAACGCGAAATGAGCCGAAAATATGGGCGGACATGGACAAGATGCAGCGCGTGTTCCTCAACCTGATACAGAACGCCTTTGACGCCATGCCCGAAGGAGGCACACTTACAATCGCAAGCATGAAATCAGGCGCCAACCTTCACGTTAGCTTTACGGACACTGGAGCAGGCATGACGAGAGAAATCATGCAGCAGCTTTGGAGCCCGTTATTCACGACCAAAGCCAAAGGGATGGGACTGGGTTTGCCAATCGCTAAGCGCCTTGTGGAAGGACACGGGGGTTCGATCAGCTTCGAAAGCCAACTTGGAAAAGGATCAACCTTCACCGTGACGCTTCCAATCACACGAAGACCCGAGGAAATGAAGAAGAGATGAACGAGACGGAACAGGCTAAGATCCTCATCATCGACGATGACGAGAACATACGCAAATCCATCTCAACCGTACTGCAGGAAAAAGGATACCTTGTCGACACCGCCGAAAACGGACGAGCAGCAATTACGAAATCGGAGACAGCGCCCTACAACCTCGCCCTGATTGACATACGCCTTCCAGATATGGATGGCGTGCAACTGCTGACCGCGATGAAGCAAACTACGCCAAAGATGGTCAAGATAATCATTACAGGCTATCCGTCATTGCAGAACGCCATTGAAGCTGTGAACAAGGGCGCGGATGGATACATAGTCAAGCCAATCAAGATGGATGAGCTTCTGACCATGATCAACGAACATTTGAAGAAGCAGCAGGAAGCAGGGAAGTATAGCGAAGAGAAAGTCGCGGAGTTTATCAAGACACGTGCCAAAGAACTGGAGAGTCGCTCCTAACCGCCCTCCACCGCTGTTGAGCTCGCCGAGTATACTTGCTTACTGAACGTCAAGAGAAAAGCTGATCTTCGGCTTCGTTGACGAACTCGACGAGGGTCTTGTATGGCTCTGGACGTAGTGTGCAATATGCAGGTAGATGAGAAGAGTGCAAAATGGAAGTCTGAATACAGGGCGAAAACGTACCACTTCTGCTCGCAGATGTGCAAACAGAAGTTTGACAAGAGTCCGGAGAAGTTCATCAAGTCCGCATGAGTTGTCGTCGCTTACAAAGGCCACGAGCACTTCATCAAATACAACAGAACGATGTGTGAATCCTGATCCAAGCGTTGCTGAATTCTGACCGCAAAGAACCGGACGAGTACCGGGCAGTGCTGTTCCGGGCATCCTAGGACCTATGCGCTTCTTTGTCTAGCTTCTCAGCTAGTTGCTCGAATCGATGATGGGCATCTATCCCGATCGTCTTTTCTACGGCTTCGAATTTCCCGCGTAATTCGTTCTGTTCCTCCGCGCTCAGAATCTTGTTTGTCATAGGAAACAGAAGATAGTCTTCCTTCCAGATGTGATTGGGATAAAGATCCATCAACCCTCGCAGGTTATCCAACACGGGTCTCTTAGCCGAGGTACGTTCCTTCGCATATGTCTCAGTCGCAGCAGCCAGTCCGGTGACGAGCGCCCTACCTCTCTGATGTTCAGCGAGTAGTACCCCCATGGGGCAGCCACGAACTGGAACCCCTTTCTTCTCCAGAAGCGGGAACAAGTGAGTTTCTTCCTTACCGTGGTGACATTTGTCGGCGAAGGTGCGCATGAACTCCAAGATTTCCCGGAACGTTTCTGACTCCACCTCTCGGCCGGCTTCAAGTTCTTCAGCCAAAACGGCAAATGTTCCCACCACTTTCTGAATGACGTGGTGCTCCTCCTCAAGCATTTCAGTCGGTTTCTGCTCCATCATCCCTCACTTCTTTGGCGATTCCTATTCCTGCAAGTACACTAAGATAGGTCACGTCGCAGGTCATCTACACATGGCAGCTTGATCTACTTGGGTTTTGATACTTGTGGGATGAAGAGTCCGACGAGGGTTCTGAGGCCGTATGTGTGAATGAGGTTTACTAGGAAGGCAAGGAAGCCCAGTGCGAGCATTACGCCGAAGAACATGGCTCCATTCATGTACGGAAGGTACATGCTAACGCCCGGGTAGAGCGTCCGCCTGAGCATACCATCCCTCCAAGCGAAACCCATTGAGAACGCCATGCCGACGCCTCCGACGGTCCAGAGCCAGAAATGCAGGTTACTGAGTCGCTCGCTCTTCAGGCCCGTGCCAGTGAGCATCGGTAGGAGCGCGTAGATCGCGGCAAAGAGTATGTTGCTCAAGCCCGTGAGGAGCATCTCATGAATATGGAAGCCTGGAACCCATTGCGTGTTGTGCATGACTAGGTTGATCGCGAAATTCGCCTGTAGAAGCCCTGAGGCACCGCCCAGCGCGAAGCCCATTATGCCGGCGAGCATGAACTTCAAGGGCATGCTGAGTTTGAGAGGCCTTGCCAACCACAGCGTCATCAGGACCGCGAAGAATGATAGCCCCATCGTGATGAACTCACCCCACGTTATGAACTGGCCAGAAAGGAGTCTCATCAGTTCAGGCTGAGGCCTATCAGACAACAGGTGGTGACTCCAAACACCCATCGAGACGATAAGGTCAGTTAGGATCACGTACCTGACGACCTGTTCTCCGTAAAGCGGCCTATTTGCCAAGATTGGAGCGAGCAAGTAGAGTGTTCCAGCCACCCAGATGAGCACGTCGCCGTCGGCGATCATGTCGAGGCCCCACCAAAACACGTTCTTGTAGACAAGCGGATCGACCAACAATGGGTCGAGCCTGACACCGGCCAACAACGTTGGAAGGGCAAACACGAGCATCAGCACGCCGGCACCTGCAAGCACAACCGCATTCAGGGCCGCATCGATGGATCCACGCATAACCGCTACAACGAACACTGGCAACGGCTCACCGTGCGTGTGCGTGCCGCCGTTGAGAGCAGTCTTCTGTCCAAAGAGTCCTCGGAGGTAGTGTGCCACCCCATCCAAGCCGAATGAAGCCACAAGCAGACTTCGAAGCGCGGCCCCCTTCGTCAATGCATCAGGTTTGCTCGTCCTCAGGACAGTAGCAAAAATATTGAAGATGAAACACAGCACCGAGAATTCTACAAGGGCGAGGCCCACGGCGAAGACGACGACGCTGATCGGCGAGAAACGAGCGACCGGAAGAGGCCAGTAGACTGTGTAAAGGGATCCGAACTTCAGAAAGAAGCCGGCCGACCAGACTGTGAGTAATCCAATTATGTGTATCCACATGTGGACGTTGGCTAGCCGGATGCTGTAGAGTGGCTTCTTGATCACTGTAGGAACCAGGAAGTAGAAGGCAGCAAACACGGCTAGGTAGGCCCAACCGTAGGCACCCACCAGAGGGTGAGCTGTAAGCATCGCATAGTAATGCTCCGACGCCATTGGGACAGTTATGAGCCCTAGAATGCTGAACGACAAGTTCGAGAGTTGAGAGCGCATGAAGAGGCCCTCTATGCCCGCCAAGCCTAGAAAGACGACAGCGACCACAGCGTATCGCAGGCTCAGGACCTGCAGGGTCATAGACGTCTTGACCATGGCTACGGCACCACCTTTATCGCGTCTGGGAGAACCATGAACGGATGTTCTGGCCCTGAATACTCTGTTGATCTGATCGTGTAGGCGCCAGGCTCGTCGAAGATCCAGACGATCTCGTTGCTGTAGGTGGGCAGGACCTGAATCTGGAAAAGCATCCTGCCGTTCTTGTGGAAGACACCGAAGCCGTAAGTAACATCGCAGGATGTCACAACGAACTTGACAGGTTCACCGGTCTTCACTTGGATGCCGCCTGATGGCAGAGTGAACTCGTAATTGCAAATGCTGATGCTGAATACTTTCGTCGGCGTCGGCTGCGACCAAAAAAGCCATCTCTGCCATGGAATGAACGGGCCCACAGTCGCTGCGTTAATGACTAGTGCGATGATGATGAGGAGGTACAGGTAGCGCTTTTCCGTCTTCTCCATCTTGACCATGCCCTGTCACTTCGATCTGGGAGTAGTCAGCTTGTAGGCGAAGTATGCGATGAAGACGAAGACGCCGATCGCGTAGATCGAGTACAGCAAGTCAATAGTGTCGACTATTGACATTTTCATCGAGTTTCTAGAACACAATTCTTGGGTAATAAGCCATTCCCAATTAGCGGCCGACTGTGGTCGAAGGGCATACTGGCAGGAGAAGCCAGACATCTGTCCTGCCCGTGTAACCATACTTCTCACCTTCTGACAGGGCTGGAAACCCTTATGGCACATTGTCCCAAGCTGAAGCTCTCCCGAGGTCAACTTCTTGAAGACCCAGATACAGACACAAGCGGTCAAGACTAGACTTCTGAGGGAAATCCCTGACGGAACTATATGCCCAGAATGCAATCGAATTGTTCCCGCCACCATCTTTGAGCGCGGAGGGAAGGTCTGGATAACCAAGACCTGTCCAGAGCACGGCGATTATGAGGAACTGTATTACGGTTCGTTCGAAATGTATGAGAAATTCAGCCGTTTTCAACACGACGGAAAGGGAATCGAGAACCCCAACGTGCCGCTCGAGAAGTACAAATGCCCGATGGATTGCGGCCTCTGCAAGAGCCACCTTAGTCACACAGCGCTCGCTAACATAGTCCTCACAAACAGGTGCGATCTCACCTGCTGGTACTGCTTCTTCTACGCGAAGAAAGGAGTTGAGGGCGCGTATGTCTATGAGCCCACGCTCGAACAGATCCGAGCTATGGTCAAGACTCTGAGAGCAGAGAGGCCGGTTCCTGGCAACGCAATTCAGCTAACCGGCGGAGAGCCCACACTCAGAAAGGACCTCGTTGAGATCATCAAGATATGTAGGGAAGAAGGAATCGATCACATACAGCTCAACAGTAACGCAATCAACTTGGCTCTGGATGAGAATCTTGCGAAACGAGTGCGCGAAGCCGGAGTCAATACTGTTTACATGAGCTTCGACGGGGTCACCGCGAAAACCAATCCGAAGAATCACTGGGAAGCGCCCTATGCTATCGAGAACTGCAGGAATGCCAGGCTCGGCATTGTGCTCGTTCCTACGGTGATCAAGAGCGCGAACGACCACGAACTAGGAGGCATAGTTCGTTTCGCGCAAAGGAACATGGACATCATCAGGGCAGTGAACTTCCAGCCAGTCTCGCTGACAGGCAGGATCACGAGGGCCGAGCGAGCGAAGTACAGGATAACGGTCCCCGACTGTATTGACCGCATAGAAGAGCAGACAGAAGGAGAGATACCCAAGGAAGCTTGGTATCCCGTCCCAAGCTGTGTCCCAATTACGCACTTTGTGGAGGCGCTGACGAAAAGCCCACGGTACGAACTATCGATTCACTTCGCGTGTGGAGCAGGAACATACGTCTTTGAAGACAATGGAAAGCTGGTGCCGCTTCCATCCTTTGTTGATGTCGAGGGCCTCTTCGAATACCTGGACGAGATGGCAGATGAGCTACGGGATGGCAAGAGCAAGTACCGGGTGTTGCCAAGAGTCGTCGCAAAGATGGGCACATTCATCGACAAGAGCAAGCAACCGAGGGGTCTTAGCCTCAGCAAGATCCTCTTCAACGCGCTCGTCAAGCACGACTACAGCGCTCTGGGAGCGTTCCACCATAGGTCGCTGTTCTTGGGTATGATGCATTTCATGGACAAGTACAACCACGACGAGGAACGGCTGAAGAGATGCGACATACACTATCTGAGTCCAGACCAGAGGATCATACCGTTCTGTGCGTTCAATGTGATCCCAGAATGGTACAGGGACGCGATCCAACAGAAATATGGCATACCAGTCGAGGAATGGGAGCGCCAGAGCGGCCAAACGCTTGAGCAAGGATTCTACAGGGGCACACTAAGGAAGGACAAGGAGCACGCGGCAGGTTGCGGATGTTCACTCGGCAACTTGGAACGACCAGGAGCTGAACTGGTTACGGCCCAAAGTGGAATGATCCGGTCCAGGTCGTAGCTTCGACGCAGGGACGTCTGGATTACGCTCTGGACTGTGATAGAGGTTGGCTCTCCTGCCAGAGGTTATCGAAATAGTTCTCTGCGAACTTCGCGAGGCCGACATGGTCTGACCAGATCGCCAAGAACACTCGCGGCTCCTCTTCTTCTCCGAGAAGTAGCATAACCTCCCGCCCGTCGGCTATGATTCCTCCTCCGAACATATGCTCCCTCACGCGGACATCGCAGATGCGGCCGAGCTTGTCGAGAGATGAGCTCCTCACTTTCCTAGTTGTCATCACCTGAATTTTGATTCCCCTCCCACTGACGGCTTTGATGGTGGGCAGCAGTATGTCGATCGCTGTCTCCGGAATCGCGGGGAACACGATCAAGATCTCCTTCTTGGAATTTTCGAGAATTTCTCGTATCTTCGTAAGGATATTGACCTCCCCTCTGACTATCCACACATCGGGATGCTCTCGAACTCCTCTCCGCTCGTAGAGGGGCTGAAGTTCCTCCAACACAACTGCCTCACTGCTCCTGAGGCGACTCTCAACCTGAAGTTTCGTTGTGTCGATGGCCACAGAGGGCGGCTTCGGGTAGTACCTGCCTGGCCTGCCATGCTCCGTCTCAACCCAACCCTTCTTCTCGAGGCTACTGAGAACGTTGTGGACCTTCGAGTAGGGGACATCAGATTCCTCACTAAGTTTGTCCGCTGTTGTGGGCCCGGTCTCAAGTAGAGCGATATATGCTCTCATCTCGTAGTCGGTCAGCCCGAATTCCTGAAGGGAACGCCTAATCTTCTCGCCGACAGGCAATCCACATCTTCTCGCTACCCCTAGTCGAGGCAGTCCCAACCCCGGAAGCGGATAGTTGTCGCGTCCGGTGGTACCATCAATGTGATGATGACAGGAGTATTCCAACTCATCGGTTGCAGGGAAGCCGTCCTGCGCATTCTTCGCTACTCACTGTTTGAATGCGTCAACAGCGGCTGCCAAGGGGCTCACTGGCACAATCCTGGGTGTTCCTATCTTCATGACCGGCCTGAGGAATTCTGTTATTGCCTCATAGCTGTCAGCTTCAAGTATGAAGTAGAGGGTGTGCTCTGGGGGAGCGATGTAGCTTCCCAAGACTTTCACCTTGCTCTTCCTGGCGTGGTTCTCTTGGGCAAGAACATCCACAGTTTTCTTGACGTTCTCTGGATTGTCTGTGGGGCACAATTCTGGTGCATGGGTATGTGTGACTACGAACAACAAGCTTGCTTCTCACTTCCTTGAGGGAAGATTTCTTCCATCTTCCTTCGGCTCACACGACTGATCATCAAAATGACTTGCCCCTATCTATCGGGGGTGGAGGGCACTTATTTTGATAGTTATGATAAAATGTAAATATTACGTACGTTATAACTCACCATGAGGGACACGGATGGCAGCCCTGAACGTTGAGAAGGCGAAGACACTAGATGCTCGAGGCCTATTCTGCCCGGAACCTGTCTTTAGGACAAAGGTCGAAGTTGAAACGCTGAAGGCGGGGCAGTGCCTCCAGGTCCTTGCTGATGATCCGGCCGCCGAGGAGGATATCACTCGCTGGGCGAAGAGGACGGGTCAGGAGCTCCTCTCCTTCCGAAGAGATGGGAAGGACTTGGTGTTCCTCATCAGGAGGGTGAAGTAGGAATTGGCTGAGGAAAGGAAGAAGCTCCTCTTCGTTCAGACAAGCGGAACTGACACACCTGAGCGACTCTACGCGCCTTTCATCTTGGCGAGCACTGCGAGGGCGATGGATATCGACGCCAGCATATACTTCGTCATCAAGGGGATCACGGTCGTCAAGAAAGGCGAGGCCGAGAAGGTCAAGATAGGAGCCTTCCCGAACCTCAGAGAGGTCATGGATCAGGCAATCAAGGCCGGGGTGAAGTTCATGGTCTGCGAACAGAGCTGCATGCTCTTGGGGATCCAGAGAGGAGACTTCATAGACGAGGCAAAGGTGGTTGGCGCCGCCACTCTGAACGACCTCGTCCTAGAAGCCGACGGCGTCCAGTACTTTTGATCCAACAATCCGCGACGCACGACAGGCCACGGGAACCATGAATACCACAATTCAACTCAGCAAGGAACTTCTCAGCAGAGTCGGAAACACGCCGCTCGTGCCGCTTCACGCAAAACGGACGCCAGCTGTGAGCATGCACGCAAAGCTGGAGTGGTACAATCCCTTCGGTTCACTAAAGGACAGAGCCGCCTACTGGATGATCAGGGCCGCGGAAAGGTCTGGCCGACTCAAGCAGAATGGCACGATCATCATCGAGCCTACCTCAGGAAACACGGGCATAGCGCTTGCAGGCATCTCCCGCCTGCTCGGCTACAAGGTTCAAGCGGTCATTCCCGAGAAGGTAAGCCAAGAGACCAAAGCCATCTTGGCAGGCCTCGGCGCGGAACTCCTGGAGACTGAAGATGACCTCTGCCCGCGAGTTGGCAAAGGCACAGATCAATCCATAGCCCTAGCACAGGCGATTGTGAGAAGCCACCCGAGGCAGTACTACATGCCAAACCAGTACGAGAATGAGGCGAACTTTCTCGCCCACTACGAGGGGACCGGGCCGGAGATCTGGCTAGCAACCAGAGGCGAATTGACCCATCTTCTCGCTGGAATAGGCACAGGGGGAACGATCACAGGAGCTGCCTGCTATCTGAAAGAGAGAAACCCGCGAATCAGGGTATGCGCCGTGGAGGCTGAGAAGAATCACCACCTACAAGGCTTGCGGAATCTGGAGGAGTCCTCTATGCCGAAGGTGCTCGAAAGACACGTAGAGCTGGTGGACGAATGGATCAGGGTTAGCGATCAAGAGGCTTTCGACGCTGTCAAGGAGCTAGCGAGGGATCACAACCTTCTCGTGGGTCCATCTTCGGGAGCTGTCTACGCGGCGGCAAAGCAAGTAGCAGAGCGTCTAAGGAGAGGCAAACTCGTACTGGTGTTGGGAGATGATGGAAGGAAGTTTATGAGCCTATACACCGAGTTCAGAGTCTTCGAACCTAGCGAGTTTCGAAAGCTAGTTATGGAAGCGAACGGTCTCCCACCGTCCCCTTTATTCGCCTGAACTTTCTCTCAACCTCAGGCAGGACGCGTGTTCCTATGATTGGTTGAGACGCCACGACGGGAAAAAAGAATCATGAACCTCGAAGAGCAGTCACGAACCTCGCCTACGACGGATGTGTCATCCTGGCCGAGGGGTGTTCGACAAACCTTCTGTTGAACTTGGCCGATAAGTTCGATAAAGCAGCGATCCCATCACAACCCAATACACAAGGTAACTGATCACAGCAAGCCATGGGGCACTTTGCATGTAGCCTGTGAAGGAGTGAATTATCCCTCCCACCAAGCCTTCTTCACCAAAGAGAGACGTCTCCGAGATGCCTAGATTGTAGGCTTGTGTGGAGAAGAAGCCGAGAGAAACCCCGATATCCCCAAGCATCTCCACCATCTCACTCGATGTGTGGTAGAGTATGCCAGCTGCGAGAACGGCCACAAGCAAGCTCGTGTACTTGAAGACTGATGAGAGTCTCGCATGGTAGATTCTTCTAGCCAGCAGGTAGAGCAGAACGATTATGCTCGCGGTGCCGAGAAGACCGCCGACTAGCACTCCGATCAGATTCCGCCCAATGAACGGTGCTAGGAAGAGCACCGTCTCAAGCCCTTCTCTACCAACTGAGGTAAAAGCCGCTGTTGATATGGCTACGAGGTTTCCAGTCGTCACAGCCACGTCTAGCTTCTCCT
>Ga0315291_10001649_pt1 | contig 29729 bp, 39 predicted proteins | sample YL17G12_20_MG_FD_203070 | JGI IMG/M metagenome (GOLD analysis project Ga0315291, IMG submission 203070) | Sediment microbial communities from Yellowstone Lake, YNP, Wyoming, USA - YL17G12_20 | ecosystem: Environmental > Aquatic > Freshwater > Lake > Sediment | place: USA: Wyoming | collected...
TACTGCCTGCAGTATTGCGGGTCCTTCTCTAAACCATAGAAATCCAGGTTTGTAGGGAAAATTCAGGTCAACCTGTGCAACTGCTTCTTCCACCAAATCCAAGTTTTCATAGTCCAGAACGATGCATACCGCTATGGCCTTGTCGCCTATGAAGGCCATGTCGACTCCAGCAATTCTACTGATAGGCTTGCTAAAACGATCCTCAAGTACCAAACTTCTGGAGAGCTCTGTCTGGAGTCTGACTAGCCTTTCAGTATTATTAATCGGTGTGACTTTCAAAGGCGGCAGTTAACTCCCTTTCAGAATGAGCGTTAAGATTGGAAAGAGATAATTGTTTTGTGTGATGATTCATTTATGAAGGTCTCCTCGGGTGAATAAGATCATGAATAAGGCTGAGGCAGTCTCATTAGGAGGCAATCTTCTTCTAACGCTGTGCAAGCTCTCTGAGTACTCCGCGTCTAAAGGAGAGATCTCCTGCACAACCAGAGAACTCGCTGCCAAGCTAAGTTGTTCTCAGCAGACCGCCTCAAGGCACCTAATAGAGCTTGAACGCAGAGGGCTCATAAGGCGGCTTCGAGTTGCAAAACAAGAATCCATACACGTTACCCCTAAAGGTCTTAACCTTCTTAGCGGGATGTACTTCGCCTTAAAACGAGTCTTTGAGCGACTTCCTGACCAGTTCTATTTTGAAGGCGAACTCTTCTCAGGATTGGGCGAAGGCTCCTATTATATAGGTCAAGAAGGCTATCGAAGACAGTTGAAGGAGAAGCTAGGCATTGATCCATTCCCTGGAACCCTAAATGTCAGGTTGAAACCTGGCTACGAGAGTGAGAAGAGGATTCTGGAGACTCTTCCCTTAGTATCTATTGAAGGATTCAAAGGTGACAGCAGGAGTTTCGGCCCTGCCAAATGTGCCAGAGCCATCATAAATGACAATGTCGAGGCAGGTATTATCCTGGCTCTGAGAAGTCACTATGGCCACGAAGTTATCGAGATAGTCTCTGGCGAGAACCTAAGAAAAAAAATCAGGCTTAGAGATGGTGACACAATAAGGGTGAGAGTTGTCACTTCAGCTCCTCGACGATCTTTCGTTTAATCTTGGATGAGCTGCTGAGCTCTTCTGGCCCGTATCTCTTGGTCTGGACAACCTTCACGTCGCGTGGATATTTCTTCAGGGCATCCTGTACGGCATCTAATATGTCATGTTGGTCATAGCCGACGGCTATGATGTCAGGTCTTAGCTTGCGAATGACCCTGTCCATGTCCATTTCTTCATAGCCTAGTAATGCTCTGTCTACAGGTTTGAGGGCTTCAACAAGAGCTCTTCTCTGGCCCTCAGGAAGGATGGGCTTCTTTCCTTTTCTCCTCTGGATAGTCATGTCTCTGGCAACTATGACTATCAGTTTTGAGTTTCTTCCACCCGCTTTCTTTGCATCTTCTAGTGCCTTGAGGTGGCCGAAATGTAGCAGGTCAAAAGCTCCGGTGGTCAGAACGATTCTCTGTCTTCTCAACATTGACCGGCCCTTTTCCATGTGAAATCCACGAAATCTAGGATTCTTAGAGCATCAAGAAGGCCTTCAGCATATGATATTGAGGCTAATGCTGTGGCGTCCTTCTTATTATCGAGGTAGTATTTGGAATCCATCATATATCTCTTGGCTGCGTCAATGACAACTTCAACCCTGTCAGGTGTAGCTCTTGATTGGCCTTCTTTTCTTGTTAGACCTTTGAGTGCGAGTTCTATTGCCGCAATGTACTTCTCAGCCAGTAGTTGCGTATCGCTAGTCATGGTCAGTCCTCGAGCAGTTCTCTTCTGGCACCACAGAGGATCTCCAATGCCTCAGTCTCCATAAAATGGAGCTTTCCGAGGAAAACCAAGCATTGCGGTGGTCCTCCCCAGTTGGCTTCAATCAGATTCCTTACCGTATCGGCTTTTGCAACCGAATCAGGAGAGCCTATTCTCGCTACTCCAATTGCCGTCGAATCGTATCTGGCGATTCTTTTTCTAATCTGCTCTTCGATGTCTAGTAATTGTGTCAGAGCTTCTAGAATTGTCATGTACCTCTTGTTCTCGGAGTCTATGTCCAGCAAAGCTAACGTGTGAAGGCCTCTGAGTCTGTTCTCGCAGATTCTTTCGTAGGGAGTCTCCGCTGTTGAGGTTGAATTGAAGGGTATGGTTACTGTCCTCCCGAACTTGTAGCTCTGTAAGCCAGTTGTTCCCGCTATCGCTGAGGAGATTGACGCGGCATGAATGATTGAGGTCTTTATTCCTTCTTTCTCAGCCTTCAACCTCAGGGCGACATGAGTTGTTGCAACACTAGGATCGCCTGGTGTGAGGAAGGCACATGTTTCCGACTTGGCAGGTCTCAAGATCCTTGTTTCAGCCTCTTCCTCAACATCCCTTCTTGAAAGGATCTCTATTCTTTTGCCCGTCATTCTCTCGAGGTTTGAGATGTTGATGCCTGCCATGTGACTGGTGTAGAATTCCGCGAAGACGCGACCTGCCTTCTTGACCTCTTCCAGGCCTTCCAGAGTGATTCCTAACTCACTGTAGAGGCCCAGCCCGACGAATGTCAGTGTTGACAAGAGATCTCCCTATAGCAAGACAGGACCTCAGCAGGATGAGCTTTGCGATTGACGCCGAAGATCTCTGCCTCGATTCTTCTTCGAGAGTAACGGACCAGAAAAGATTATTAGAAGTGTCTGTAGCCATCCTTGGAATGGCGGGCTTGGGCCCGTAAACCGGCACGTCGGTCGGGAAGCTCAGCCAGGTAGAGCGGTGGTCCAGATGTCTGGGCCGAAGCTCTTAACCCAAGGGTCGCGGGTTCAAATCCCGTCGGGCCCGCCACAATTCTTATCCGGGTCCTTTTTCTTGAATTGCAACAAGAAGTGTGGCCGCCGGAACTCACCCTTTCGAAGCCTTGTCAAAAGCGAATTTCTCGGACTTGGGAAACATGTATGTTGAGCCCCCGCAAGGGATGGCAGTCTAGCGGATACGTTGCCGGTAACCCAAATTCATACTTTCGCCCAGGCCTGAGAATGCTCTGTCTCAATTCACGCAGTCGGGAGAGGCGGTGAAATACGACCGGTTATGCAAGATATTGCTATTGTAACGAGCAGAATGGCTATTGAAATTATAATACGAATGTTCTCCAAGGTCAGATATCTGTAATCGAAGTAATCTGTGAGACGGGGCTGAGGTAAGATGCCTCGGGCTTTAGCCTGTGTTGCATTAAACTCTAGAGTTTTGACTTCTGATATAAGCTTTCGAAATTGATTAGCATCTTCTATGTTTAGGATAGCCTGAGCGATACCATCTATCATATTTTTGCTCTCTTCGACCTCAAGGAGGGATAATCTTGCCCCTAACCTGAGATTGGGCATATGAGCCTTCACGCCGTATTGCTTAAGAATCGTCAAAAGGGCGTACAATCCCCTATCTAACCAAAGGAAGCTTTGAAACACATTATTCTTCAGGTTCATTTCAGAAATGCATTGCGAGAAGAATAGGCTTGCCTCAGCTCTATCAGAAACCGTTCTCCCTATAACAGATAGAATTCCCATCGTGACAAATCCGGCCGTTATCATAGGTCCTGTAACGGCATATTCTACACGTTGTGGAGGCAATACTATCCCCCCAATGATTAGTAGCAGAGATGTGGCAAAGAGCAGATTCGAATAGTGCTCCAATCGACAATACGTGACAAAACTGATCTTCTTGTATATCCATTCCACTATTCGATTTCTGAGGAGACCGACGAATACGATGACTGTTGCTAGTAATTCTAGCCACATCTCAACGATTCGATATTGTTCCGGTCTTAAGAAGATGGATGACACAAAGATTATGAAACCACTTGCAAGTGCGGAAAGGACCAGGTCGCCTCTGTTTCGTTTCAGTAAGAAATCAGGAGCTATTCTGGAGCTGTTGTTCACGTCCGATTCGTTGATCTTGCTCTGCAACCTTGATTCGCTCCTGTTCAAATAGCTCTACAGGTTAGTAACTTCACAGCAATAGCAGCAATAAACTCATTCGATTAGTGTTACATTTGAGTAGTAATCAAGAGTATCTATTCATTGCTGGATTGGTTCGGCCGCCGGGACTTGATTTGCCCGACATGAATTAGTACTCTAGTTGAATGGTTCAATTTCAGATGCTCTCACCAGCTAAGGCACCACCACCATATTTATTCCCCCCTCATGTTGGGAGAAGAACCTCCCCAACTCTCTCTTTATTTCATGGATGGCTCGCTACGCTCACTGCAACGATTGTGCGTGCTCACCAGCTCTAGAACAAGCTCATGTATCAAGAGCCAAGGGCGAGTTCGGCATTTCCTAAATAGTCGGTACAAGTATTTTGTGGTGAAGAGAGCTTATCCGTGGCGAGCTTTAATGAGTCGTGAGATAGAAAAAAGAATGGACAACCTTGAGCTACGGATGAGGCTAGGAAAACTAGATTCATTGATGCTTTTCATGCCTGCTTTGTTGGGTCTCACATACACGTTGCTACAATATGTAGTCCTAGGTACGACATTGCTATCATACTACGTTCCAGTGCTCTTCTTCGGGATACTAATGCCAATATATGTTGGATACGTGAGAGGAGCAATAAAGCTGGACTCCATATCTGAAAGAGCTAGAGGATGGATCTATTTCTTCGCCGGAATACTGTCCTATACTGGAATTGTCATCAGTCAACTCGTTGTTAAGACTCAGACTGGATGGTTATCACTAATAACATCTATCGTCATAGTGGGCGGAGTAGGCATAATGATATATCCAATCTCTACCCGTATCGGAAATGCCATATTGAGGTGCTTTGGTTCTAGAATGACCGAATCCGATAAGGATAGATTCCATCAGACAAGTCACGCAGCATTCATGTTCTCAATGGCTTTCGCCAACCTGGTGAATTTCAAATTTGAAGAAATCTTTAGCGGGGTGAGCTACAATCTATATTCAGTACTCCTTTTCCTGTTATTTGCAGTTTCGTCGGAGACATATATTAGAAGAAGACGAGTAGCGGTCCGCAGGGAAGTATCGCTGAAAGAACTCATTAGAATGCTAGCCCATTCCAGATTCCCATTGTTCGTTGCTTACATAGTATTAATTCCATTTGTCTTGATTCAATTAACAGCTTACACAAAGTACCCCGTACTTGGTTACCCATTTGTAAACGCATTAGTCATTGTCTCAGTTGTGACTGGTTATATGCTTCGTTGACACGATGCGCACTATTGAAACGGGCGAACTTGTAAAATAGAATTAGTTGAGGGTTTTTTCCGGCTCAGGAAGTGAGCCAATATCTAAGGGCGGTCATGCTCACCAGCTATGGAGCCGAGGAACAGTTATTTTGGGTATTTGTTAACGTAAGCTTGCCAGACGGAAGGTCTAATCTCTTTCAAAATTCTGCGATATTCCTCTTTTGAAATCTCTGGGTCAACTAACTGAGGGTTGGTTATCGCATGATGTAGTCTACGTCCCAGGGTTTGCAATACAAGGTCAGATTTTGGATGGAGTCTTGAAAAGATATTCATTCGGATTGTGACTATCACTTTTTGATATTCTGGAACTTCGGTGAGTACTGTTACGAAGATCTTTAGGTGTAATTTGCATCTAGCGCGCGTGCCAAGAATTCGTAGGAAAGGGTACGTAAGTTCTATCTCACCTTGGTGAGAACTTATTTGTTCAGTTCCAACCTTCACCCCGCTAACAGGAGCAGTCCACCCGTCAGCCGAAACAGCTTTCCCACGAAATGCGTAGCCTTCCCAATCTAACTTGATGTAAACGAGTAACTTGTCGAAATTAGCATGTAGGAACTCGTGAAGTGTTCGAGGAACTATCTCCTCAGCTTTTCCTATTGACGCTTCAGGAGAGTAGAGAAGAAATAGGTATGCTGATAGTGTTATGAACAAGAGAGATAATCCCAGTCCATACCAGTAAGGCAGAGGAAACATGTAGGTAACAAGATAGTTCGTAAAGAAACCTATTACAATACCAGAAAGCAGGGCAGCCATATGCGAATGATATTGGACCGTCTTTTCTGAAAGATATTGAAAACCAGATAGAATTGTCTCAGTCATAGATGGCTATGCCCTCCTCAAACTATTCCTATATGGAATCGACATTGAACAACCTCCCCTTCTCGATGAGTGTGGCCGTTATTCCATCCAATGCAACGCCCAGTTGTTCCAGCAAACAGGCTGTAAGTATGATTTTCATTCTCTGACTTATGTGATAAAGTTCAGGCCATTCAGCCGCCTTGTCTAGGCGCTTTGTGTCATAATGAGTAAGGTAGTTTCTAGTATCTGTCACCTTTTGCACAAAGGCATCCTTATCTTTGATATAGAACTTAGCTATCTCCGAATATTTGTCCAATAACTCTGTTAATCTCTCTGGTAAACTGGGTTCGTTGCTGTGTTTCAGCTTATACGATAGCCATTCTCGATATTGTTCGGGTACGGAAGCTAGAATCTCCTCAACCCTTAACTTGTGTTTTTCCTCAGACCATACATAATTTCGGAATACCCTTCTGTGGTATGATTCGAGGGCTTGTACTAAGCTCAGGAATTTATGTTGCAGATACATGTGAGGATTGTAGAATGTTCCAAAGTACATATCATGAACTGATTGAAGTAATTCCTTCTTCTCGAACCAAGTCTTCATTAGAGTTTTGAAGTCGAGTTGCTTTAATGTAAGAAGCATATTGAAAGGATGTATCGACTTGAATGTTGGAGAAGTATCGGGTACTTCGTAGTGTATGCTTACGGGCAGATGATGCGACTTGCCGTATATTGTTTCTACATTGGACTCTGTTTCACCATCTATTGATAATGGATAGACTGGTTGCATTGTGCTTAGTGTGAGGAAATTTTGAATGTGGTGCATATAATCGAGACAATCAGTATAGCTTCTCTGTCCTGGAAATTCTATTCTTATGTAGGTTTCTTGCTTTATGCTGGCTTCCTTCTGAACTATGGAATGCGTAGGATATTTGACACGGGTAGATATGATTATTTTATAACCATCGCCAGTAATCGCCTCAACTGGTGATGGCTGCTTGTACTTTATTGTTGTCTCACTATCTTTGGGCGAGTCCTGTATATCAAAGCCAGATATGTTAGCCCATTCATCCAGATGTGAGTAGTTGATAGTAAGACTCTTGAATTTGATATCTTCTGCCTTTTTGAAGTGAGCTCCTACGAAAACCATGCTAGCTAGGTATGAGTCTTTCTGAAACCCTGGAAAGGAAACACTTGTACTTCCGAAGCAATCGTACAGAGTGACTTTCTTGCCGTCCCAAGTGACTCCGAGTATGACCTCATAATGCAGTGGTTCTGTAAGATTCTTGATATCTGCAAAAGAATCGATTAGATTCAGATTCGCTCCTTCGGCTGGGGTAAATGTCAGAGTGCCCCGACATTGCTTCTCTGGACTGTCTGGAATCCACCATCTGCCCTCAAAACTACACTCCTTCATCAAAGCAAATCACTCATCGACTACTAACATAGTTGACTCGGCAGGCATGAACAGCATGCGCCATCACGTATCTGCTAGGTTGGCGCGCGCGCTTCCTTTTCCGAACCATTTCTAGATCTTCGATCGCGAACTTTGCGTAGGCGGCTTCAGCGCAACCGAGTAGCCTATTGCTACTGTATTTCTGCTCAGCAGAAATCAGGTGACTAACTAGTGGATGGGCAGTGTCTTTCAGTGTTAGCCCCGTTAGCGTCTTAAGCTGATCCAGAACCTTCTGGAGATTTCTCTTGAACTCCGCCTCGCTTTTGGCAGTTGCAGTTCGTAAGGGGCTGTTTAAGTCGTGCCCCGTTGCTGTTTGCGATCTGGTTGGGTTTTCTACGTCAACTACACCTAGGCCAATTGTCTCTGGAGTCCATATCAAAGTGATCCTTAGCGCAGAACTTCCGACAAAGTGATTTAGGTCTATCGTAGCCACACGTGTTCCGTACTTGGAGGATGAATGGATGAGGTATAGACGCGACTTCGAGTCTCGGACCAGCTTTAAGAAGACTCCATCTGAGATTGCTTGGACCAACACACACGAAGGAATACTGGTGTCGAATAGTTCTGGAGATCTACATCGAAACTCAATTGTCCCCTCAGGAAGACGCAAAGCTTCCTTTATTTGTTCAATTTGATCGTTATTGAGGCCAGGAAGAAACATAGACCTTCCCGCGAGGCGCTACCTATCTCATCTAACAACCGTGTCTCATTCATTTTGTGGTGGTGGTGCCATAGCTGGTGAGCACACACACACACACAAAAAAAATCACGGTTCAAATTCTAGATGCCCTTACCGCTACGGTGATGACAAGCTGTAGCACTACCACCAAGCTGACCTGAGAAGAGGCAAACAGTCTATTCATGCCAACAGTCTTGCCATCTTGGTCATGCACAAAGCACAATATAGAGCTAGGACGATTGCTGCCAAGAAAACGAACCACGTGACAAATTCCACTTCATTTGCGATGAATGATACCAAACTACTTCCAGTCGAAATTAGACTTGCCAAGGAAGCCGAAATAATGAAAAGGACTCCGACCAGAGAACTTGCAAGTAGAGTATGTCGGAGAATTCTGCGCGGTTCTCCGATTCTCAAAAAACTCCCTAAGAAGTCCTTTACCACGACAGAAGGTACGCTACCATCAATTACTTTCTGAAAAAAGCCACTGGAGTTCGATTCAAGTATGAGAACCTTCAGCCTCTCATTGGTGTAATCTTCGACCTTGTTACTAAAATAGTGAAAAATCGTGGCACAGAGAACCAGAAAAGCTGCACCTAAAGGAAACAACGCCTGTACGAGAAAAGTCGGAAACAACCTTATGACGCCTATGTTAGATGGTGATTTTCTCTACTTCCGGAAGAAGTATTTGTTTGATTATACCTTCAGTAGCCTTGTCAATATCCTTCAATGTAAATCGATTATTGTCCAGATACTGATTTATTTCTCTCTCTTTGCCTGCAATAATAGTTCTGGAAAGCCTGTAAGTCTGCGGTGTCTCCCACTCCGAGAGTACTGGATATGCTTTGAGTTTAATGTAAAACTCTGAAACGAGTCTTTCGAAAAATGCGGGCCTAATATCCATGTGTCCCACTTTGATCAGTTCTATAGACTTAACCCACGTTTTGCTATTTAAAAGAGGTTACCACATCATCTCTGAGGGGACGCCTTGATAAGGGCTACTGATTATATAATCTAAAATGGCTTTAGCTGACGCCGTACGGTGATCACTACCACCAATATCCATCCTCTATCCGGTTCATGTATCCCTCTTGTTCATAGCGCGCGCTCACTGTAACAGTTACCCATGAGATGGCTGAGAGACTTGAGAAAGAACGTCAAAGACGTTTTCTAGATTCTGTACCTGAAATGATCAGAATGATACTAAGCGAATATCTTTCGAGGAAGCCCATCACAGAATAGGCATGGAAGAACACAGCTCTGGTAACATCCAAAAGGTTAACGTCAAATGCATGTTGTAGCTGTATCTTCTATCCATAGAAGAGCATGGAAAGTATGAGCCACGACCTAACTCAAAGAATCAAAGAGGACGTTGAAAAGTCAGGTTTCCCTCTGGAAATCGAAGTTTCATCTACACTTCGGCAAGACGGTTGGGGTGAGTTCGTTCATGACTGTTATCTCGACGAAGAAGAGAAAGTGACAAGAGAGATAGATGTAAGTGGATTCAAACGTACGGACATTAACAGCCCAGATTACGAGTTCATTCATGTATCGTTGTTAATCAAATGTAAGAAACGGTCTGATAAACCATGGGTATTTTTCACGAGAGAGAAAGGAAAAGAATCCCATTTTCCCTTTGTTTTACTTCACAGCTTGGGAAATCCTCGAACCCATACGAAGCTTCTGAGTCAGGAAAAATGGATGAAGCACAGCCATTATTTTTCTCCTGCATTTACGAAAAACGCCATTATCAGTTATGAGCCATTCACAGGGTTAAATGATGGGGGAATAATCTTCGAGTCGTCAATGAAAGCAATAAAGGCGCTCACCTATCAAATGAAAGAAACTAAGAAGAGCTTTGCTTTCATCAAGAACCCTCTCTTCATTTTCTATCCGGTCATGGTACTTGATGGGCATCTGTTCGAATACACAAATGCAAAGGCTGTGGAGCCCGTACCTTATCTTCAGTACTTGGTTAGGCACAGGTTTACAGACCCAGATACAGACAAGTTGGTGAGAGACATGTTCTTGATAGATGTTCTGAGAAAAGAGTTCTTACAAGAGTATCTGAAAATTCTAAGGCAAGAGTTGAACGCCATAGAGAAAGCGTTGGTGTCTTGGACCGATTAGAGCGCGCGCGCTGACGTTATGGAGAAGATATGCTTGGGGGAGTCTCCTGAACACAGGGCGATAAAGGAAATCCTCGAAGCTAAATTAAAGGACTGGGGTTTCATAAGCATCACGGAGTATCCCTCATCAGGTCATGAACTAGATGTTTTCGCGACAACCTCTGAGGGACTCAAGATATACGCAGAGATAATCTGGACTCATACTAAAACGCAATTCTTCAGAGACATAAGTATGCTCCAGCAATCTGATGCAGATATTAAGCTCGTCGTAGGAAGTCCTGAAGTTGTAAATGACATGGACTTCACGAGAGAGTTCTCTAAAGTTGCAGTCTCAGAAACAATAAAGGGTCGCAGTATCTATCCTATTATCTTAGATGGAAAGAGGATTTTATCAGATCGCGTATATGTTGATAGAGAACTCAAAGCAGAGATTCAGCTACTGATTGAGCAAGCAAAGAGAAATCGAAGCAGGCCATTAACACTCAAGAAGCCTAAACTTGATTTGCAGCTAGTTGACGCACAAGGGAACATCGGTAAAGAGATTCATGTTGAACCAATGTTTGTAAGAACAAGAAAAGAGATAATCAAGATATCTGACCCAATGTACCAAATATTGAAGGCCTCTGCATCAATGATAGCCTCATTTAAACTGCCTGAAATTCCTGACCCCCTGCGCATAAGAGAACCTGACAGAGACTTGATCCCCCTAGGCATCGAGGTATCTAACGAGGGTGAAACTCCAGCTCAGGGGATTCTGATCTCCCTACAATTTCCTCAGGAATGTCACTTGCTATCTGAGTCCCAAGCTACCGGAGGACTTGTTTTCATAGGGCCCCAGTCCCACGGAGGATTATACATCGATGACGAGGATAGGTCAAAAGCTAAAGCTTGGATACGTGAATTGGGCAATGATCGGGTAATCCGAAAATTTTCTATGATCCATGTCAGATTCCCTGAGAGAGAACAAGTATATCCCATCAAAGCTACCATTATTCAACATAACTTTCCCCCAGACTGTATCGAATTTCATGTTCACGTGAAACCAAGAGTAGTAGAGAAAATCGAAAATGTTTTTGAAGATGAATTAGGGAAAGATGAATCATAAAAGAATGAGTTCCGCGTTCTTCTGGTCGAGAACTTCCGGCGAGCGAAGCGAGCCATCAGAATACGGTGGTGGTGCTCACCAAGGGGCAGTAATACCCTAATCCTTCGTGTGGAGACTGATGTCAACCGGTTACACATTATGACACCCGGTTGGCATGTAACAGGGTGTGTAATTAACTGGGTGTGACCCTTTCAGAATATGCCTCAAGGTTACTGCGTAACATCCATGTATTTTCAATGTAAATTCTAGGCATCTGCCTGTGGTTGAAGGTGTAAGCGTGGTGTTGACACCTGCTGCCAGCAGTTGCTAATGGTTGCGGACTTGGTGCTGTAGGGTAGGCGAGCGTAGCGAGCAGTAATAAGTGTGTGTGTGCCATAGCTGGTGAGAGCACCCTAATTTGAACCGTTAGAGCAGGTTACTTTGTGTGTGTGCTCACCAGCTAAGGCTCGTATGCGTATACAGAGACTAGACTGTCCACGTTTACAGTAGACGAATCCGTATAGGATACGTATTCGAATACAGCCTCCAGCCAATACAGTATACGTTTACGGTAGGCTAATATGGCTAGTATACGTATTCGAATACGAATACGCATGGTCAGAGCTTAGTATACTATAAGTAAACACGCCTCTGCTCACCACCTGTAGACACACACAAAATACATGACCTAATGGTTACTTATCCGTTGTTTAGATTGTCAAAGTCTTTCGAGTCTATAATCAAGCCTTACAAGGTCCGGAATTACGGTTCCTTTAGTCATCACTTGGCCTAGAGAGGCCCTGATGGAGTCTAGCTCTTCATCAGTTAAGACCAATCTATGCTTCAATAGTCCTCACAGAGCATTCGTTAATAGATCAAAATAAACTTACTATTAACATAGATAGAGTGGGCGAGATTCGATGCTGCACTGTTATCTCCCCTATTGTTTTATAGAGAATATTTGTTGACACGGTCAACATCTACATGCGTGTTGATTGTCTACAATGTTGATATAGACACTGAATTTAATGCAAATTACTATCAACATCAATGTTGACACTTGTCAATGTTGACAAATGTTGACAATAGACATTGTTGATAGTGTTAACAATTCATATTGTTGATGTCAACCCTAAATTATAGGCAATAGACCTATTAGAGATGCTCCCATTCCTACCTGAATAGTCTTCTTCTCGGGCACGAGCGCTAGTATACTATTTGTGAGCCTTGAGCATACTATAGTATACTTTGGGACCCTTAGAAGTCGAATACTAGTGAGATCCTAATATTTCTGCCAGGGCCTCGTAACATAATAGGATATTATGTAGGAAATTTAGTGTATACACTAAATGAGCATTCTGGTATCTTGCTGGTATTCTGTAGGTCATCCATTATTGACCTGTGATAGGTATTTACTGTATACAAGAAGGCTTCACTATCAATACAGATAATAGACCTATATTCTCCTTATCGACCCCAACCTATTCATTCTAAGCGGACAAGAACAAATCGCTATTCTTGGTGGACTAGCATCTAGAACAAATCCTCCACTAGTTGTTTTCGACAGAGATGCCTTAAGTCTGGTCCGTGATGTACTCTGTTTCTGCTACTGCTTTAATTTCTTTAAAAGTTCTTTCGAAAGGGGGTCATTCACAATTCTCGCATCTAAATAAAAATCCAGAGCACTAAGATCGTATACCTTTTCTAATGGCATCTTCTCATGGAAAAGCGAAAGATTTTCTTTGAATTTCTGAGCAAAACCCTTTATTTCTGGATACCTTCCTTCCAATACCTCCAAAAGCAATATTATCGCCTTTACGTTCCATGGAAAATCATTTAACCTATACCACGGTTTATCCTCTCTTACAATTCTGAAAATCCAGTTTTTCTCAACCATTTTGTTTAAAGACCTGTTGAGGCTTCTCTCAGAGAAACCTTCCGACGAACGTTTTTTCTGCTTCACCTCTTGGAGAATATCGTTATGAAGCATAGCACCCTTTTCCTCAAGCAAGACGAGAATCTCTTTCTCTTGCTTTGTGGCGAAAGGATAGTGTTTTGACATCGTTATGACATAGTTTTGGCATCGTTTTGACTATGATTTGACATGGTCAGTTTTCATTTATGTCTTACGCTAGTATACGACGAGCGCTAATGAAATCTAACAATGTAGTGCTAAATGCTCGAATCTCGATAGAAATGAAAGAGGCTTTACGGAGAATTGTCGAGAAAGGGCTCTATGTCAATGAATCTGACTTCGTCAGAGAAGCTATCCGTGAGAAACTGAAGGAAATGGGTTTTACCATTTCTGTAATTTCACCACTTACACAACAGGCAAAAGCGGCGGATGTTGATGAGTGAGCACGACCACGAATACAAGTACGAGATCACGGTCAGGAAGCATCTTCCAAGCGTGAGGCAGTACGTGCCGGCGGACATGATCTCAGCGACAGCCAGATGGAACATTGGCGAAGGTCTCGACTTCAATGAGATATTCCGCGGCTTGAATCAAGCTACTGAGCAAGCTATGCGTGAATGGCTAAATCCAGCTATGACAATGACCGCCCAAGCAGTACAGAAAACAGAGCTTGCATCCACATACAATTCATTGAAGCCTCCAACAGAGGCTGAGATCGACCGCTTACCTTGGAGGCCTTATCATGAAGGCCACAGCGCAGGATGGATCTTCCGTAACCTAGAGAACCCTACAGCCAAGCAGCTGAACGCCTACCTAGAGGCCGAAGAGAAACTGCCGGTCACGATAGGGAAGCACTGCTACCGATTCTCAGGCCCAGAAGACAACCCACACATGTTCCTATCGAGAGCCCCGGTTGAGAAGACATGATCGAAAAGGGGTGGACCGGTTCAGGTTAACCAAGCAAGCCGCTCCAAGCCACCGCTCCCAACGCCAGGCAGAAGAGGTGACCTGAGATATCTAGAAGTCGAAGACGAGGTAACGAAGGTTCCGGCAGTGAAGAGCAACCACGGAGGAGAGAATCTCCAGGCGGAATCTGGCTATCGACAATCGTAGAACAGATAAAGATTCCCGGCTGTGGCGGTTTCTATGCTATCCACGAGAAGATGTCTGATGGCTCTTGGCAAACACGTGACGACATTCAATTCCCCGGCTCCCAAGATGAGGGTGTGCTTGTTCCGCTAAGGCGTCCACTTTGGCCTTTGCCAGGCTGTCCAATCGAGTACGGTTCGGACATGGAGCTCTTCAAAGAGATCTGTGAGTTCAACCAGCATTACCTTGAGTTGCGAGAGAAACGGTGCTATACCGTCATAAGCTGCTTTATCCTCATGACCTGGAGGATTGAGGAATTTGAGGCTGTACCCTACCTCGACTTCCTCGGCCCCAAAAATACAGGGAAGACAAGGGCCTTAGAAGTTCTCGGACAGCTATGCTTTCGAGGCTGGAACATCACACATCCTACTGCAGCTGTGGTATTCTGGGTCATTGATCGCTACTGTCCAACTCTTTTAGCGGACAATTACGAGTTCTGGCCTAAAGAGACAAGAAATGAGCTGGACGGCCTCTTTAATGCAGGATACCGCAGAGGCTCGGTTGTCCCTAGACGTCCAAGGGAAGGCGACTCCGGTTCCGAACTGCTCATCTACAAGATCTTTTCACCGAAAGTTTTGGCTGGAACCCGCCAGCCACATGACTCACTAGCATCAAGATGCGTCTTCATCAGGATGGCTCGAAACCAAGGCGAGGTTCCTATGAAGATCGACTTTGCTTGGGCTCAAACTCTCAGAAGTAAACTGCTCTGCTACCGTTTTCGAAACTTCCAGAAGAGGACACTATAGATGTTAGAAATCATGAACCGCTATGGCCGGGTTGCCGAGATTTTCTACGCCCTTCTCGAAGTGGCTCCCACCGACGAGATCCAGGACGAGCTCAGCGACTTTGCCTTAGGAGTCTTTCAGGAACAGCGAGAAGAGGAAGCCAGTAGCTTGGAGGCAGAAGTAGTGCGAGCAATAGTGACGTCCCTAGATCAAATCGTGGGAGATCGCTTGCCTATCAAAGCTATCACAAATAAGGTGAACGAGGAACGAGATGAGAAAGACAAGATCAGGCCTCAGAAAGTCGGTTGGGTTCTTGCTCGCTTGGGTTTCAAGAAGGCTAGAATGTCAGATGTAAAAGGTAACTACGCAATCGTTACCGATAGGAATCTCATCGACCGGCTAACCTTGACTTATGACGTTAGAAGAGCTGGGACTTTGAACACCTTCATATCCCCTAAAAGTTGCTCAGATGCTCAGTTGCTCAGAGATCACCTAGGGAAAACATCACTTGATTCTGAGCATTCTGAGCAACTGAGCAAGAAAGGGGAGATAGGGGAGCCTTCTGAGAGCTCTTTCTACGTAGAAACTTCCCTTCCAGAAACATCTACAGCCCCAGAATACTCTGCGCTACGAGTTAACTGCAGAGATGAAGGATGTTCTGTCCCTGACCTTATTCTTAGAAAACTTCGGTCTGTGGAGGGGTCCATGAGCTGGGACTATGCTGTCGAGCAAGTTATGAAAGTGATTACCGATCGAGTCAAGGCTGAAAGTTACGTGAAAAAGTTCCAGGATGAGGGGTTACTGGCTCAGACCCCCGATGGTCATTGGAGGCTGACCAAGTAGGGCTGGATAGACAATTATGGTGGAAAAGCCGGGTTTTGGGCCTTTGCTCTACGTTCGCTATGAAGATCACGTTCTCTTCAAGGGCTGCGACGCATCCCGATACTTCCCTTGGACCCGAGAGACGATTGGTTGGCTTGACTATGAAGACAATGACTCTATGAGAACAGTCTGGGAACGCCACGCAGAGCCCCCTCAAAAAGAGAACGTGTTGACCAGATCGATCGGAATGAGTTTGATAAAAATCTGCGGTTGCAGTGATTCGTAAGGTTGCCTAACCCACTCACTCAACAACGTAATGATATCATCAAACAATTAGAGCTGGCGCTCTCAAAATTAAAAGAGAAATTCGAGATGGCTCACGAGCTTGAAGTTAAGTGGCTTCCAAATAACAACTGCAAGAAGAGCGGGGAAGTCTTGGGCAGAACGATATACCTCTACGAAGAGGATGAGGCTGAAGTACTAAACACGCTTAGGCATGAGTTCTTAGATTACATTGTATCTACTGAGTTTGAGGCGCCTTACAAACGGCTTATCAACAAACTAATCTCTGTTTTTGAAGAAGACATGTATGAGAGAAAGGAGAGGCTCATAGAGAAGCTGTTAGAAGTCGTTTAGCGCGCCCTAAAATGGTGCGGGGAGTGGGATTCGCGCACCAGTTTACCAGTATATATAAAGAAAACCCGCCCATCAACGTAACAGCGCGCGCTGCGGAGCAACCATCCCCTCTGGAAGCAAGTTCTGCAGAAAATGTGGCAAGGAGTGCGCGCTCTTTTACTTCTGGTAGGCAGTAGCACACTAAAGGCCGTCTAAGGGGGAACCTGATCTAAAGTAAGATAGTCGCTAGTTGTGATACCCAGCTCACCAATCTCTGAAGAAATACTTTTCCTTAGCAAGACTTTCGTGGTTAAAGACGATAAGATAATCTGTGTCTTTCGCGAGTTCAAGAGTGTTGACGCGCGCGCTAACACCTGTATTTATTCAGATATAATCTCGTTTGTCTTGGTTGCATCTTGTACACAATAACTGTAGATTTTCGGGAGTACTGGCTCCGCCTTTGGCGATCGGTATCAGATGATCAAACTGCAGATTCTTTTTGATTCCACATTTTCTACACTTCCCCATGTCTCGTCGCCAAACAAATGCACGGATATCTTCGGGGATCAACTCTCGATTTCCATCTCGGATAACTATAGTACCAGATTCTTCTGCGGTCTTCATCTCTTTAAGCCGACCTAGCTTGGATTGTTCCCTTTGTTCCTTGTCCCACAGCAGAAGCCGAATTTCTTCATTATCATAGTGTCTATCTGCCTTCAATACCCCACCTCGATAGAACCAGTATTCGAATCCCTTCAATGAACCCAAAACATAAGGAACATTAGAAGCTTGTAATGTGGCAAAATCCTTAGGTGTGCATTCAAAAGAATATCCCCTCGTAACACGTATCTTAACCTTGGGGGAAAAGATCCCAACACGTTCAACTGTGAAATTGACTTTTCTAAGACCCACACCGATCATTTCAGCTTTAGTGCCGCTTTTTCCTCTTACAATCATAATCAAAAAGTCAGGAATTTAAGGCTTGGTGGCTCGCGTGCAAGTTTTTCTTATTTTTCCAGAAAAGCGCGCGCTCTCAGAACCTTTCCTTACGTTGGCGGCGGGCTGAGTTTTCGTGTTCTCTTTCCTGACAGGACAGTGCTTAACCTATTTTCGAGTTTTGCGACGCTTGTTAGATCACTGGAATATAGATCGATCAGCTCAACATTGTGTTCCTTGCAAATTTTCTGCTTTTCCTCTATCTTTTCGTCGTAGTCAGCTTCACCTTTCAGACCGAAATATTCAATGAAGACGTTGCTCACGAGGAAATCAGCACGATAGCTGCTTTGGGGGTAGCTTGGTTCTTTATCATGTGCGATACCCAATGCATGGAGGAAATCGTCAATCGTCTTCTCTCCAAGCGAATAGCACACGTGCCCATCTCTCGCCAAACACTGAATACCACGGCTCCGTTTTCTTGCATCGTTGTCAAGGACTCCCGCCTCAACTAGCGCCCTGAACCATGAATCGCGTCCACCCGCTGAAGCAAATAGCTCCTTCACACGGTGCACGGCAGGCTTCATTCGTAGCACTTTGAGAACAGATAGTCTCTGTTCATTAGTCATGTCGTGGAAATCCTCTATGTGTTGGCCAAACGTATCATGGGGGATTATTTGTAGTACACTCGTCAATTCACGAATATATTCGAGTACTTGTTCCCGTGATGAAGTGTCATTTCCCCTCCAGATAGCGCTTGACAAACAGGGAGCACAGAAGTCGAGGTGATCCATCCCCAACCTCTTGGCGCATGAATGAGGCAGAGAATCCTCTACAAACTTCTCGCCGCATAAGGGACAAGTTTTCCACTGGGGTGTCCGGATTCTGCTTATCAAACCCAGATTCTTTGCTCTTGTCTGGGCGAAGTACATGATTTTGTTGTACCAGACTCCAGTTTTTCCCTTTTCTTGTTCCCGAAAAGAGTCGAGCACATCTTTAGGCGTCATGGACACTACTGCATCTGTCACTTCCCAGTACCAGTGCCATTGCCACTGATCAATCAGTCGTTTCATCAGCTCATCGTGTTCGGCAGTCCACCATCGCTCAATGTTGGGATTACTATACGGTGGCCTGTCCAACATTCTGTATGCAGGTCTATCGCGGCGGTCATAGACACTACTTATCGTTTTGCGCACACGCGCTTGAAGCGATTCCTCTGTTTCGCCGGACACGGACTGCCCAGAGAAATTCAGCACCCTTACTACGCCCAGGCCGGATCTTCGGTTTCACCAGATCTATGGCTTACCACAACACGGTAACCGTGCTCCGAAGCTAAGTCGGCCGCCGCCATCGCCTCTGACAGCGTGCCAATCTGGTTGACTTTCAGAAGCAGAGCGTTTGCTGATCCCATATTGATCCCTTTTGCGAGCCGTTTCACGTTTGTCACAAATAGATCGTCCCCTATGATCTGTACTCTGCCAGAAAGCTCATGAGTGATCTTGGCGAATCCTTCAAAATCATCTTCGTGCAATGGGTCCTCGATTAAGAAAATACTGTGCTTCTTGCAGAGATCTTTGTAGTACCCTATTATTTCATCACGTGTCAATGTCTTGCCATCGATCCTATACTTCTCTGTTTTCGCATCATAGAAGTTGCTTGACGCGGAATCCAAGCCGAGAAAGATATCTTTTCCAGTCTTGTAGCCTGCTGCTTCCGCTGCGCTTCTAAGTGCTTCGAGCGCTTCTGTTGTGTCTTTCATTGGAGGGGCATATCCCCCTTCGTCTCCAACATTAATTGCTAAAGCACCATACTTCTTCTTGAGGATCCCCTTTAATTGTGCGTATGTTTCGACCCCCATTCTCAGGGCTTCTTTGAATGATTCCGCACGGATGGGGAGGATCATGAATTCTTGAATGTTCAACTCGTTTCCTGCATGTTTGCCGCCATTTATGACATTCATCATGGGAACTGGAAGTTTCACAGCTTTGATTCCTCCGAGATACCTGTAGAGAGATACTCCTAGCGCATGTGAAGCAGCTTTTGCGTTTGCGATTGAAACTGCGAGAATAGCGTTAGCGCCCAGCTTTCCTTTGTTCTGGGTTCCGTCGAGAGTGAGCATGGTCTTATCGACAAGCAATTGGTCTGTGCAATTGAGGCCAAGAAGGGCCTTGGCTATTTGGCCATTCACATTTTGAACAACTTTTAACACGCCTTTGCCGCCGTATCTACTTGGATCATCGTCTCTGAGTTCTAGCGCCTCGTGTTTCCCAGTGGAGGCTCCAGAGGGTATAGCTGCTCTGCCGAGGTAACCTCCTCTTACGGACACTTCAGCTTCTACTGTTGGGTTTCCTCTCGAATCAAGAATTTCCCTGGCAAATATTTTTTCAATTGAATACATTTGAACACATCTTCTTGCATCTCGAAGGCCAAATTAAACATGATGTCAGCATCTAGTTCGAAATAAGCTTCACTTATAACCATTGAAGTCTCCGAGGTTGTTGTCCATACGCTCACGATCGACTGCCTCTGGCAGGAGTTTGCGATTCTATTCTTGTAAATCCTAAACCGTAAGGTATTATTATTTACGAAGTTTCTTCCTTAGTCGTGAAACGTGTCCAACCGATTTTTGCTTCCTGAAATCATCAAGGATTCCTTTAAAAACACCAGGAAGTTCGGGTGAGTTGAGAGCCTCTTCTACACTCAACCACTTGTATGCTCTGGCCTCCTGAGAAAAGATTATTCTGCCACCGACTACATCCGCCCTGTAAGCGATGACAATATGATGTATCGGTTCACTCTCCTTATCGGAGATAAAGTCGTCATAGATTCCAACTAACTTGGTCGGAAGAATCACTCATCCTGTTTCTTCCCTAACCTCACGCACAACTGCTTGCTCTACGGTTTCCTTCGGTTTCACGTATCCTCCAGGAATAACCCACCACTTATGATAGGGCATATCGCCTTCCCATATCAGAAGGATTTCATGCTCTATCCCCTCAATTATAGCAGCGGCACTAACCAATACCTTGCCTTTAGCTACGTCTCTTTGCGATATCATCGTTTGAGTCCATCCCTAAGTTCATCCTTTTTCTAGCTGGTCGACGGCAACTTGCCTACATTGATGGCTGGAACCCTTAGATTTTTATATCATTTTTCACAACTGGTTCTGATGATCTTCCTATTTGATCTTCGTACTATTAGCACCATGGTTGCTACAAAAGCAAGTATCGCCCCGTAGGCGAAAGAAATGTCAGGGGATATTGTTGTCCACAGGATTCCAGCGGTGACGCTTGAGGCGAAGTCTCCTATTCCGTTTACCGTGCTCATTACTCCGAAACCCGTTCCCCTGTTATTTTCACCCAATAATTCGGCGGCATATGCTCTTTCTCCTGTATCAATCGCACCAGTTTCTACTCCAGCCAGTATGAAAAGGAAGACGTAGTTCCAAATGCTGGGTTGCAACAGGATAAAACCTATGCAGTAAGCGCTGAAGATTATATATCCTAACGCTAAAAGACCTCTTTTGCTGAATCTGTCGCCTAATGCGCCGAATACATAGGCAAAAACTGCAGCCCCTACGTTGAGCAATACGTAAAGAAATGCGCTGATGCTGCTCGCAACGATCAGTCCTAGAGTTGGTGCTAGAGCTTCACTAGACTTCAACACAAGAAACGTGTTCGCAAAATTCCCGACTCCAAAGATGCCCACAGGTAACAGGAAATGTTTGAAGCTAACTGGCAGTCTTCTTATATCCCCTAACAGTATCCTCTTTTCATCGGCTTTCCTAATACTGGCCCTTTCCTTTGTGAAAAACGCAAACACAAAAACTGCTAGAATACCGGGTATAAGTGCCACTAAAAACACGCTTCTAAACCCAATCAAGGGCAGTAGAATGAAGGCTATGCTAGGGCCGATTATAGCCCCGATAGTATCCATCATCCGATGAAAACCGAATGCGTGTCCGTAACTCTTGGATTCAACCGACTCAGCTAAAAGGGCATCTCTGGGAGACTCTCTAATGCCTCGCCCTATCCATCCAGCTGACCTGTAGAACAGCACTTGAAAGAAACCGGATGCGAAAGCAAACAGAGATATGAATGTGCCTGTGAGTGCATAGCCTAAAGTTGCGAGCGGTTTCCTTCTACCTATTTTGTCGCTGAGCCATCCAGAGTACGTTTTTACAAGACTTGAGGAAAAGTCAGCCAAGCCTTCTATGAGGCCCAAGATCTCTGCTGAGCCATGCAATTCGATTATTAAGAACTGAGCAAGTATGGCTGTTGCCATCTCATGACTCGCATCACTAAACAGGCTGGTAAATCCCATTGCCGCAACATTTCTATTCAGCCACTTCCCCATTTCTCGATTTTCATCTGGTTTATTGTTCACCTTCCACAGCCCCATGATTCATGGCTTCTTATTATGGTGAGCTAAGGCTGATGAATTTCATCCAACATCCTTAGTAGCTTCAAAATATGAGGCTCCAATAGTTTTTTGTCCGCGTCTGACATCTGGCCATATGCCTTCAGCTTCTCTGGCCTGAGATCTTCGAGGATGATCCAGACTCCGACTAATGTAGTGTACACCCAGCGTCTGAGAGACTTTTCATTTCTCTCTAGTTTGAATGTCTCTTTGAGCTGTCTGATCTCATCAAGCATGGATGCCACAACGTTCAGTATTTTCTCCTTTGTGTGAGGGTCAACATCGTAGATGATGGAATCGAGAATTGAACTCAAATTCTTGCCATCCCGATCTAGCTCTTCACTTATCATGTTGAGGTACCTTTCAATGAGTTGCAGACTGCTTCCCAAAGCCCTCCTATGACTTTCATTCATCCTGCTTCACCTCATTGAGATGCGCTAGACTCTTCTCAACTTCATAGATCCCAGTTGCAATCGGGCCAAAATGTTGGATACCTTTGAGTTTTTGGATTGTTCTTTCGATAACATCAATCTCTAACCCAAAGGGCTCTTTGGCAAAGCGGTAGTCATATTTTCTTATGCGTTTTGGAAGTTCAGACCGTAGGCGTTTCAGATTCTTGATTTGTAAGGGCAGAATAATCTCGATAAATGAGGCAAAGTCATGTTGCGCGCGCTACACTGACCTGAAGACTCATCATAGGCTCACCACCACCCCCATGCTCAATGCAGTAGAAGCTATCAGTCTGAGAATGAATCTCAGGCGGTTTAGGTGAGCCTCATCACCTTTGGGCTGGCACTTCAACCCATAGGTATGGAAATGAGAAAGACTCTTAAGTTTTGTCATGAATCCAGCGAGCTGCTACGTGGCAAGCAAACACAACTGGTGCTCCCAGAAACTGGGGAAGGCAGGAGGTGCATGTTTAACCTCAACAATCAATGGACTGCTGCAACGGATGTAGACCTGATTTGTCAATCGAACCACTGTGCATGCCTGAAGGTCTCTCAGGCATTAGTGTTATTGAGGCCACTTCGCCATTGTACTGTATTAGTGGCTGCAATCCTTCACCGGGTGATCCCTTAAGCTTAATGCAATTCTGCCGGGGCATATGCAACCATGATTCTGATGAGCAATAGCCTTGAACATATCTGCAGAATTAGCCGTGAAAACTCAAGCGGCCTATTTCTTGAGCCCATCATTCGTATGGACGTGGTCCAAGCTATCACCAACCACATGAACAACTTTGATCATTTGATATGCCCGTGTTTACAGACATGGCAGATGCGATAAGGTATCTGACCCTAGAGTTTGAAGTTCTTTGGTATGTCCAAAATTGGTTTCCCATCCTGACTATTTATCCGCAATCGATTTTGCTTAACGCAACTGGAAGTGAAAGCTTTTTGAATCTGAGAAACGCACACTCAGAATTATTGAAGTCTGAAGAAGCGACGAAAGAACAGGAAGATTAATAAGTGTGATCTCTATTGCCGTCCAGAATCATCAGATAGGCGATGAGGCTCGCCAATAACCGCCCCATTGACCCCATGGGGCTGATGGCTTCTACTCTAGAATTTGGTTTGAGGCGAGCTCATGAGTTCAAACAATTCTCCTGTCAAGCAAGAAGCCCTAGCAGAGTCCGTGATGAGACTGGTTAGGAGTGTTCCAAGAAAACAGTGGCTTGATGGATGCGATGCCAACCATCCAGCCCCTCACATATTCGCAGACATAAAAAGGCCCTTAATCAACAGATCTGAGTTCGAAACCCGCACATCAGTTCTCATAGAGGCCTTCTTGGATAGCTGCTGAGAGACGATTTAGATGGTTGCCCTCTACGATGCCGCTTTAGTCTCTGTGGCAATTCTAGTAGCAGGAATAGTCGGTCTGAAGACAAGGATTTCCTCATCCGTAATTGAAGTGCTGGCAGGTATCCTCCTAGCAAATCTCCTGAACGTGGGCATCTCACCATGGCTTGAGTTTCTGGGCACTTTCGGTGGACTCATTCTCACGTTTCTGGCAGGTGCCGAAGTGGAATTTACTCTTTTGAGAAAAAGGGCCAAACAGAGCTTCATCCTAGGCACAATGGCCTTCGCGGCACCGCTTATCGGGGCGGTCTCGTTTCTTTCAATAACACTGCAATGGAGCCCACAGGCGAGTCTTGCCGGGGGGCTCGCTCTTACAACAACCTCCATCGCTGTCGTCTACGCCGTCCTGATAGAGTATGAATTAATCAAAATACCGTTTGCAAAAAGCATTATCGCCGTCACCTTTGTCAACGACATTCTGACTCTCGTAGGCATAAATTTCATTCAGCCACTGTTCGATTGGATTACTGCATCTTTTATCATCATCCTACTGGTATCCGTACTTCTGATTCCAAGACTTTTGAAGGCTATAGTTCAGAGGTACGGAAGAAAAGCTGTTGAAATGGAACTCCGTTTTATCCTCGCGGCATTGTTGGGTATCGCTTTCTTTGCGGATGAAGCGAAACTACACGCGGTTTTCGGTGCCTTTGTATTGGGACTGATCTTCGCGAACAGCCTGCAGCAGCATCAAGAGGTACTTTCAAAAATGAAAACTTTGACCTTCAGCCTGCTCGCCCCAGCCTTCTTCGTTAGAGCCGGGATCATGATAGCCTTACCAACAGTTTTCGCCAATGCCTTGGCCATCCTAGGTTTGCTAGGTATCAAGTTGACTTCAAAGTTTGCGGGAACTTATGCTCTCTGCAAGAGATGGATTCCTGAAGCACCCGTATTCTCGACCATGCTCTTCAGCACAGGCCTGACTGTGGGCACAATAACTGCCACTCTGGGACGAGATCTGGGATTCCTCTCAAATATTCAATTCTCAATCATTGTAACGGCGGTAATCCTCAGTGCAATTGTACCAACGCTAATAGCTAAGAGCTTCGTTCCTGCAAAACTTTGATATTAGTGCTTCATACAGAAATGGCAGAGACATCATGATTTCTTCAGGAAAAAATCCGCCAGGCAGAATTCTGGTAGCAATAGATGACTCACCGTATGCGTCAGCAGTCATGGAAAAAGCTGCCAAGCTCGCTTACTCCACTGGCAGTGATGTTACTATCCTGAGCGTGGTCCCAATGCCTAAACTTGTGGCGAGTGAGGGTGAGATCAATTCCGTTACGATTGGTGAAGAAGACAGAAATCTTGTTTCACTTCAGAAGAACCTCATGGACAAGTTCTTCGCAGAGCCAGGGATTCTAATAGAATCAAAAATTCTTCATGGCGATCCAGCCGACAAGATATGTGAATATGCAGAAAGAATGCAGGCAGATATGATAGTCGTTGGGAGCCGAGGACGCGGCAAGCTTACAGTGGCTTTGTTAGGGAGCGTGTCCGGGAAGATTGCTCACAACTGCAAATGCTCAGTGTTGATCGTAAAGAGGAGCAAGCAGACATAATTGGCTAGAACGACTTTGCGATCCTGAACCCAATTAGATATTAGCGCGCGCTTTAATGATGTTCTCGAGCGCGCGCGCTCCAACCTAACGGTCACGTCGTTAACCAAAGAAATCACCCTTACCACTTGACCTAATTCTCTCTCAGTCAGACGCTCGTCGTTCTCGCCAGTACCATTACTGCAATCGATTGAAAAATGATGAACCATATCAACAGAACGACTAGATCCACAGTGAACAACACACTCGGACCTATTGTCGCTTCTCTCAAAACATTAACCACATACGTGAGCGGTGTCAGATAGGATACTATCCGAAGCTGAGCCGGCAAAGACTCCGTCGGTATGAATACTCCGCTAATGAATATCATCGGTAGCCTGAGAGCAGTCAATACCATGTTGGCCGTTGGCATATCCTTCGCCCCAGCCGATATCGTCATCCCAAAAGCGGAGAAGACAAAAGCTCCTGCCATAGCAGCAACCACAAAAAGCAGCGGACTGACCACGGTCCCTGCACTGACCAGAACTGCTCCTAACGCAGTAACAAGCGACAGCAAGATACCGAAAGCAGAACCCGCCAGACACTTACCGAAGATTATGTTCAAAGTCGACAGAGGAGCAGACTGAAGCAGCTCGTGGGTCTGAGTTTGCTTCTCAATAGGGATGGATATTGCTACTACGGAAGAGGCCCCAAAGAGGGAAACCACACCCACAAGCCCTGGAACCAGAAGACTGAAAGGAATTTCCCGCCCAATCGAAAATGAGAGATACACGAAGGCAGGTATCAATATGCCGAAACCAAGAATCTGCGGCTTGAAGTAATAGATCCTCGCATCCTTTCTTGCAACACAGATTGCCTTTGCGATGAAATCTGAGAAAGCCCTGTCAGTTTTGTGTGAAGAGTTGTTAGCCACGTTGGGCACCTCCCTTCACAGCCCGAAGCAACTCCATTCTCTCAAGCTGAACCGCGTCAAGCCCAGTATACTTGACGAAAACATCTTCCAAGCTAGGCTGGCTGGTACTCATGCTGATTATCTCAAGTTTGGCTGACGTGGCAAATTCAACTATTCTTCTGATTACACTGTTAGCGTTCAATGTGTGAACGTGATACTTGTTACCTTGTCTTGTAACTTCTTTCACTATTGGCTCAGCCTTGAGAAACGTTTCAAAGTCGGAGTCACTTCCGCTCAGAGCAACCTCGACAATATGCTCGCTCTGCAATGATGACTTCAATTGCTCAGGAGAGCCGTCTACAACCATTCTTCCTTGTCTTATTATTGCGATGCGGCCGCAAAGTTGGTCAGCTTCATCAATATAGTGAGTTGTAAGGAAGATTGTCATGCCTTCCTTATTCAGTTCTCTAAGAAGCGTGCGGATGATTCTGGAACTCTGCACATCCAAGCCACTTGTAGGCTCGTCGAGAAAGAGAACCTCTGGAGCATGAATGAGTGCGGCAGCGATGCGTACCCTGCGCTTCATTCCTTTAGAGTAGCTGGCCAAGTGGTCATTTCTTCTCTCGTAAAGTTGGAAAACTCGGAGCAGCTGTTCAGCCCGTTTGTCTCTAGTGGATTTGTCTACGCCGTATAGCCCGCCGATGAATGTGAGGTTGTCCCAGGCAGACAGCTCATTGTAGAGATTGCTTGTCTCTGACACTACGCCTATCTTCTGCTTAACCTTCAAGTTTTCTTTGACACAGTCTCGGCCAGAGATCTTAGCCGTTCCAGATGTGGGCTTAGTCAAACCTGTGAGCATGCGTATAGTTGTGGTCTTTCCCGCACCATTGGGCCCGAGGAATCCGAATATTTCACCCTTCTTCACTTTGAAGTTGATGTGGTCGACGGCGATGATCTCGGCGTATTGCTTTGTCAGCTCCGAGGCTACAATTACGAAGTCTTCACTCATTTTGCACTTGGATCCTTAGGCTACTTCAATTCTTCAACACACGGATGCTTTTTCATATCTGGGTGGCATTCCCTTATCTGCTCTTCAGAGCAGTCCTGCGGTGTTCCTTTGAGCTTCTCTGGATAGGTACATTTACCTTTACACATTTCAGACACCTGCAAAACCTATTCTTTTTATAGCATTTAAACTATCAAGTTTATAGTAAGAGAGTAACTACTGTGGAAGAAAGTATTTGCAACTGCTTATGCTTCGCCGAAGGGATACTCGATGCCATTAGCAAGAAGTGGTCTCTGCTCGTAATCAACGCGTTAGGGAACCATGAAACGTTGAGGTACACAGAGCTGATGAGCGAATTAGAAGGCATAAGCCCCAAATCGCTGGCAGACACTCTAGCAGAACTGTGCAAACAAGGATTAGTTCAACGAGAGGCACTAGCAGAGATACCTCCCCGGGTTCAATACTATTTGACGAAGGACGGAAAACAGCTAAGAAAAGCTATTGATCCCTTATTGCAGTGGGCGCTGACCAGGGCCAAAGCGTCCGGTAAATGCTCCTCCAGATACAAGAATGCCAAGGCCCATCTTTTGAAGACGACGGATAGACAAGTGAAGAAATGCAACTGAGCATCTTCTGAAAAACTGAATATCAACGAACAACGCGATAACAGAAACTAAGCAATAAAGTCCCAGAAGATCTTCGAAGCAGTTTCAACGACAAAAATGCTTGGAATCCCTCTGGGGCGCGCGCTGAAATTGAACTACTGCTAGAGGCCTAGTTGAGGGATAAAGGCAAGATAGGCGTGTCGGAGCTCGTCACGATCTATTCGGTCGTAAATGTCTATGGCTTCTCGGCGTCGGTCTCCTCTCAGTGCCTTGATGAATTCTCTGTCCATGCCTGCTCGTCTTAGGTGAGTGGTGAACCAGTGTCTGAAGCAGTGAGGGGACACGTGATCTTCAGGCTTGGGGGACTTTGGATTGTGCAGGCCTACTCTTTGTGCGTACTTGGCAACCATTGAGTATATGCCGTTTCTATTCAGCCTGAGGCCGTGCTCACCAATGAAAAGTGCGGGGGTTGCAGGATTGATCTTCTCGCGTTGGCTTATCCATCGTTTCAGCAGCCGTGCTGTCTCGTCGTCGAAGAAGACTATTCTTCCGCTGCGTTTCTTGAATCGATTTCGCTTCATCGTTATTGATTGCATAGTCCAGTCGATGTCGTTCACGTCCATAGCGATCAGTTCTCCGCGTCTTACGCCTGTTTTGGCTAGTACTGTCATGATGGTTTTGTCACGGGTGTCTATGACGGAGTTTATGAGGAGACTCATTTCCTCCACTGTCAGTAGTTTCCGTGGTGATTCGTCATCTCCTGCGTTCTCCTTTTTGTATCGTCGGAGGTATCGTTTTCTCACTCCTGGCACAGGGTTCCTCTCCAGGTAGTCTTCGAATACTAGGAATTCGTACAGTCCACCTATCCCTGTTAGGTCGTTTTCTAAGGTTTTCTGGTCTACACCCTGAGAGTACCTGTGACGAATGTAGTCGTGCAACACATGTTTGTCGCCATTTACTATGGCGATTCCCAGTTGGTCTAGGTAGGCTAGGTATTGTTTGAGGCTGGATCGGTAGCGACGTATCGTCTCCGCGGTTAACTGTCGGTCTCGGCAGTCCTCGATGAATAATTCTAGGAGGTTCTTGGGGCTGGGCGGCTGAATTAGAGTTTGTTGATGCGTCAGCCTTTCCATTTCCATCCCCTTCGCATCTTCTCTACAATTCCGTAGGCCTCCAGATTCTCCAACTGTCTGGCGACAGCCTTAACCAGAGGTGTGTCACGCGGATCAATCTTCAATAGGCGTAGCAGGTGATCTGAATCAACGCTATCACCCTTTTTCAGTAGTTCAATAAGTCGTCTATCGTATCCTCGGATGCCTTTGAAGGTCTCATCTAGGAATGGGTCGGCTCTATATCGGCGCAGCTCATTCTCGACCTTTTCTAGAGCAAGTTTGAGGATCTCATTATCCCTTGTCAGTTTCTCAATGTTCTCGTCTTTTTCTCTTAGTTGCTGAATCAGTGTTGCGCGTGGCTTGTAGTCTTCCTCACCCTCCTCCTGTCGTAGGGAGTTAGCCACATGTTCGTTAACAAAGTGCGATATCGAGACGTTGCCCTTCTTAGCCCTGGTCTTCCAGTCGTCCACCATTTCAACAGAAGGTAGGTAGACGTAGATAGATCGCTGCTTGATGGACTTGGTTTTACCCATGAAAACCTGTAAGAATAATGTAGGAAGGGGTATTTATATGTACTAGTAAAATGGTGCGGGGGGTGGGATTCGAACCCACGGAGGGCTACCCCACGGGATAACTCATCCTGCGAGGTAGTTCTTGAGTCTCACGCGCATATTCAATGCGCCCCGCGCATTTGACCTGGCTCTGCTACCC
>Ga0315291_10001650_pt1 | contig 29718 bp, 17 predicted proteins | sample YL17G12_20_MG_FD_203070 | JGI IMG/M metagenome (GOLD analysis project Ga0315291, IMG submission 203070) | Sediment microbial communities from Yellowstone Lake, YNP, Wyoming, USA - YL17G12_20 | ecosystem: Environmental > Aquatic > Freshwater > Lake > Sediment | place: USA: Wyoming | collected...
TTTCCTTTATTCCGCCCTGACCATCTTCGCCGCCGCCGAGCCATTCGTCGAGGGGCTGAAGGGCATAGGGGAGGAGCTAGGCATCAGTAAGTTCGTCCTCATCCAGTGGTTCGCCCCGCTGGCCTCGGAGGCGCCCGAGCTCACCGTGGCCGCCATCCTGGCCTCCCGCGGGCGGGCGCTTGCCGCCATGGTCATGCTCATCTCCTCCAAGGTCAACCAGTGGACGCTCCTAATCGGCAGCCTGCCGGTGGCCTACGGCATCTCGGGCGGCCACATTTCGCCGCTGCCGATGGACTCGCGCCAGGTGGAGGAGGTCTTCCTGACCGCCGCCCAGTCGGCGTTTGCTGTGGCCATCTTCGCCAGCCTGAGCATCTCCACCCGAGAGGCGCTCCTTCTCCTGGGGCTGTTCGGCACGCAGCTCTTTTTCACCGATCCCGCCGTGCGGTACGCGTACGGCGGGGTCTACCTGGCGCTGGCCGCTTTCCTCTTCTTTCAGGACAGGCACACCCTGCCCATCGTCTTTCGAGAGGCCAGGGGGCCGAGCGGCCAGCCGCCCGCCATGTCGACGGGTCCGCCAGGGGGCAAAAGGGCGCGAGGCCGAACGAAAAAGCCGAGCCGTTAGGCCCGGCCATGCGCTCGGCTCAACGAGCGTGGCGGGCGATGGGTGACTCGAACCTCTGGCCTTCTTTGTTTGAGCTATCTGGCGCTAAATGCTGTGCCCCCAATAGGGGAAGGGCAAACGAAAGCCGTGCAGTTATCGGCTGAAGAAGGCCGAGAGATTGCCAAGAAGGCAGCTGCTGCCAGGTGGTCAGCTAACGGCGAATCTTAGCGCTGAGGTGGCTGTTGTAGAACCACTTGCTGGATGGCTATCTGCTTCACAAAGGCTGTCCCCATCTGATTTTCAATCATCTTGTAGGCACCGGTATTCATGAGGCTAAGCATATAGCAGTGGTGAACCGTGAGAACCAGGTCTTGAAGCGTCTCGTTGCCCCGGTCTTCAAGTTTCTCTATTGTTAGGCCCATCGCCTCACATTCCTCTGTATGAATGTGGCGGTTGTGGGCCTTATTCCCGCGATAATCTGTTAACTGCCTCACGATGCGGCCGGCTTTCTCCTTGGCATCTGGCTCCCCTTCGAACATTACCGCTTCTAACTGATCCCTAACGAAGGCGTTTGACCATCTAATAGAGTTCTCGCATTGGCTGAGAAAAGTAGGTCGGTACTGACCGATTATGGTCTGCCACAGAAGTGCCTTTGTGGGGTCCTTTTTCACTTCGCGGTGAGCGCGCCGAAACTCCTGAATGACCCCATAACAGGGTACGTCCCGCAAGTGTGGATCAATGGGGCCAACGTTTGAGTGGGTGCCCATAAGTATCGCGCGGCACGAACACGCGATCATCGTACCTCCCGACATAGCTATCTGAGGGACAATAGCTCTGATGTCGGTGCCGAACATTTTGCGAAGATAGTTCACGATGGACTGGGTGGCGGCTATGCTTCCTCCTGGTGTGTGGAGAAGTAGGTCTAAGCCCTTGGACCGGTCCATGCGATGAACGGCCATCATGAAGCCGTTCTTGTCCTCATCATTGATGTCTAGGCCACTCACGTCGGGCTTCGACAGGAACCCAGAGTAGTAGGCAATAACGTTCCGCCCGGTATGTTCGTGCAGGAGGCTAATGTATTTTCGCCGAACTACGTCAACGGCCTGCTTTGCACGTTCTGGGTTATTGGCGTTCTCCCGAGCGTACTCGTTGATTTCCTGGAGAACGTCATTCCAATTCGGCATCGCGTGGGCGATCCTTCATTAGCCGGTGATGGGTTCCTCGTAGGCTCCGTAGGTGACGACCGTCGGGAAAACCTTCAGCGGCGTGGGCTGCGCAAGTGAAGAATTGTCAGGGAGCGGCCCGAAACTAGTTTGGAGTTGCTTGACGATTTCCGCGTACTGAGCCTCAAACTTCTTATCCTGTGCAATCTGCTTATCAGCCATTGTCTCCTCTTTCTTGCAACGCTCCCATTCTGCAATCTTACCACAACATGTCAAATCACTCGTCCTGATCAGGGTCTGTCCCCTCTAGGCACAGGTCTGCTTCCCCGACGTCTCTCCCCGGCTGGGCCGATGGTGCTTGACACGGCTCCGCTTGGGCCACGAACCGCCAGCCCTACTGGACAAAGCAGTAGGAATATTCAGGCCCCGTACATCGTTCCGCAGCCGATAGGTCGCCCAGCTCTGTGGGGGCAAGGCGTAGCATCTCCCAGCCGGATGGGCAACACATGGGGTCTGTTTCCAGGTATGCGTCCATCACCAGCTCTATGTACTCGCCCGCGGCTCGAACCGAGACCATCCCACCTCTGACGGCGAACTCCTCTGAATACGCCACGTGAAACCCGCCATCGGTCCATACCAACGCCGTGATGGTCGGCGCAGGGTGCTGCAGTCCCTCTGGGCCACCCTCCAGGCTCGTCTCCAGGAGCAGCACATCACCGATGTCCGCCTCGAACTGCACGGGCGTCAGCTCGGCATGAGCAATGGCGGTCGCTGTCTGAGGCTTGTCGTCGACTACGGGGCCGAGTTCCTCCAGTGGGTAGATCGCTGGCAAGAACTCGTAGAGGTTGAATGCCCTCTCCCACGAGCCATCTGCCCAGCGATACACCTCCAAGTACTGTCGGTCCGCATCCATCACCCCGCCTTGAGAGCCGAGGCCGGGCGAGGCGACACGCTCTTGCAGGTCGTAGGCAAGCTTGGCAAACGTCTCGTTGCTCAGCTCGAACTCGCCTATGCTTAGGTTCTTGGCAGCGGGGTCAGCCATCTGCTGTAGGGCGCCCAGATCGGGCCCTGTCGGGGTTGCCTCAGGCATGGGCGTTGAAGTGGGGCTGGCCTGAGCGGTCGTGGTAACGATGGGGGTGGGCGTAGGCGCGGGGGACGGGCTCTCCTCCGTCTCCTTGCAGCCAGCGAGCAGCACAAGGACTAGGAGGAAGGCCCCCAGGGCCGGCCAAAGCCTCCGGATAGCGATTCTTCGAGTCATCTTCTCCCCTCCGGTCAGCTAAGGGCCCTGTTCCTCGACGTAGCGAGCGGTCACTGTTCCCCCATTCTACTCGCAGGCGCGAGGGGTCGCAAGGGAGCATACTCGTGCGCTGCCTACTGTACACTTACCCCTCATGCTGGTGACGCGGGAGGGCGGGACGACGTGGACGTTCGAGCCGTGATGAGGAGGGTCGGGCCGCTTGGCCCCGCGCGAAGGTTCAAGTGGTGGGCGGTGCAGGGATTGAACCTGCGACCTCTTGCGTGTGAAGTATACGCCTGTGTGCGGTGTGGCGTCAATCTGGGGGAGGCCAGCGAAAACGGGCTAGTTATGGGGTCGCTAGTGAGATGATAACTGGACACTTTTGAGCGGCGCTAGGACGCGGTTCTGAACCTGGTGGTGGGGCCAGGGGAAAGATATGCTACCCCCAAGCTCTATCGCTATCTCAGCAGAGATTCTGAAACGATCTTTGCCGCAGCAATAGAGCACCTGTTGACAAAGTTGTCGCCGCGGTGTACATAAAAGGTGTTTCCGCGATGGCAACGCATAAGGCCCTACGCCCAGCCGGCCGGTAGCAGGTGGCATATGTAGTGCCAGAAGGCCGCTCGTAGCACGACAAAGCCGTTATTCGGAACGGGAGGTGTCACATGGCCAGCAAGCGTTTCGGTGCATTCATCATCTTCGCTCTACTGGCGTTAGCCCTCGCGGTATTCGCTTCGAGCGGCACCGGGGCTGGGGACTACAGACCGCAGAGTTCGTTCTCGGTGGCCGTCCCCGCAGCGGGTGTCGCCTCGAACACCACCCTGACCGTGACTATTCCCGCCCCCGACTACAACTATGAAGACTCCTCGATGTATAGCTTCATTCCCATCGACTGGCAGCTGGCACCGGGCGACCTGTTCCCCATCGGGGCGTGGATGGGCCAACTTTCTAGCAGTACTACCCTCGGCTTGCTCAATTCGGCATGCATATACAGCATATCGCCGTACTTCAACCTGTACAACGCCAGCGTCGACACCAGCCAACAGCTCACCCCAGCCGAGATGGCCTGGACGAATACCGCGACCCTCCCTCCCGACGCCAACGCCGACGACATCCCGGACTACCTCCAGAAGTACCCCCACTTCCTGAATCTGATGCTCGACCCGGACGGGGCAGGCGTCAGGCCGCCCCTGGTGCCGCATGCGCGCTACGCCGGCCACAAGCTGGTGGCCACCAGTTGGATGCTCATCCAGATTGTTATCCTGGACCCCGGCCAGCTCGCGCAGCTCCCCGCTATCAAGGCCCAGATGGGCCCTGAGCTGGGCTGGGGCATACTAACTGTTCTGAATAACCCGATCGACCAGATTGAGAATCCTGGGGCCGTCAGCGACTTCTGCACGAGCCTGCAGAGCATCACCACCCTCTACGGGACGGACGCGGCTGGCAGCAACCCGCCAGATGAGATCCTCAACCCTTCCCATTACGGGGCCTACGGCTGGTTCACCGGCGGCGCTACTGGCAACCCCTCCCAGACAAACCCGCCGGACAACAGCGGCATTCTGGGCAAGGACACGCACCTGAACCGCACCTACAGCCAGAGCGAGCGCGACTTCGACGGTGACGGCTTCGAGAACGACTTTGACCCCTGTTTCTACACACCGGACCCGACTTGGAACCCGCGGACAACGGGCTCCCTTTCAGTTGGTAACTGCGTGGTTGGTGCGGCGGGCGACCAGGACTGCGACGGCCTGCCCAACACCTGCGACCCCTTCCCGGCGGTGTACGACGATGTCGGACTGGTCGAAGATGAGGACGACGACGGCTACAACAACCGCCAGGACATCTGCCCGCTGGTGGCCGACGGCCCGGGCCCGGGCAACCAGCTCGATACCGACGGGTTGATCGAGAACGCTGACCTGGGGCCCAAGCCGGACTCCATTGGCGACGCCTGCGACGACAGCGACAATGACGGCAAGGAGGACGGCAGCACCGTAGCGCCGGGAACCGCCGGCAGCGGCAACTGCCGCGACGGCATCAGCAACGACGCCGACGGTCTGGTCGACATGCTCGACCCGCAGTGCCTGGTCTGGACGGACAAGGGAGAGATAGCGGCAGGCGGGCGCACGCAGTTGGAGATCTACGGCACGAACCCGGGCACCGGCCTCTACTTCCACGCCATGCCCTGGGCTGCGGTGTGCATCGGCGACACGGACACTGACGGCGACGGCTACTGCAACGACCTGGAGACCCAGCTCGGCAGCAACACGGCCGTCGCCGGCAGCAAGCCCGAGAGCCTGGTGATAGACGCCTCGCTCAGCGGGGTCGGGGCCAATGTCAAGCCGTCGGCCAGGGTTCCCCAGAGCTGCAGCGACGGCGTGGACAACGACGCCGACACCAAGATCGACGGCGCCGACAACAGCGCGCTGGGCTGCGACCCGACCAAATACGCCGGGGACGGTGACCGCGACGGCGTACCTGACGCCAGCGACAACTGCGGCCTCTTGTGCCAGGTCCCCAACCCTGAACAGCACGACGCCGACCTCGACGGCAAGGGCGACGCCTGCGACGCCGACAGCTTCGTTGACATGACCACTAACAGCGACGCCGACAGCTTCGTTGACAGCTGCGACAACTGTCCTACCACTACCTCTGAGGACCAGACCGACACCGACGCCGACGGCTGGGGCGACGCCTGTGACGGTGACAGCGACGACGACGGGTTCGCCGATCAGATCGAGTGGTACCTGGGCACCGATCCGGCCGACAACTGCCCCGACAATGGCAGCGACGATGCCTGGCCCCTGGACATGGACAACAGCACCTCTATCACCGTGGTTGCAGACGTTTTCAGGTACGTTGGCAACATCGGCAGGACCATATCCGAGTACCCGAGCCTCAGGCGCCTCGACCTCAACGGCGACGGGGTCATCACCGCGGTGAACGACGTCACCCGCTTCTACCGGGGGATGATCGGTGCGTTCTGCGGCGTGGTTACACCCCACCCACCGTCGTGGTCGCAGGGCGCACCTGTCACCATGGACATCGACCCAGACATAACGGGCAACAGCGCCAACACGCTGGGAACGGTGGAGAGCTGTGTCCGGGTGGACGTGCCCAGCCCGGCCTTCGATGGCGTCAGCGACTACAACATCGACATCGTCGTGACCGGCGACACGCAGGCGCCGGTCGCCTACGACGCATCGCTGAACTACGACAACACCAAGGTTCACATCGCTGCTCCTGGCACCAACCCCAAAATCAAGATGCCAACAATCGGAAGCTGGCCGATAGATCTAAGTGAGGCGCGGCCGGATTTGGTTAGCCCCTGGCATGCCGCAGCGGTGTACCTCCTGCCGCCGGACGCGGGCACTGCCGGCAACGGCACCCTCGTCCGGGTGGGCCTGGACATCGGCGGCTCGGGCTTGGAGACGTTCAGCCTGAATGCGGCCCCCCTGACTGCGTACGCGTCGGATGGCCTTATTCACCCGGTCGTGCTCGGTTCGGGCAAAGTGGCCATCAACACCCCTTGCCCGGCGCTGGAGGTTGACCTGAGCGTTGCCTCCGCGATCACCGCAGCGCCGGCCACCCTCGCCGTCAGCGTGAATGGGACGCTGAGCGTGTCCACCACGGGCACCCACACCAACCTGCCGCTGCCCGACACGGTCAACGCAACCGTCAGGCACACGGTCACAGCCCCTGCCGGCTGCACCGTGAACGCCGGCCCCTCGGCCACCGACTCTTGGACGGGTGACCTGGCCGGCGGCGCGAACCACGTCCTGAGCACGGACTTCACGATCCACTGCTCGGAGGCCAGCGACCACCAGTTCACGGTGGTCAACACGATCACGCTGAACACCGCCGACTACACTGACCCGACCCCGGCCAACAACACCGACACGAAGAACCCGTCGGTCGAGATCACGACGGTCAGCGACATCAAGATCACCAGCTTCTCGGTGGTCTACACCCGCAAGATCGACAACAACGCCGACACCGTGCCGGACCTGGCCGTAGCGAACGTCAGCACACCCACCAACGTCATCCTGCGCAAGGTCGTCCACAACAACGGCCCCTACGGGCCGACCGAGGTGAAGCTGGCCAAGACGGGAATGGTAATGCCCTACCCGCCGCCTTACACCCAAGATGCCACCGTAACGGCCTATGACGAGGAGCAGGCGATCCTGCCGGTGAGCATCGCGACCACGGTGGATGAGACATTCGTGATCACCTGCAACGACGGCGCTGTGGGCAAGGTAGCGGTGTTCGCATTCACGAACAACGTCACCGTCAAGGACGCCCACATCACAGACCCCTCACCGCCCACCGCCAATGCGACACTGCCGGTGTTGTGTGTGGCGCGCTTCGCGCCGGGCTTCGTGGCAACCATTGACGAGGACACCTGCGACATGAGTTCGCCGGTGGATGACATCTGCCTGCTGGGCCTGCCCTGCAAGAGCTTGACCACGATCGCCATTCCGGCCGACGTCCCCAAGCAGCCGCTGTCCCTGATCCAGATCATCGTACTACCTGCGGCACTGCAAATCACCCAAAGCACGAGCACCACCACCGGCTCGGTCGTGGGTCAGAGCTCCTTCAGCGTGATTGCCCACCTCCAGGACATTGTTCCCGGGTGCGCGCTGACTATCGGCAGCATCGCCATCCAGTACGACGCGTGCATGCCGGGCGAGTGCCCCAACGACCCGACGCCCGCGAATCCGGGCGGCCTGCCGCCGCTCGATCTGTTCCCTGGGGCGCCGGCTCCGCAGACGCCGTGGGGCGCCGGCATGGCCTTCGTTTACTGGGCGCCGCAGTTGGACGCCATCAACAACACCGTCGCCGCTCTCTACCCCGGCTCGACGTTGTGGGCCCACTACGCTGCCACCACGGGTCAGCCTCTGAACACGCCGATCAACATCCTGGTGTGGAAGCTGGCGGATGGCCGCTGGCTGACCATCGGGCAGACCCTCAGCTTCCGGGCCAACAACCCGGACAACGACCTCGACGGTCTCTGGGATGACGTCAACGACGCCGACGACGACGGCGACACCATCTTGGACGGCAAGCCGCGCGACAACGCCCCCAACCCCTGCATCGCTCTCGGCAACCCCGTCGGCTGCGCCGACAACTGCCCGCTGAACGCCAACGCCGACCAGGCGGACGCCGACGGCGACGGCGTGGGCAATGCCTGTGACCACAACCCTGCCCCGAACCACAACCTGGACATGCCGACCTACACGTGCAGCCCGTACCAGTCCGACACGCTGAGCCTGGGCGAGGGCGAGAGTTCGGTGGGCACGTGCAACGGTGAGGTTCTGCGCACGTGCGAGGTCGCGGGCGTGTTCCCGGTCACCGCGATCCTGATTCGCGAGGACACGAGCGAGGCCACGATTCTGAACGACACGATCACCTGCATCGACGTCGAGGATGAGGACAACGATGGCGTGCCCAACAGCACCGACCTGTGCCCCGGCACTGCTCCAGGCGCCCCTGTCGACGCAAACGGCTGCTCAAATCCCCAGGTGGACCCTGACGAAGATGGCATTTGCAGCCCCGGAGCACCGAGCGGGGGGCCCGCTGGCTGCACAGGCATCGACCTGTGCCCCGGCACTGCTCCAGGCGACCCTGTCGACGCAGACGGCTGCTCAAATGCCCAGGTGGACCCTGACGAAGATGGCATTTGCAGCCCCGGAGCACCGAGCGGGGGGCCCGCTGGCTGCACAGGCGCCGACAACTGCCCCTTCGAGGCTGAGGACTATGACGGGTATGACACCGACGCCTGCCCTGATCCCGACAACGATGGCGACACTATAGTCGATGCTTGCATTGATCAGGACCTCGATGGCTTGTGCGACCCTGGGCCTATCAGCGGCACAGAGAACGCGCCCATCACCGCCAGCCAGCTCTATATGAGCCGGCCCAACGGGATGCCCGCTCCGCTCTGGCCCGCCATCCTGGACAACTGTCGGGACACTCCGAACCCTACTCAGGCCGACGCCGATGGCGACCGTATCGGCGACCTGTGCGATTCAATCAACAATCCGGACAACGACGATGACGGCATCGTCAACGCCATAGACGGAGTAGTCGTCGGCGGGCACTTCCACGACCAGTCCGCCTTCGTGTCTGAGAACTTCACCGATGCCCACCTGCCTCTAGGGGGGTCGACTTATGGTCGGACCTTTGGACGCATACTTGATCGCGCTGATCTCTCACTTGCGATTAGCGATCTTGTGCCGAACACACAACCTGCCCAGGAGGGTGTGAGGATAGAGGCTTCCGGCGGAACTGGCACAGCCCAAGTATCTACCTGCGGGTTCGCGACGTTGAGCCTGACAGCGGGGAACGCGGTCGACGTAAGATGCGGCAGCGTGACAATTGAGGTTGTCTCTGGACCGGTAAGCGCAGAGTTCGGCTCAATAGAGGTTTTTCTCTCCACGGGGGCCTTGGCAACCGTAGAAGAGACATCTCCCAATGTCTTCTTGGTGAGCAATTCTCCAAGCAGCTCGGGCTCCGTGCTCGTTGAAGACCAGCCGATTCCATCAGGGGGGTCACTTGAGGTGTGCAGCGGTGACAATGACTGCGACGGTGATGACGTTCTGGACGGAGCGGACAACTGTCGTACGGCGGCAAACCCAGGGCAGACCAACACAGACGTCACGACTGACCCGCCAGGTGACCCTCTGGGCGACGCCTGCGATAGCTGTCCGTCGGTTGCCAACCCCGACCAGACCAACACCGACGCGAACCTGGAGGCAGTCGGCGCGTCGGTGGCAGGCGACTCGCTGGGCGATGCGTGCGATGACAATGACGACAACGATGGGTTCGGCGATGACGTTGAGATCTACCTGAACACTGTCGGCCTGGACAACTGCCCCGGGAGCCCACCCGGTTCGGGCGGCGACGCTTGGCCGCTGGACAACAACATGGACGGCGACGTCTCCGTCACCGGCGATGTCTTCAACTACGTCGGGCGCATCGGGGCCGCGCCGGGCTCGCCTAACTGGTGGCAGCGCCTCGACCTTGACATGAGCGGCGACATCAGCGTCACCGGCGACGTGTTCATGTACGTAGGTAAGATCGGGGCGACGTGCACGTAGGAGCAGCACCGCTCGTCTTGGCTGAGGGAGCCGCGCCGACCGTCCTGCAGCTGGCGACACCATGTTCCCATGGTGCGGTTCGTGGTGGCGCAACTTCTTCCCTTGCCCACACCCGCGTCCGTGAACAGTGTTCAGCGTCAGCGAAAGTGAGATGATAACTGGACACTTTTGAGCGGCGCTAGGACGCGGTTCTGAACCTGGTGGTGGGGCCAGGAGAAGGATATGTCACACCTCAACTCAACAGCGCTCTCTCAGGCAGCTTATAGAGAGAGGCATGAGAATCCCTAGCTCCTATGCAATGCGCGAATTTTCTCGCGCCCTCGCCCCCAGCCGCGCCAGTTAAAGTACCCCGGACACCGAAGCGCCCGCCCACGCGCATACGCCTGCGCGTGTCCTTCAGCCCGCATTGTCTGACTCCCGCTCACCAACGCCCTCGCGTGGCCCGTGGTGACCGTAGGAGCTTCCCTTGCCAACCCTCGCGGTTGCGGGTAGGGTGACAGCGGAACGTGCCAGATTTGACATCTTCTACATATTCTGGCACAATCTGAGGGCCGGCCCGTAGTCTCTGGGATGTCCACATCCCTCAAGTTCCAAAGAGGGGAATGCTGATGAGACTAGCAAGGCTTCTCCCGCTCTTTGTCGTATTGCTGCTCGTCTCCTGCTTCTCAGCGCAGGCCGACGAACCGCCCTCTGACCGCCCAGATGTGCGCTCCGCTCCGTCCACCGACATAGATTTGGACGTTGAGGCACTCCCACCGAAGGGGCCGCCCAAGCTCGAGTCCGCGCTCTGGCTGCTGGTGGAAGCGCAACGGTCGGCCGGCCTCGCGGGACTCTCGGCCGAGGCAGAGCGCTCGGCGATTGCGCTGCAGGATGGAGCGGTTCGAGTCATCATTGAGGCCCAGCCTGGCCAAGCCAGCGCCGTCGCGGACGAGGCGGGCCGTCAAGGAGGAGTCGTAGAGACGAGCTACGGCGACCTTGTCCAGGTTCTCGTGCCGGTCGGGGATCTGGAGGCTCTGTCGAATAGCGACGGGGTGCGGTTCGTGCGGCAACCGACAAGGTATTTCCCAGAAGCGGTCACGGGGGAGGGCGTAGGCCTCGTGAACGCGGATGACTGGCACGCCGCAGGAATCACGGGAGGCGGAGTGAAGGTGGCGGTCTTGGATGGCGGATTTTCCGGCTATTCCTCCCTCCTGGGCAGCGAACTGCCGAGTTCTGTGACCACACAGTCCTTTAGGGCAGACCATGACATCACAGGGGGCGGCGCAGTGCATGGCACCGCCGTCGCTGAAATCGTCCACGAAGTGGCTCCCGGTGCCCAGATGTACCTGGTGAACTTCCAGACCGATCCTGAACTAGCCAACGCCGTGAGTTGGATTGTGAGCCAGGGAGTCGACGTCATCAACTACTCCATGGGATGCTCAACCTGCGGGCCAGGCGATGGTACGGGCTTCGACAATGAGCTTGTCAGCTGGGCAGTGTCCAACGGAGTGGTTTGGTCCAGCGCTGCGGGCAACGAGGCCGATGCGCACTGGACGGGCATGTGGAGTGACCCAGATGCGGACGGGTGGCTCAGCTTTAGCGGGAGCGACGAAAGTAATGACGTCTTCCTATACGCAGGCGAGATCGTATGGTTTGGGGTCAAGTGGGCGGATTCTTGGCCCGCTGGCTGTAGAGATTACGACTTGGTCATCACGAATAGCTCATCCATCATCCTGGCGACCTCGGTCAATGTTCAAGACTGTTTCACTGCTTCCCCTGTGGAGGATGTGTGGTTCGTAGCTCCATACAACGACACGTTCAAAATATGGATTCCTCGGTACGCCGCGACAGGCACCCCCCGCTTTCACGTATACATATACCCTCCGTACCCCATGCAATACGTGGTCCCGAGCCGTAGCTTGTCCATCCCTGCAGACAACCCTAACGCCGTCTCCGTCGGCGCTGTGCCCTGGTCAAGCCCGAGCACCATCGAGCCCTTTAGCTCGCAGGGACCGACCGAGGACGGCAGGACGAAGCCGGACCTAGTCGCGCCTGACTATGTGAGCGGCGCCACCTATGGCCCGTCGGGCTTCTCCGGCACGTCTGCCGCATCGCCGCACGTCGCTGGTGCAGCAGCCCTCGTGAAGCAGGCATACCCAACCTACAGCCCGGCCCAGATCAAGAGCTTTCTGGAGGGGCGCGCCGCCCCCCTGGGCGCGGCGGGCAAGGACAACATCTACGGCTCTGGGCGGCTCAACCTCGGCTCGATTCCTGACGCGGATGGGGACGGCGTCATCGACGGCTGGGACAACTGTCCTTCCACTTCCAATGCCAACCAGCTAGACCGCGATGGCGACGGGAGCGGCGACGTCTGCGACAGCGACGACGACGGGGATGGTCGGTCGGACGGCACAGACAACTGCCCCTCGGTGCCCAACGCCGACCAGGCTAACACTGATGGAGATGCCCAGGGCAACGCCTGCGATCCCGATGATGACAACGACGGCGTCCAGGATGCCCCCAACGTCGACGGCGCGACAGCGAACCTCGACGGCGACAGCGACAACGAGACGGTCATCCAAACGAAGCAGATGGACTCCGGCTGGGCATGGCCCCAGGACTCAGACGGGGACGGCGACTGGGACGTCATTCTAGTGGGCGTGGTAACGCTTGGCGGGGCGGCTAGGGCCATGAATCTAGATGGCGACGGAGAGAACGAGGCGGTGGTCATAGATCCGGGTCTGTCAGCCGGCGCCTTCATGTGGTGGAACCTCGACGGTGACGCTGACAAAGACATCGTGGTCGTCGGCGGCACCCAGGGCCTCCTAGCGCCGGGCCTGGACGTTGACGCCGACGGGGAGGCGGAAGCGGTGATCTGGGAGCCGGACTTGGGTGCAGGCAACACCGTCAACAAAGACGTCGACGGCGATGGCGACGTGGACATCCGCTGGATCGGGGCCACGGTGGCGGGCGTAGACAACTGTCCCACCACTAGCAACGCAAGCCAGACCGATTCGGACTCGGACGGTCTTGGAAACGTCTGCGACCCCGACGACGACAACGACACCGTCCTCGACGCGTCGGACAACTGCCCCACCGTCAGCAACCAGGACCAGGCGGACAGCGACGGCGACGGCGTACCTGGCACCCAGCCTCCCCCCGGGGCTACCTGGGGCGGCAATGCCTGCGACGCCGACGATGACAACGACGGCTTCAACGACGCGATCGAGGCATACCTGGACACCGACCCCCTGGATGCCTGCCCCGACGTTGTCGGTGCCGACGACGCCTGGCCGCTGGACAACGACATCAGCAAGGACATCACGGTTACCGGCGATGTGTTCGCCTACCGCGACCGCATCGGCGCCGGGCCCGGCGACCCCAACTGGTGGCAGCGCCTCGACCTCGACGGCGACGGCAGTCTCAGCGTCACCGGCGATGTATTCCTGTATAGGAACAAGATCGGCGAGACGTGCGAGTAGGGCGTCCCAGAGTGCGACCACCGTGAGGCAGGCTTGCCCCCTGCTGCTGGTGAACGCCATCGTCTGGTTCGTGATCGCCCAGGGGTGACCGTAGCTCCTTCCCTTGCCAACCCTCGCGGCTGCGAGTAGGATGGGCCGTTAGTGAACATCCGCGCTTGCTGCTACTGTTTGCCGGTCGCTTTCGGCAAGAACGGCCGTGAGGAGGCTTGACAGGGCGTCGATTGGCAGTAGACTGTGGGTGGTTATGTCTAGACCTTAGCGGACCCGGGAGGAGCCGATATGAAAGCACATGGCATTCTTGGCCTGACCTTGATCCTTGCCTTCCTGGCGACCATCGGCGGGGCGCCCCAGGCCGGGGCTGCGGGGGACAGCGACAACGACGGGTTCAGCGACGACATCGAGGCCTACCTGGGCACCGACCCCATGGACAACTGCCCCGACAACTCCACCGACGATGCCTGGCCCCTGGACATGAACATGGACACCTGGGTCAATCTTATCGGCGACGTGTTGCCCTACGTCGGCAAGATCGGCCTCCTGGACACGGACCCCGGCTGGAGCCCGGCCGTACAGCGCCTTGACCTCAACGGCGATGGTGCCATCAGCGTGGTGGGCGACGTGGGCCGCTTCTACCGGTGGATGCTAGGTAAGCACTGCGACGGAGGTACCCCCCACCCACCCTCATGGTCGGAGGGCGCGCCTGTCACCATGGGCATTGATCCGGAGATCACAGGCAACAGCGCCAACACGCTGGGAGACCTGGAGGCGTGCGTACGAGTCGATGTGGCTCCCCAGAATTTGGGAGACAGCGTCCCAGACCACACGATCGATGTCTACGTGTCCGGCGCCACCCAGGCGCCCAGCGGCTACGACGCCTGGGTGGTATACGACCCTGCCCGGGTGGACCCGGTGAGCTGGGATGACCTCATCAAGCTTCCAGGGGCTACCAGGTTCACCAACGAGATCGGCTCCCGCTTAAACGCTGGTGCCGCTTACTTAGACGGGGGGACCGGCATTGCCGGAGACGGCACCATCGTCAGGATAGACCTGGACGCGAAGTCGGACGGCTATACCTGCTTCACTTTCGGCTTTGCAGAGGCGTACTCGTCTGTCGACATGATGCACCCGACCGTTCCTTGGGCGGCCTGCTTAGCCATCAACATGGACTGCCCGTTGGCACAGGCGGACCTGAGCGTTGCCTCCGCGATCACGGCAGCGCCGGCCACCCTCGCCGTTAACGCTCCTGGGACGCTGAGCGTGAGCACCACAGGCACCCACACCAACGCTCCGCTGCCCGACACGGTCAACGCAACCGTCAGGCACACGGTCACAGCCCCTGCCGGCTGCACCGTGAACGCCGGCCCCTCGGCCACCGACTTCTGGACGGGTGACCTTGCTGGCGGCGCGAACCACGTGCTGAGCACGGACTTCACGGTCCACTGCTCGGAGGCCAGCGACCACCAGTTCACGGTGGTCAACACGATCACGCTGAACACCGCCGGCTACGCTGACCCGACCCCGGCCAACAACACCGACACGAAGAGCGCTGTGGTCGAGATCACGGCGGTCAGCGACATCAAGATCACCAGCTTCACTACGGTATACACCCGCAAGATCGACAGCAACGGCGACACCATCCCCGACCTCGCCGTAGCGAACGTCAGCACACCCACCAATGTCATCCTGCGCAAGGTCGTCCACAACAACGGCCCCTACGGACCGACCGAGGTGCTGCTGGCCAAGTCGGCGATGGTGATGCCCTACCCGCCACCTTACACCCAAGATGCCACCGTAACGCCCTACGACGAGGAGCAGCGGATCCTGCCGGTGAGCATCGCGACCACGGTGGATGAGACATTCGTGATCACCTGCAACGACGGCGCTGTGGGCAAGGTAGCGGTGTTCGCATTCCACAACGCCGTAACCGTCAAGGACAGCCACATTACGGACCCCACGCCGCCCACCGCCGACGTGCAACTGCCGGTGTTGTGTGTGGCCCGCTTCGCGCCGACCTTCGTGGCAACCATTGACGAGGACACCTGCGACATGAGTTCGCCGGTGGATGACATCTGCCTGCTGGGCCTGCCCTGCAAGAGCTTGACCACGGTCGCCATTCCGGCCGACGTCCCCAAGCAGCCGCTGTCCCTGATCGAGATCATCGTACTACCTGCGGCACTGCAAATCACCCAAAGCACGAGCACCACCACCGGCTCGGTCGTGGGTCAGAGCTCCTTCAACGTCGTGATCCACGTCCAGGACGCTAATGACTCGTGCTCGTGGACTATTGGCAGCCCCAGCGCCCTCCAGTACGACTCGTGTATGCCGCCCGAGATTGAGCCGGCATGTCCCAGGGCTTCCGGGCCCAACCCGGGCTTGGCGCTGTTCCCTGGGGCGCCGGCTCCGCCGCCGCCCACTGGCCCCGGCTTGGCCTTCGTTTACTGGGCGCCGCAGTTGGACGCCATCAACCGGTTCGTGACAATGTACATGTTCCCCGGCTCGACGCTGTGGGCCCACTACGTTGCCACCACGGGTAACCCTCTGAACATCCCGATCAACATCCTGGTGTGGAAGCTGGCGGATGGCCGCTGGTTGAGCATCGGGCAGACCAAGAACCCGGACACCGATCTCGACGGCGCCGCATGGCCCGCCAACCCCGTAGCCGGGTGGGATGACGTCACTGACAACGACGACGACGGCGACACCATCCTGGACGGCAAGCCGCGCGACAACGCCCCCAACCCCTGCATTGGCCTCAACAACCCGCCTGGCTGCGCCGACAACTGCCCGCTGATTGCCAACCCCACCCAGGCGGACAGCGACTCCGACGGTGTGGGCGATGCCTGTGACCACAACCCTGCTGTCGCCAACCACGACCTGGACATGCCGAACTACACGTGCAGCCCGTACCAGTCCGCCACGCTGAGCCTGGGCGAGGGCCAGGTGCCGGCGGACGGCTGCAACGATGAGGTTCTGCGCACGTGCGATGCCGCGGGCGTGTGGCCGGTCGCCGCCATCCTGATTCGTGAGGACACGGGCGAGGTCATAGTGAAGACTGATACGATCAACTGCATCGGCGTCGTGGATGAGGACAGCGATGGCGTGCCCGACAGCAGCGACCTGTGCCCCGGCACTGCTCCAGGCGCCCCTGTCGACGCAAACGGCTGCTCAAATCCCCAGGTGGATCCTGACGAAGATGGCATCTGCAACCCCGGAGCACCGAGCGGGGGGCCCTCTGGCTGCACAGGCTCCGACAACTGCCCCTTGGTCCCCAACCCGGACCAGACGGACTCAGATGGCGACGGCGCGGGCGACGCCTGCGACAACTGCCCGCTTGTGCCCAACCCTGGCCAGGAGAACAACATCCACCCAGGGACCCCCGAAGGTGACCACTGCGAGGATCCGGAACCCGACGGCGTGTTCGACATCGTCGACAACTGCCCGTCCACCGCTAACCCTGACCAGACGGACACCGACAGCGATGCCCTGGGCAACGCCTGCGACCCCGACGACGACAACGACGGCCTAAGCGATGAGGATGAGACGACGGTCCACGGCACCGACCCCCTGGACGCCGATACCGATGACGACGGCCTCAACGATGGGTTCGAGGTGAGCATCGGCACGAGCCCGCTCCTGCCCGATACCGACGGCGACGGATTCTCCGACCGCGTCGAGCGCAACCTGGGGTCGGACCCGCTGCTCAACAGCAGCCGCCCCGAGCACAACTCCGTCGCCGACACCTGTACAGACACGATTGACAACGACCTCGACACCCTGGTCGACGCCGCTGACCGGGGCTGCGTTGGCGGACCGCCGCCCCCAGACGTGACGATCAATACGGGCTTCTGGGGGCCCATGCCCGACGGCACGGCGGCCGGAAGACGTGGCTCGCCCATCACCGTCACAAAGACGGTCAGGGCCGTCAGCGTCCAGATCACTGTTGCCCAGGTCGACGGCGTGCCCCCCGTCATCCAGGGGCTTATGACCGACGCGTCCGGCGGCGCCGGGACCGCCTGGGAGTTCAGCTACATTCCTCCCTATCAATGGCCGCCGCAGTCCATGACCAGCGTCACCATGTGCCTGGACACCGATGGCGACGGTGAGCACGACGACGGCTGCCAGGTGGCGGGCATCTTCCTCGTCGACCCCAGCGGCGTCGTCTTCGAAGCCGACACCGGCACGCCCATCGCCGGCGCCACCGTCACCCTCAAGCGCCTGAACCCGGTGCAGTCCACCTACGTGGAGATGAGTCCCACCCTTTACGCGGGAATGTTCGAGCCGGAGGTGAACCCGCAGACCACCGGCAGCGATGGCCGCTATGCCTGGAACGTGGTGGCCGGGGAATACTTGGTTGAGGTCGAGATCGCTGGGTGCTCACCAGCCACGAGTGAGGCGGTGATCGTCCCGCCGCCGGTCACCGATCTAGACGTGGGCCTCACCTGCCTGGACACCGACGGCGATGAGGTGCGAGACTACGCCGACAACTGCCCGCTCGTAGACAACGAGGATCAGAAGAACACCGACGCTGATCTGGAGGCCGCCGGTGCGTCGGTGGCAGGCGACTCGCTGGGCGATGCGTGCGATGACGATGACGATAACGATGGGTTCGCCGATGACGTTGAGATCTACCTGAACACTGTCGGCCTGGACAACTGCCCCGGGAGCCCACCCGGTTCGGGCGGCGACGCCTGGCCGCTGGACAACGACATCACCAAGGACATCACGGTTACCGGCGACGTGTTCGCGTACGTGGGCAAGATCGGCTGTAGCGTGCAGATCACCCCGACCTGTCGCCGCCTCGACCTGGACGTGAGCGACGACATCTCCGTGACGGGCGACGTGTTTATGTACGTGGGGCGCATCGGGGAGACGTGCGAATAGGGCGTCCCAGAGTGCGGCCAACGTGAGGCAGGCTTGCCCCCTGCTGCTGGCCAACGCCATCGTCTGGTTCATGGTGGCGATGGGGTGACCGTAGCTTCTTCCCTTGCCCACACCCGCAGCCGTGAATAGTGTTTGGCGTCAGCGAAAGTGAGACGATAACTGGACACTTTTGCCCAGCGCCAGAACTCGGTTCTGAACCTGCTGGTGGGGCCGACGCAGAGATATGCGACACCTCAACCCTCAAGCAAGCGCTCTCTCAGGAGGGGCACTGAGCCGACAATCCGACCATTGTAAAACAGGCGAGTAACAATTCCTGTGATACACTTCCTAAGGATGGGAGGTGCGGACATGCGTAGGTGTTGGCAATGCCTCGTTGATCTCGCTACCTTCTGTAGCGTCCCGCCACGTTGGATTGTCCTACTGGTTGCCGTTGTCATTGTGATGCTTCTCTTATGGCAGCCTTGTTTTTACTGGAAACCGGACTGTTTGCCGAATGGAAATTGCCCATAGTTCATTCTCCGACTCCCGCCAGTTGGCCCGTTTGAATGCCTAGTGGCACATCTTTATACCAGGCAAAGGCGTTAGGGTGCCCTTCCCTGTATGCCTTTCGCAGCGGACTGTCGCGCAACTTCTGATATACCATAGCCATCCCCCATCTAATGCGCGATTTTTCTCGCGCCCATGTGCCCCAGCGCGCCCAGGAAACCAGGGGGACACCGAACGCCCGCCCGCACGCCCATGTACACACGTATCTATTAGCCTGCATAATTTTGGAGGGGCAATTGAATGCTGCAAAGGGAACCGCCAACCTGGGCCTTGACGCCTTCGAGACTTTCTAGCATGATGGGGCCGCCGCCTTGGGGAGAGGAGCGAAGCCATGAAACGGGTCGTTTGTGTAGCGATATTCGCCGTCCTGGTGCTAGCCGCCTGCAATGGGGGCCAGGCTGGGCAAGAGACGCCGAACCCGACAGCCACCCCGATAGGATCGGGGACGGCCACAACTGCAACGCCGTCGCCTGTAGTGCAGGCCGAATGTCCAACGCCAACAGTATGTCCAGCGCCTACGGCCTGCCCTGTGTGCCCGCAGCCTGTTACGTGTCCTACCTGCCCCGAACCGATCACGTGCCCGACTTGCCCTGAGCCTGTGACGTGCGCAACTTGCCCTGAACCTGTCATTTGCGCCGACTGTCCAGCGTGCCCGCAGACATGTCCAGCGACGAGAACTGGCCTAACCATGTGCATAGAAGAGAAACAGAACGCCATAGACTTATGGTTTAGCTGCTATCAGGAGCTAACGGCTTGCCAGTTTGCCCTGGGGCAATGCACAGGACAGTGCGGGGCAGGCGAGGGCTGGGATCTCTCAGAGCAGCGCTGTGTTCAAGCGGTTGCGTCTTGCCCCTTGGGAGTAGAGTTTGACTGGTTGCGGGGCCGGTGCGAGCCGACGGGGGATTAAGGGACAGCCGTCCTCAGATAACCTTGAATTCCTCTTGCTTCCTACCCTCGTCTGGGTCTGGCGGCTTCTTTCTACCTGTCCCCCAGAGGCCCAGGTACTCGCCCAGCTTCTCCCAATAGCGCTGCCGAGTCCTGTCCGAGTTTTTCCTATTGCGTATTTGCGCCCAACCGAACGCGATAAGCCCCTCGGTGTCCGGCGTGTTTGGAGCCGTCAACTCCCGTGCATAGCCAGCACAATAACCTGCGGCTATGGCTGCCTCCCGCGCCGTCAGGCCATCCTCCTTACCTTGCTCAAACTTCCTCCTGCGCTCTTCGTCTAATTTGACCATCCTGCTGCCCTACCTTTAGGATACTAGGCCGTCGCTAGGTTGCCTGCCCTGCTAGATTCGACTAAGCTCCCGCCCGCTATGGAGCGCGTATTTGCATAGCCTTCAGCGCGTGTTCGTTGCACGTCTTTGTAGGCGGCCAAACCTGACTACCCGCCTTTCTCCACCAGCGTCGCGCCCATGTCCAGGGCCAGACGCACCAGATGGCCGCTCACAGGCTGCCCATTGCGACAGACGGCGCAGAGGCCGTCCTGCCACTGGGCAGGGGCCACTGGGCCACCACAACAGGCACAGACATGGGCGTCGCAGCCACCGTCGCCGTGTGTCCAGCGATCCTCCACCTCCCCAGGCAGTCGGTGCGGGCAGGGGGCAGGTGGCCGATCATCGCGCTCCATTAGGCTCGCTTGTATCCCTGAAAGAGCCGTCCCATCCGTCCCATCCGTCATATTCGAATTTAAGCCTTGGGACGCTTGGGACGCTTGCTCAGGGTATACATACCGTGTCCAGGCATCATCGAAGTCTGCGGCCTCATAGCCCTTTGCCTGCGAGCCATCCTCAAAGCGCACATTGTGAGACTTCACCTCATAGGGCCGGAGCCGTCGGGCAAGCGTCCTGGCCTCCAGGGCCTTACCTCTTCCTGGCCCATAGGGCAGATCACCCCAGGGAGCTTCCTCCATTCCTACCAGCGCGGCGATCAGCGCCGCCGTCGATATCTTGTTCCCCCTATGTCCGAAGATGGCCCGAATGTCGGCCAGCAAGCGGACGCCCAGGCTATCATCCTCCCGCCCATCGCCCACTGACAGGGCCAGGGCCGCCGTCCGTGCCCTTTGCGGCCACTCGCCCCCGGCAACGTCGGCGATGGCAAAGAGCGGCTCCCAGACGTCAGCCGCTCTGTCGTCAAGCTCAGAAGGGATATCGGGCCGCGCCTCAGCCAAGGCTTCGATATTGGCCGATGCCCAGCACGCTAGGCCCTCGCGCGTGGGCTTGGCCTCGTCTTGTGCATCCCGCCACCGGAAGCGGGCGATGGTCTCGTTGGGTGCTCGGCGTTTGAGGGCGATGGTGATGGCGCGGTCGGCGATGGTATCAGGCAGGCTACCGATCCCAGCGATGGCCTTAGGGCCAAAGACGGGGAAGTCCTTTAGGTCGAAGTCACCCCCCGCTTTCACGCAGAGGGATGCACAACCACCACGCCGATATCCGCTATTCAGGATGGCCTGGAGGGTAGCCGCATACTCTTTCTCGGCCTTGAATGCGGCGTCTGATTCGTCCAGCAGCAAGGTCGGCGGGGGGGCCGCCAGCTTGCGAATTAGCACCGCCGCTGTCACTCGCCCAGTGAGCCAGGGGCGAGCCACTAGCAGGGATAATGTCTCCAGCAACCTTGTCTTACCGCTGCGCTTTTCAGCCGAGTTGACGGCTAAGTAGGGCGTTGCTTCAGCAGCGGCTAGGGCGTGGGTATGGGCTACCCAAAGGGCCAGGGCATCGGCCTGGGCGCTGTCCACTATCACGTAGTGGCGGATGATAGCCCTCACGTCGTCTAGCAGGACGGCTAGGTCTGCCGCTGGGGGAACCTCCCAGGACGGCGTCGCCTCCACCAGCACGGCCAGCTCCTCTGCCGTGCGCCCCTGGGCCAGCCAGTCCGAAACGTCGCCGCCGGGGGGCAGGGCGGGCAGGTTGACGATCCGAACGTCTGCCGCGTGTGGCGCTATCTTGGCGGCCACGTCGCTGGCATGGGCCTGGCCGGGGGCGTCGTTGTCGGGAAGGATGGCCACCTTGTGGGCCGCAAGGTGGGGGCTTAGGTCATCGCCCCACTTGCCAGCGCCGCCGCTGTTGGTGGTGGCCACAAGCCCCAGGCGGGCCAGGTCGTCGGCGTCCTTCTCCCCCTCCACTACAAAGGCCCACTGCTCGGCATCGGCGGCCAGGAGTTCAGGCAAACGATACAAGGTGCGCCGGACGCCCTCCAGATTCCACAACCAGCCGCCCTTGCCGTCGGGCCGCCGCTGGGCGAAACGTTTGTTGGGGAAGCGCAGGACTTGATACAGCAGCCGCCCAGTTTCGTCACGGTAGTCGTAGGAGGCGACGGGCTTAGCCTTTTGGCCGTCTCTGGGGGGCATCATTCCGATCTCCCGTAGGCGTTCAGCGAGCTGTAGCAGAGTGCCGCCGACGTTGCAGACAGGGCAGCCCCAGACGTAGGCGGCACCCTTCGTGCCTGGCTTAATAGTCAGGTTGGGGTTATGCGGTGGACTCCCTACGCCGTCAGGGTGAAAGGGGCACCAACAGATGATCTCGCCGTTGGGTTTGTGAGCGACTACGCGGGGGCCGAGGGTGGAAAGGATGTCGTCAAGAAGCGTGACCACGACACACCTCCCGCTCGATCTGTAGGTAGTGAACGACGGCGACGGCCAGGACGCGGCGGGCGTCGGGGTCGCCCTGACGGGTGAGGAAAACGAGGTCGTCAACCCAGCCCCAGGCTGCCGATGGGGTGCAACATGAGCCGTTGACGCAATCGGCTGGCGGCGCTACACTTGGAGAAGAGAATTCACTCGTTCGTCTGCCTTGGGCCCCGGTTGCGTGCCGAGGCCCTTCTCTTACTCTCTTTGCGGTCATGGCGCACCGCCGTTCTGACCCTGGCGACGGTTGGCGCGCTGGCGGCGCACATCGGCGCTTCGCAAGGCGAGGCGAGTGAAGTAGGCTGCGCGCAGATGGCGGGCGCGGCGGGCACGTTCGGCGGGGTCTAGTGTGCCGTCGGGATCGGCCTCCCGCTCGAACCGATCGAGAAAGGCGCGACGGGCGGCGAGTGTCGTTTCGCGGGGATCGTGAGTCGCGTGGAGGGCGTGGGCACCGATGCGGCCAAGAGTGGAGAAATTCATCGCGCTAACGCTCCTATCTCCACACCGCATCTGGTGTGCAATAGGCGCGTTTCGCGCGGTTATTTGGTTCTTGCTCTAATGATAAACCGCTACAGCGCTTTTGTCAAGACTCCTGCCCCAGGGTGCCAGCGATGGGGGCCTTGATGCTTGCTTTCCCCCCGCAGCGGTCACAGACGACGGTATGGGTGCCGGGCGGCAGCACGGGGCTAGGCTGCAGGCGGCGACGGCCGTAACTAAGAAAAAACTCGGACCCAGGCAACATCCCTGGGACGCGGAGTATTCCCCGGATGGGGAATACCCCTCGCCTGGTGTAAATGCTACAGTATTGACTAGGCTCACGGAACAGTTGAGCGTCCGTAAGCGTCCCCTTGACCCCCTGGCCAACCGCCTCCGGCAGACGACTCCCCTCACCCCCCTCGCTGAGCCTCTGCTCCCGCATCTCCTTGCGCACGTCCCTGGCCCTGGGTATCCCCTTGTATCCGCCCCGCTTTTGTCTCCACCATGTCCCGGCGGGGTAACTGGGGTGTGGGCCGTTGGTGTAGCACAGTTCTAGGCGGACTTCTATTTCACGCCCCCCGTCTATATTGGTGGTTTCTGTATCCCCGCAGGCCAGGCGCGCCTCGCAGCCCGCGCCTGGGCAAAAGAAGTGCAAGCCCCTCCCCCCACGAACCCACTTCGTCCTCGCTGGCAGGATCATCTTAGAACCTGTCCCCTGGACTCAGGCGGCGATGGGCTTCCCTGGCCCGTTCGTCGGCGGCGCTGGCGGCGTAGCGCGTGACCATCGTCCGGCTGCGCCAGCCCGCGATACGCATCAGGTCGGCCTCTTGCCCGCCAGCCATTTGCCACAGGTGGGCGAACGTATGGCGAAACAGGTGGGTGTAGGCTTTGAAACCTGCCTGCCGCGCCCTGTCCACCACCACCTGATAGACGCCGGATGGAGTCATGGGGCCATGCTGCCCTAGCCACAGGTGGGGATCGTCGGCGTCCTTGTGAGCCTGCCGCGCCCGCAAGTAGCGGTCTAGAGCCGTCGCCGACTTGCGCCCATAGGGAACCACGCGCACCCGTCCGCCTTTGCCCAGGACGCTAACTATCTGGTTGTCAGGGTCTAGGTCGGCCAGAGTCAGCCCCGCTAGCTCGGCTCGGCGCAGGCCAGTATCCAGCAGCAGGCGGATGATGGCCATATCCCGTCGGTCGCTAAAGCTGCTGCCGCTGCACGTCCCCAGAAGCCGCCGTATTCCCTGTTCGTCCAGGATGGGCGGCGACTGTTCGGGAACCTTCGGCGGCTTCATGTTACCCATCGGCGACTCTTTGATCTCGCCTTCCTTCTGAAGCCACTTAAAGAAGCTCTGAAGGCCGCGATAACGGTTGTTGGCGGTCGCGGGCTTGGCCGTCGCCAGCAGGTGCTCGATAAAGGTCTCCACGTGCTCGCGGCGGATGTTCTCTACCGCGGTAGGCATCCCCTTCTGTAGCAGGAACTCCGCGAACTGGGCGACGGCGCTGGCGTAGGTGTAGACAGTGGCCGGGGACTTGTTCTCAGCCCGCAGGCTGCGGGTGAACTGGTCTAGGAATAAGCCCCTTTCAGCATCCGTCCAGGGCCTTTTCCCGACGGCGGTGACGGCGGTAGTAACCACGTTGGCCCCCTTTCAGCAGGCGCTCCCAGATGCATAACTCGCGTCTAGGTTCTGACTTCTGTATCTGAAAGGCGCTGTCAGACGGATAACTGCTATTTTGCGCCTTCATAATTTCGTCCAGTTATCATCTTACTGGGCGCTGTGGGGGTTTGTCAAGTCCAGTTAAGGGGTGACTTTTGTATCTGTGGTGGGCGGTGCAGGGATTGAACCTGCGACCTCTTGCGTGTGAAGCAAGCGCTCTCCCGCTGAGCTAACCGCCCTTTGCCCTGCGCCCAAATATTACCGCCGAGGCCAAGGCCAGTCAACCGACCCGCCACGCGGCCCGGCGGCCCATCGCTCCGTTCCCCGCTCCATCGTCACGCCGCCACCCTTTTTCAGCCCTCCTCTGATGGCCTTGACAAGTCGGCAGGCTTATAATGCAGACGAGCCATGAGTGCCCATCGTCTTGTCCTGGCCGGACTGCTTCTCCTCGCTGGCCTGCTCGCGGGCTGCGCAGGCGAGGGCAGTTCGCCCCCAACTCCGACGGAGACGCCCCAGCTTGAGGGGGATGTCGAGCTCCTCGGGTCGATGCCCCACGAGGGAAGGGCCTGGACAGAGGGCCTGCTTGTCAGCGAGGGCACCCTCTGGGAGAGCACCGGCGGCAAGGGCCAATCGCAGGTGCGCGGGCTCGACAGGCAGACGGGCGCGGTGCTCTGGTCGGTCGCCAACACGGAGTACGTCTTTGGCGAGGGGCTGGTGCGGGCATTCGACAGGACGTACCTCCTAAGCTACACAGAAGGCAATGCCTACCTGTTCGAGCGCGACGGCAAGCCGGCGTACACCCTCTTCGCCACCTACGAGGGCGAAGGCTGGGGGCTGACAGCGACCGACCAGCACCTGGTCAACTCGAATGGGAGCGCGACCCTGTACTACCGCGACCCTGAGACGTTCAGCATCGTTAGGGAGGTCCCCATCCAGTACATGGGGCAGCCTGTGGAGAGGCTCAATGAGCTGGAGTTCGACGGGACGTACATCTGGGCTAACCAGTGGCGGACACCCTACATCTACCGAATACTCGAACGGGACCCGTCGAAGGTGGTGCGCTACACGCTGCCCGCCGAAGTGTGCCCCGGAGGCACGCCGAACGGCATCGCCTGGGACGAAGACGAGGGCATCTTTTTCCTCACCGGCCAGACCTGCGAGAAGATCTGGAAGGCGCGCCTCCGGTAGTCAGACGTGGTCGCCTGCGGGCGGCCTTCGCCTCTCCCCTTGCCATCCCTCGTGCCTGCGAGTAGCATGGAGCCGCCAACTCTGGGAGGTCTGCTATGCGTAACTGGGCGAGGAAACTCTCTCTCTTGTATCTGGCTGGCATGGTCGCCCTGGGTCTGCTGGCTTTGGTTTGGGCCATGAGGATCGACTCGTCTCAGGCCCAACAGGGCACCATGCACAACTGCCCTCAACCGGGCAAGTGGGCCATATCGGTCTGGGAAGGCGAGGAAACGGAGACGGCGGAGGCCCTGGATACGTGCGGGGCCGGCGCTGTCGAGGCCGCCTACTACATTGATCCGTTCATCCAGAACTGGCTGGTCTACTCCAAGGGAAACCCGACCATCAGCGATCTGGACACTCTCGCTAACCTGCAGGCGGTCGTGACGCTTGGCAGCCCTACGGCCACTCCTGCGCCGACCGCTGAACCCACGCCCGCTCCTGGGCCGAGCCCCGGTCGAATGGTCGATTGTCCGCCGGCTGGCAAGTGGGCATTGTCGGTGTGGAACGGCCCGAACGGAGTCGACCCAGCGGATGCCTTCGCAACTTGCAGCGAGGCTATCACCGTGGCCTATTGGCTCGATCCGCAAACGCAAGTCTGGCAGCGGTATGTCCGCGACCACCCAGAGCTGACCACGCTGTCGCACCTGGACAATCTGCAGGGGGTGTTTGCCCTCAGTTCAAAGGCGACGGGGGAGTACTGCGCCATCAACATACCAGGCACCTTCTACGGCACGGTCACCATCGGCGGGCAACCTGCGCCCGTAGGCACTGTCATCAAGGTCTTCAGGGGCGGGACCCAATTCGGTAGCGCGACCGTCAGCGAGGAGGGCACCTACGTGGTCAGCATCCCTTCTCCTGCTCCCGTCGCTCCACCCTGCTTCGAGAGCGCCGGCGGGCCGCTAACCTTCACCTGCGATGCGGCTGAAGCTCAGGAACACCCGAGCTGGGGCGTGGGTTCCAACCCCCAGAACCTGACCTGCGTGGATATGCGGGACTGCCCAGCGGCGGGCAAGTGGTCGATAGCTGTGTACAGTGGCGAGGGGGCCCCCGCTGGCGACGCACTGGCCCTTTGTGGCGTGCCGGTGCAAGCCGCCTACTGGATCGACCCCACCAGCCAGATTTGGAGCCGTTACTTCCGGGGGCAGCCGGAACTCAGCACCCTGGGCTCTCTGCAAAACCTCCAGGGCGTCATCGCGCTCGGGTCAGCCTCAGAGTCGGTGGCGGCTGCGGCTGCCCAATCGACCGAGGGGCAAGCGGGAGACCAGCAGATGGAGGGCTGTCCCGAGCCGGGGAAATGGGCCATCTCCGTCTGGAATGGAGAGTCTGGGACACCCACTGGCCTAGCCCTGGCGACCTGCCCCGCCGTGAAGGTCGCCGCCGCGTATTGGATCGACCCGCAGAGCCAGAAGTGGAAGCACTACTTCGATGGCAGGCCGGACCTCACCAATCTGCTGGAGCTGAGAGAGATGCAGGGCCTGATAACCCTGGGCGGCGAGGCTCGCTGAAAGCCTGGCGCCTCAGCGAGAGCCCGCTCGTCCTGCTGGTGGCCAACGCCATAGGGGCGGCCGAGGCTGAAGGAGGCGACAGATGAACGAGTCCGAAGACCGAGTCTACGGCCGGCTCCGGCTGTTCAACGCCGCGATGGGAGCGCTGCACCTGCTCCAGGGCCTGGCCATGCTGCTGCTGAGCAGCAGCATCACTCTCCCCCTGCGGACGACGTTCCTCGACAGCTCAGGCCCTCCGGGGTCGAGCGTGTCGACGGTCACCAGCACGGTGTTCGACCTTCGCCTGGGGCCGCTGGTTGCCGCCTTCTTGCTCATCTCGTCTGTGGCCCACTTCGTCCTCGCTTCGCCGCCCGTCTTCCCGTGGTACGTGAGGAACCTCAAGCGCCACATCAACTACGCCCGCTGGTACGAGTACGCTGCCAGCGCCTCAGTGATGATCGTCGTCATCGCCATGCTCTGCGGCGTGTTCGACCTCCCGACGCTCGTGCTCCTCTTCTCGCTGAACGCTACGATGATCTTCTTCGGGCTGATGATGGAGCTGCACAACCAGACGACGGAGAGGACGGACTGGACGTCGTTCGTCATGGGCTGCTTTGCCGGGGCCGTGCCGTGGGTCATCATCATCTGGTACTTTGTCGGCGCCGTCCTCACCTCGGATGGCGGCCAGGTGCCAGCCTTCGTGTACGGCATCATCGCCTCGCTCTTCCTTTTCTTCAATATCTTCGCCGTGAACATGTTCCTTCAGTACAAGAAGGTCGGCCCCTGGCGAGACTATCTCTTCGGAGAGTGCGTCTACATCCTTCTCAGCCTGTTTGCTAAGTCAGCGCTTGCCTGGCAGGTGTTCAGCGGCACCCTGAACTGAGCGCCCGGCCGCCGCCTGAGCCTTGACCGCTCAGGATCATTGCGGGAAGATGAGAACCACGCAGCTCAAGTGTCGAAGAAACCTGGAAAGGGGGACAACATGCCAGAGCGAACTTACAAGCTCATCGAGATCGTAGGCCTATCCGAGGAGAGTATCGCTCAAGCCATACGTAACGGCATCGGCCGCGCTGGCGAGACCCTCAAGGGATTGGACTGGTTCGAGGTGACGGAAATCCGCGGCCGCATCAGAGAGGGAAAGGTCACCTTTCAGGTGCAGATGAAGATCGGCTTCCCTGTCATGCGGGGCGAGGAGATGGCCTAGACCCGCTAAGTTCCTCCGCGGCGACGGCCGGGCAGGTGTTTAGCGGCACCCTGAACTGAGCGCGACGGCGGCGATAGACGATCGCTGGCAACCCCAGAACAACGCCCAGATCCGTCTGAACATCACTCTCCGAGGTCGCCAACGTATAGCGAATCGAGATGGCTGTAGGCGAAGCCTGAGTGGTCTTCCCCGCGGCTCAGGTCCTTGGTCTCGAAGGCGCGCGTCGCTTCCTCGCCGCAGTAAGGCATTATGGCGCTGGCGCCTCCCGGGTGCAACTTGACGTAGCTGGAGACGTCGTAGACCTTGTTGCTGACGATAATCCAGCAGTCATCGGGTGAGTTGTGCGCTGCAACTTCCTGCGCCGATATCGTCGTGCTGCCGGTCGCCGTCGGCTGTCCGGGTGTCCGCGCGGCCGCGGTCGCGCTGGCGGTCACCATCGGCTGTCCGGGCGTCCGCGCGGCCGCGGTCGCGCTGGCGGTCACCATCGGCTGTCCGGGCGTCTGCGCAGCCGTGGGCGAGCCGCCGTTATCGTCGCCTCCACCACCGCAGCCCGGCAACAGTCCGACCAGCAGTGTGCAAGAGACCGCGAACACCGCCAGCGAAATCGCGACGAACCGCCTCAGCCCAGTCATCTTCTCCTCCTGATTGCAGCGCCCCTGCCTTAGAAGCCGGCGACCTGTGCCGCCGGCTTCTTTCTGTCAGGACAACCCGACCTGCCAGGCTAGGCCAGCAGCTTGGGAACGTCTCTCAGGATGGTCTCGGCCTCCTTGACGATCCCCTGCACCATATCGTTGACCTTAGGCATGTCATTGATGCGCTGGGCCACCTCGCCAGCGGCCATCATCGCCTTTTCCCTGTCGCCTTCGAAGGTAGCTTTGATTGACTCAATCTCGTACTGGATCAGGGACATGTCAATCGTGCTGAAGTCATCAGGGGTGCCGAGGAAGACACCCGGCGATTTCTTGAGGGTGTTGGCGGCATGTTCAACGCTGCGGGGCGTCTTCAGCCAGCGGGCAGGGCCAACAAAGCCGCGCGCGATGAGTGTGCCCCTGTCGCCGGCCTCCAC
>Ga0315291_10001653_pt1 | contig 29691 bp, 24 predicted proteins | sample YL17G12_20_MG_FD_203070 | JGI IMG/M metagenome (GOLD analysis project Ga0315291, IMG submission 203070) | Sediment microbial communities from Yellowstone Lake, YNP, Wyoming, USA - YL17G12_20 | ecosystem: Environmental > Aquatic > Freshwater > Lake > Sediment | place: USA: Wyoming | collected...
AAGTGATCGGATATGTCGAGCGGCTGATGGGCGGCATCGAGTTCAGCGAGGAATGCCTGGGCCTTGAGGTCATCGAGGCGGTCGGGCCCGGCGGGACCTTCATGGACCAGGAGCACACCGCGCTGCATTTCCGCAAGGAGCTGTGGTTCCCGAGGCTGCTCGACCGGCAGTTCTACGACGCGTGGATGAGTTCCGGCTCGAAGACGATGGCGCAGCGCTGCCGGGAGGAGAAAGAGCGACTGCTGCGGGAGCACCAGCCGATCCCGCTGCCCGAGGCCGTTGACAGGGAGATAGAGCGCATTCTCGCTGCCGCGCGCAGCGAGCTGGAGAGCCAGGGCAAAGGGTGGCGGCGGTTCGAGTGAGAGGAAGTCAGATGGAACGCAGAGGCATTCACATTAACGTTGGGACGAAGGACAGCGTCGCGGCGGTGGCGTGGGTCATCACCGAGATCGCTCCAGCGCTGGGCTTCAACTGGGTGGTCCTGGGTGTGACGGGGCGGTTCGCCTATCAGAGCCATCCGGAGTGCGCGGAGCCGGATTCGATGGACGCGAGCGACGCGCGAAGGCTGGCGAAGCTCGCCGGAGAGCGCAGCATCACGCTCGTGCCCGAGTACAACTGTCTGGGGCACCAGTCGTTTCAGGAGAAGGCGCATGCCTTGCTGCGGGCCCACCCGGAGTTCAACGAAGCTCCCGACATGGACATGCACGCGTTCAGCTTCCACAACTTCTATAGCTGGTGCCCGAACCGGCCCGGCGTTTACGAGATCGTGTTCGATCTGATTGATGAGCTGATTGAAGCGTTCGAGGCGAAGAGTCTTCATGTCGGCATGGACGAGGTCTTTGTGCTTGGCGAGTGCCCGCTCTGCAAGGGGACGCCGAACGCGCAGCTCTTCGCCAAGGCGGTCAATGACATTCACAGTCACGTCGTCGGCAAGCGGGGCCTGGAGATGATGATGTGGGGCGACCGGCTGCTGCCGCCGCCGACCGGCTATAGCATGTGGGAGCGGAGCAACAACGAGACCGAGGGCGCGCTCGATCTCATCCCTCAGGACATCATCATGTGTGACTGGCATTACGAAGTGATGCCGAGCGATGACTACCCCTCGGTCCGCTACTTCCAGGAGAAGGGCTTCCGCGTCTGGCCGGGGGGCTGGAACGAGGAGTCGGCGGTCAAGCGCTTGATCGAGGTGGCGCGGCGTGATGACGCGGGCAAGATGCTGGGCTACATGGCGACAACGTGGGTGCCGGTGGCGGAGCTTGCCAAGGCCTTGTCAGGTGAACCGTTCGAGGAGACCAAGGACGGGAACGTGGGCAAGGTGGCGGAGTGCGTTAAGCTCGGGGCACGGCTGATGCAGTCGCGCGTGGAGGACTGACAGCTCCCGGGCGATGGAACGCGCCCGCCATCGCGATCGCGGCCGGCAGCGCGTACTGCAACGCCGTCAGCCACCATGCCTCCCGATGATGCCCGGCGAGGTCGTGAGCGTAGAAGCCGAAGATGGCGCCGGTGAGGAGGAGCCAAGCCACGTGGGGCAGGAGAGCTTGCCCTGAGCCTCGTCGAAGGGTGTCTCCTGCCTTGTCCTTCTCAGCGGCAGCGAGGCACAGCCAGGGCAGGGTCCACGCCAGGTACCACGGGTAGACTGCCGGGCTCAGCAGGAAGAAGCCGATCAGCGCGATGAGCGCGAAGCGCGCTGTCCCCGCTGGATCCCCGGGGGCAAGCATGGCCTTCCTCAGCAGTGCGGCCACCCATGCGAGGAGCGCCACAAGGCAGATCGCGCGCGCGACCGCGTCGTGATCGGGTGAGACCCGTGAGAGCGCGAGGTCCAGCAGACCGAAGACGCTGGAGTTGCCGCGCCAGCCGCGCCCGTACATCGCCGCGCCGCGGAAGAGGTCCAGACCGGCCGAGGCGAAGGGCGCGTAGGCGAGGGCCGCTGTTGCCGCCATCGCGACAAGGAACGTCCCTCGGCGCGGGCGCGCGGCGAGGATGAAGAAGGGCGCGACGATGATAGCGTAGCCCTTGGCGAGGATGCTCATGGCGAGGGTGGCGCCGGAGAACGCCGAGCCGGCGCGGGTCGGGGCGAGGGTCAGCCGGAATGCGAGCGCCATGAAGAAGATGCCGATGGTGTCGAGGTGGCCGCGGGCGACGAGCTCACAGATGGCGAGCGGGTGCCAGGCATAGAGGATCACCCACGATCTGGGGAGCTTCATCGCGGCGAGGGTGCTGACCAACAGCAGAACGGTTCCCACGTCGAAGAGCGCGAGCACGAGTTTGAGGACGATCACCGGCGGGCCGGGGATGAGTGCGGCCGCCGCGAAGACGTACTGGGCGGCCGGCGGGTAGGCGGCGGGCACGGACTTGAACGGCACGATCTCCCAGACCCAGTTGCGGAGGTGCCGGAGTCGCGGCGAATCGGGGGCGTCAGCGTATGGGTTCATCCCGGCACGAACGACGCGCCCTTCCCAGAGGTAGCGGTAGATGTCGGAGGTGGTGGCCGGCCGGATGGGCGCGACGGCAAGGCGCAGTGCAATGCCCACGATCACGATCGGCCACAGGAGGCGTGGGAAGAGGTCGGGGCGAGCGCGCCACACCGCCAACAGGGCGATGATAAAGACGGCGAACGCGGAGAAGAAGAAGGCGAGCATCCGGGCGCGCATAGCGAGCGTGCGGTCGGTGTGCGCGAAGAGCCAGCAGAGGCCCGTGAGGGTGACGCCGGTCAGCGCCAGCGTCAGGCAGACGGCCCCATCGGGCCAGGGCGCGCGGTCATGTGGGTCGCGGTTCCGGGCCATAGGTGCGCGAGGGTCTTCGTAGGGTAGGAACCTGCTTCCTGTCGCGTGTCCGCGTCAGGTGTCAATGCGGACCCGGGCGCCCGTCTTCGAGCTCTCGACGGCGGCGAAACACATCGCCAGTGACTTGATGTTGTCGTGGCACTCGGTCTGCGGCCTCTCGCCGGTGCGCAGGAAGCGGAGCATCTCCCGCAGCGCGCCGTGCATACCGGTTGCTGCCAGCTCCGGCACGGGCACCGGAACGTCTCTGAGCGGCCGGTGGAAACCGGCGCCGCCGGCGACAACCTGGGCCTTCGGGTCTTCGTCGTGCTCGTACAGCAGCGTGCCTCGGCTGCCGATGATGCGCCAGTCGCCGTTCCAGCTCGTGTGGAAACCCTCGGCGCACCAGCTTCCGCGGTAGGTGAAGATCACACCATCGGTCATCTCGAAGATGCAGCTCGATGCGACATCGCCCCGGTACCAGGAACCTTTCGGGTTGAACTCCTTGGCGTAGACGGCGACCGGATCCGCGCCGGCCATCATCCGCGCCATATCGAAGTGGTGGATCGCCATATCGAGAACGAGTGGGCTCTCCATCTCGTCGCGGAAGCCGCCGAAGTGGGCGCCGAGGTAGAAGTCGCAGTTGATGGTGGTGATCTCTCCGATCGCATTCGCGGACAGGGCGCGGCGCACCGCCTCGTGCCGCGGGTCCCAGCGCCGGCTCTGGCTGACCATGTATAGCTTTCCGGTCCGCTCCGCCGCGCGGACCATCCCCCGGGCCTCGTCCATCGAGGAGGCCATCGGCTTTTCGCCGATGACGTGACAGCCGGCCTGAAGCGCCAGGCAGGTGACCTCGCGGTGTGCTTCCGGCACGGTGAGATCGAGCACGAAGTCGGGGTTCGCTTTGTTCAGGGCGGCGGCGAGGTCGGTGGTGACCTCAGCCTGGAGGTGATACTGCTCCACCTTGGCGCGGGCTGCCTCGATCCTGAGGTCAACGACCGCAGCGATCTCGACCTGCTCTTCGATGAGCGGCGGGAACCAGGCATCGGAGATGCCGCCGGCCCCGACGACAACGACCTTCTGGGGCATGGTGCTTTCCTTCGGGCGCGGATGACAGCGCCAGCGACTTTCGCCAGGCTTCGGGCCGGCCCCTGCGGGCGAGAGGACTGGCGCGCCGCGCTCACGAACTCGGCTACCAGGCAGGTAGGGCGCGCCATGAAGAGCGACATCAGGGTGGTGAACGTTGACGTATTCAGGGTGCGGGCGGTTGCGCGAACGCCGCTCAGCTTCGGCAACGTCGTCGTGACCGACCTGCCGATTGGCTACGCCTGCGCGACCGTCGAGAACCGGGCGGGGTAGGTCGGCACCGGTTGGGGCGCGATGTTCCTCATGCACCTCTGGTCGTGGCCGGTGGCGCGCGCCTCGGCCGAGGCGCGCAGCAAGGTGATCTGCGAGCTGTTCGAGGCGTACGCGCGCATCATCTGCGAGTCCAGGGAGTTCGGTCATCCGGTGGCGCTCTTCGCGGGGAGCGAGGAGCGGCTTCGCGCGGCAAATCGGGAAGTGTGTGCGAAGCACACGCCCGGGGAGGAGATGCCATTCCTCGGCGCGCTGGTCGCCGCCAGCCCGATAGACCATGCGATCCACGATGCTTTCGGGAATGTGAATGGCGTAGATTCCTACCGGACCTACGGGCCGGAGTGGATGCCCGATCTGGCGCGGTTCCTGGGCGCGGAGTTCGCCGGGGTCTACCCGTCGCAGTTCCTGCGGCAGGACTACGCGCCTGTGGTTCCGATCTTCCACCTGGTGGGCGGCCTCGATTTCCTCACCAGAGGTGAGGTGACGGGCGACCTTCCCGATGATGGTGTGCCGAACTCGCTCGACCGTTGGATCGAGCGCGACGGAGTGTTCTGTCTCAAGGTGAAGCTACATGCCCGCGACATCGGGTGGGACTTGGACCGGACCATCGCGGTCGCACGCATCTACGGCGGTGTTCGCGAAAGCGCGCGCAGAGACCTCCCCGAGCGGCCGTTCCTGACGGTTGACTTCAACGAGCAGTGCGAGTCGCCGGAGTACGTGGTCGAGTTCCTGCGACTACTGAGTGAGGCCGCGCCGCAGGCCTATCGCGACCTGCTGTACATCGAGCAGCCCGTGCACCGCGATCTGACTGCCTATCCGCACGATATGCGAGCCATCTCCGCGCTCAAGCCGGTGCTCGCTGACGAAAGCCTCACATCCGTCGAGGACATGCGGCGGGCGATGGAGCTGGGGTGGTCGGGCATCGCGCTGAAGAGCTGCAAGTGTTTGTCATCGGATCTGATGCTGGTGTGTGCAGCCGAACTCGCGGGCGTGCCCTACGCGATTCAGGACCTGACCAATCCGTCAATTGCCCAGATAGAGAGCGTGGGACTGGCGGCGAGAATCCATCCGATCAAGGGGGTCGAGGCCAATTCCCGCCAGTTCTTCCCCGACGCGAACGAGATCGTCGCCCCGGCCCACCGAGGGCTGTTCCAGATCAGGGACGGCTGCGCGCGGACCAGCTCGATGATGGGAACCGGCTTGGGCATGAATATCGACGCGATTCCTGGGTTCCGCGAGAAGATCGAGGAAGCGGACCGGACATTCCGGGCTACCGCGAGATGAGGAGAGCTGCGTGAAACAAGCCATGATGCTGCTGCCGGCGGAGAACCGGGACCGGATCTACAGCCCGGAGGTGATCGCGCAGATCAGACGGCTCGCCAGACTTGCTGATTGCTGCGATCTCGTCGGCAACCTGGAGGCGCTGCGGCCGGCGCTCGCCGAGACGGACGTCATCCTCTCGGGCTGGGGAATGATGAAGCTCGATAGGGAGTTTCTGGACGCCGCGCCGCGGCTGGCGGCTGTGCTTTACGGCGCCGGGTCCGTGCGCTTCTTCCTGACCGACGAGTACTGGCGGCGCAAGATCCTCCTGACGAGCGCGTGGGCGGCTAACGCCATACCGGTGATCGAGTACACTATCGCTGCGATCGTCTTCGGGCTGAAGAAGGCGTTGCAGGCCTCGGAGCTGACGCGCCTCCAGCGCACATTCGCTGCGCCACCCGACATCAGCGGTCTGTACCGCGCCAAGATCGGCGTGATCGGCGCGGGGATGGTTGGATCGGGCGTGCTGGAGAAGCTGAAGGGCTACGAGGTTGAAACGTTCTGCTACGACCCGTTCCTGGCGCCGGCGCGGGCCACGCAACTGGGGACAACTCTGATGGATCTCGACGAGGTCTTCCGCACCTGTGATTGCGTCACGCTCCATGCAGCCAACATCGCCTCCACCCAGGGGATGATCACCGGCGAGCACTTCCGCAGCATGAAAGACGGCGCGGTCTTCATCAACACCGCCCGCGGGGCCATCGTCCGCGAGGCCGAGATGATCGAGGTGCTCAAGAAGGGGCGCATCTTCGCCTTCATTGATGTGACCGATCCCGAGCCACCGGACCCGGACAGCCGGCTGTACGCACTTCCGAATGTCTTCCTCACCCCACACCTCGCAGGCTCAGGCGGCCAGGAGGTCTACCGCCAGGGTGAGTACGTGTTGGAGGAGCTGCGGCTCTTCGTGAACGGCGAGCCACCCCGCTATCCGGTCACGCAAGACATGATGGAGTGGATGGCATAGAGGGGCGACCCGCCGGGTCGCCCCTACGTTCCGGCCAAGAGCGCCTTGGCGAGCAGCTTCTCTACCACCTCCATCGTCTTAACCGCGTCCCCGAAGTGGGAGCTGGGCTGCCTGCCTGCCTTCACCGCATCAATGAACTCGCGGTGCTTGGCCTGGAAGCCGCCGTAGACGAAGAGCTGGTCACTGCCGGCGACCTCTCGGGCGTCGTACTCGACCCCTTTGGTGTCGCCATCCGCGTAAAGGTAACCCTTGCCCTCGTGCTCCGCTTCGGCGCAGATGCCGGGGGAGTGCATCTGCACCCGGAAGATCCGCCGGCCGCTGGTCCAGCTCGTCGCCAGGAGCCCGGTGGCGCCGTTGTCAAACCGCATCAGCGCGGCGAGGAAGTTGATGTCCGGCACCTGCACTCGCTTCCCCACGCTTTCGATGCCGACCACTTCCCCCCCACACATCCAACGTAGGGTATCCACGGCGTGAATGCCATCGTCAATGAGCCGATCGCGGGCCTCGAGGTATGGCTGGATGTCGCACTTGTAGAACTCGCACACGGCGTGCACGATGGGCCCGCGCTTCAGGCACTCCTCCCTCAGCATCACGACCATCGGGCAGCTCCGCCGCTGGAAGCTCACCTGAGTGATGCAGCCGTGCTTTTCCGCCAGATATGCGAGCGACCGCGCCTGGTGCATCGTGATTCCCATCGGCTTCTCGATATAGAGGTTCAGGCCCTGCCGGAGACACCACACCCAGATGTCGTAGAAGATATGTGGCTGGCCGATGGCGTAGACAGCGTCGGGCGCGATCGCCTCGACCATCTTCCGGTAGTCCGTGTACCGGCCCTCGATGCCGTACTTGTCGGCGGTGGAGTTCAGCCGGTCTGCGGAGACATCGCACATGGCAGCGATCTGCACGTCGGGCAGGGACGCCAGCGACGGGTAATGGACGTGGTTGGCCATATCGCCCGCGCCGATCACGGCAACGCGCACCTTCTTCTGCCGCTGTCGTCTCGAGACCGACTTGCGCCTCATCGCCATCTCATCCCTCACGCGAACAACGACTTCGCGAACGCAATGTCCTCGGCGATGAGCCGATTCACCGAGGCCTCGTCATCATACTCCGCGGTTAAGCAGATGACGCCGCGGTAGCCGCGGCGCTTCAGTTCAGCGGCGACGCGCGGCCATGAAGCAAGCCCCTGCGTTCCAGTGGTCCAGTAGTGCCGCCACTCGGCCGCCTCGGCCTCCGGCCCGTTCGTCCGCTGCCAGAAAGCGTTCTTCAGGTTCACCATGCACAGGTGGGACCAGAGGATATCGGCGGCCAGCTCCGGATCCTCGCCGTTCAGCGCGCAATGGGCCGCATCCCAGACTGCGCCGATGTGCTTCGGGTCGAAGTGCTCCACCAGCCGCCGCAGGCCGGCCGCGTTGGCGACGAACTGGTCGCAGTGATTCTGCACGCCGATCTGAACGCCGTACCTGTCAAGGAGCGGCACCAGCGCTTCGTACTCCGCGAGAGTGCGCTTCTCGACCGCCAAGTAACCCTCCTCGCCCGTGTAGACCATCACCCGGATGGTCGGGACACCCGCCTTGGCGCAGGCGGCGATGGTCCTTTCGTCGGTGGGGCCCGCGACGCTGGCTATGCTCACCCCGCAGTCCGCAAGCTGCCGGGCTGCGGTGGGCAGGTCGGTCTCGACCTTCTCCGGCAGCACCTGGAAGCCCGGGCGTACCGGCAGCTCGATCGCGTCGAACCCCAGGCCCTTCACAAACCGGCCAAGGTCGGGGATCGGCATCTTCCATGGCTTGGTGAACACTGAGAAGACGATGCTGTTTCCGCTCATGCGCCTCGCTCCCTGGGGACAGATCGCCCCAAACGCGATTACGTGAACGGTCGCCCGTGCACCTTCTCAGCGCCCGGCGCGGCGTCTATCTCTCTATCCTTGACAAGCAGGAAACGCCCGTGTAGACTTCCACATGTTAGACGGTTCGGAGCGCAGCGGGACGCGTCTACGTAGCAGTGGACCGTCGGTGAGCCCAAGGGGGTAAGCGCCGCGGGAGACGCGGAGCAAGATGCCTATGCTGCTCGATATGCCGGGAATTGTGCTTGTCTCTGTGCCGCCGGCCGTATCACTCGTTCTCGGGGTAGTTGGGGCGTGGGCTGTCGAGCGCTGCCCCAGGCAGTTACAGGATACCCTGCCGGCCCGCAGCCTCGCCGCAGAGCTCGGAGGCCCGTTGGTGCAGGCTGATTACTACCTCGCGAGGGTGGGCGTCAGCGCTGCCTGCGTCTCAACGGGGTTGTACGTGGCTATCTGGCTGCGTCGGGATCTCTTCCCCGCCAGTTTGATACTGCATGGCCCCTGGTTCTACTGGGTCTCGTGGGGTGTGGGGAGCCTCGCCCTCTGCGTTCTGCTGGGGTACCTTCTCTGTAAAGCCGTATCAACGAGGCGACGGGTGAAGCGACGGTTCGCTGTTGCCTGTGTGCACCGACTGCTGCTTGGTTGCTGCCCGCAACCGACCTGCGACGGGTCGCCGGCGGACCAATGCGAAGTCGTGTCGGCACTCGATCTGACTTGTGACGGAGTTCGCAGCCAGCGGTGTGCGGAGGCGAAAGGACTTCAGAGCGAAGTGGATAGGTTCCTGGCCGAGACCGGCACGTGGTTCGGTTCGTATTCGCGGGATGCAGGATACGTGGCAGCGGGCATGATCGGATTCCTGTGGGCTCTGCTGGCGGCATCTCTTGTGACGCGCCAATAGCCTAGCCACACTTCGCGCGGCAGGAAGGCGATGCAGGCGAAATGGTTATAGGTGTGGTGTTGCTGTTGCTTATTGCCTTCAGCGGGTTCTGGGCCCTGGCTGTGGCACTAGGTCTGCTTCTGAGGTACGGCCCGTCGGGTTTCCGGTTCGTCCTGGCCCGCTTCTGGCGGCCCTGGTGGTGGGCCTTCTCTTCACTGTCGCGGCGTCAGCAGAGCGCAATCCTCCTGTTTGTGTGCCTGCTCGCGCTCGCGCTGGTGCTCTTGACGGCTAATGCGCGGTCCGTCGGTTTGCCCGTCGTTATCGCGCGCGTTGCCTTGCCTCTCGCCACGTTGTTCGCGCTGGGAGCGTGGGGACTCGGTGTGGAGCTGGTTCAGCGTCAGCGGTATACCGCCCTGTGGGCCCATCGCGTTGGGCAGGGCTTGGTGGCTGTCGGCCCTGGCCAAACCCCGTACCTTGTAGCTGACCTGGCTGTACGCCCTAAGTCTCCCCCTTGGTTCTTCGCTCTTGCCTATCTGTCACTTGGCGTGTTGCTGGTGCTCCTCATACCAATGGGGCCCATGTCCATGATAGAGCCGTCGGCAAGCGCTCTGCGAAACCTCCTCGAGACGGCCGCCGCCGGCCCTGGGAGAGCTAGTGCGTGGTACGGCGAGCTGGACCAACTGCAGCAGGGATGCTTCTGGTATCTCAGTTTCACCGGTTTCTGGGTTTGCATGTGCTTCGTGGTGTCGCTTCTGGCGCTTTGGGAACTGACCAGACCCTTGCCGGAGGACACGCAGAAGGTGGCGGCGCCTGTGCTTGACAGCATGCAGAGCGTGTTCGAGGGCGTGGTGAAGGCGATAGAGGCTACGTCGCCATCTCACGTGTACGATATGCTCAGCGTACTAGTTGACCGCACTCAGTTGGCATGTGCGATGTGCGGCCCCGGGCTCCTTCCAGGCGTACCGCAGAGCAGCGCACCCGCGATTGGTCTACTGGGACCTTTCGAGGAGGGTGAGCGCTTACGCGATGCCCTTCGTTCGGCGACAGCGGCGTCTCGGCAGCAAATCGCCAAAGCAGCGAGCGCTCTGCTCGATGCCCTCGACAAGGGAGTGGCTGACGCGAGCGTCACCTTACGCCTCGGTGAACAGCGAACGAAGTTGGCTGGCGTCGCACTTCAGGCGTTCGTCGGGGTCGTGCTGGCTTACCTAGTTGCCTAGTCTCGGAGGTTAGACGTCCCGCCCGTCGTGTGATGCCAGGAGCCGACCCCGCGTGCTCGACACCGAGGCAGCCGCGGGAAGTAGGCTCGCGCGCCGTTCGGGGTGGCTGTGGTGCGCTCTCAGGCGGGTCTTCGCGCGCATACGGCGGAAATATCGAAAGCGACGAGCAGAGCGGCGGGTTCTCCGAAGTGCCGGAGGTTTCGCGGGGGTATATGGGCGGGGGGTGATCGCGAACGGATGACATTATGCAGGCCACCGGCCCTCGGCTCGGTGCAGGCGGAGAGTCGCCCTCAAACAGGAGCGGCTGCGGCAATGGGCACGATTTGTAGGGTAGCCCCTCTGAGGGCCCTACGAAGGAAGCACAGCCAGATCTCGGCCTTGGAGCCGGCATCACCATCGCCTTCGCACGTGAGTGTGCGGCCGCGCCGCTGCGCGTTGCCCGAGGCCAGGATGTATTGCTCGGAGTCTTCCTCTCGGTGATCGCAGCGCTGGCGGGGCCTATCGTCCCCGCGTTGGCTGCCCGGAGGCGCGGAATGCGCGTGGGGCACGCCTGGCTGGAGTCCCTCCGGGCAGGCCTGCTGGCTGTCGTCGTGACCGGGCACTGATTTACCTCGGGCTCGGGTTGGGGGCGATGGACCTTCGGGCGCGCTGGCTTGGAGAGAAGCTTCACCCGGCGAGTGAGATGGACCGCGCCCGCGCCGCGCTGGGGCCACGTTGGGATGCTCCACCGGTCCGGCCAGGCTCGTGGATCGAAGACTACCCGCCTCTCCCCTGACCCGATAGGGAGGCGCAACACCCGGAAGGAGTCCCATGTCAGGAAGCATTCTCAGGAACTACGTCGCCGGTGAGTGGCGCGAATCGAAGGCGAGCGAAGCGCTCGACGTCCATAACCCCGCGACGGATGAGGTGATCGCGCGAGTGCCCCTGTCCACTCACGAGGAGGTGGACGAAGCGGTGCGGGCAGCGCAGGGCGCGTTCGACGACTGGCGGGCGACCCCGCCATCGGTGCGCGTGCAGTACCTCTTCCGGCTGAAGGCGCTGATGGAGGACAGCTTCGAGGACCTCGCCCGCATCATCACCCGCGAGGAGGGGAAGACGCTCGATGAAGCCCGCGGCGAAGTGCGCCGGACGATCGAGAACGTTGAAGTGGCGACCGGCATTCCCTCGCTGATGATGGGCTACAACCTGGAAGACGTGGCGACAGGCATTGATGAGGAGCTGATCCGGCAGCCGCTCGGCGTCTTCGCTATGATCCCGCCCTTCAATTTTCCCGCGATGGTCCCGTGGTGGTTCATCCCAACTGCCATCGCCACCGGCAACACTTACATCGTGAAGCCCTCCGAGCGCGTGCCCTGCTCGCAGAACCGCATCTTCGAGCTGCTGGAGGACACAGACCTGCCGCCGGGTGTGCTGAACCTGGTGAACGGCGGAAAGGAAGTGGTAGATTGCCTGCTGGAGCACCCGGGCATCGTGGGCATCTCCTCGGTCACCTCGACGCCGGTGGCGAAGCACATCTACCGGAAAGCGACCGAGCACGGGAAGCGGGCCCAGTGCCAGGCGGGGGCGTTCAACTTCCTCGTGGTCATGCCCGACGCCGACCTCGACCGCACCATTCCCGCGCTCATCACCTCCTGCTTCGGGTGCGCCGGCGAGCGCTGCCTGTCGGGCGCGGTGGTCATGCCGGTGGGCGATATCTACCAACCACTCAAGGCGCGGTTGGTCGAAGCCGCCAAGCTCAAGGTCGGCGATCCTTCCGATGAGAGCGTGCAGATGGGGCCGGTGATCTCGAAGCAGGCGAAGGAACGGATGCTCGCCTACGTCGAGCGCGGGCTGAGGGAAGGCGCGGAGCTGGTACTCGATGGCCGGAATGTCGCGGTCCACGGGAGCGAGAAGGGCTACTTCATCGGGCCGACGATCTTCGACGGGGTGAAACCGGAGATGACGATCGCGCGCGAGGAGATCTTCGGCCCCGTCCGGTGCATCATGAGGGCGGATTCGCTCGACCAGGCTATCGGGATCATCCACGACGTACCGTTCGGCAACGCCGCCTCGATCTTCACCGCCAGCGGCGCGGCCGCGCGGGAGTTCAAGTACCGGGTGATGTGCGGCAACATCGGGATCAACATCGGCGTACCGGCGCCGGTTGCGTACTTCCCCTTCGGCGGCCGGAAGGAATCGTTTTACGGCGACCTCCACGGGCAAGGGCTCGATGCGATAGACTTCTTCACCGAGAAGAAGATCGTGATCTCGCGGTGGGGTCAGGGGTCCGAGGTTAGGGGTTAGGACGCCGAGCGCTAGCGGCGCTTCGCCGAACCGAGAGAGACGACCAGTGTTGCCTGGGGCGTGACCGACGCCGAGCTGCTGAACTCGAGCCGACTGCCATGGCGCTCAAACGTCAGCTGCCTCTTGCCCACACTGACCCGCGTAACTTCGCGGCCGCGCAGGAAGGGCAGCTCCAGACTCCGCAACCCCAGTGAACCGGAGAGGACGCGAACGGTCACGCGGCTGGGCGTGACCTCGAACACGCCCCATCCCGAGTCGAGCGACCAGAAGCATCTGAAACTGCCGCGGGCTTCACGAAGCCCGCGCCCAACCGGGTCGAAGCCGATCATCCCGCGCGCCATGTCGAAGCGGAAGCCGCTGAAGGCGTTGAGCAGCGAGTAGCTCGCCATCGAGCGGGCGTAGTTGTGGCCGCACTCGAACTCGTTCCAGGGGTTGCGCCTCTCTCCATCGTAGCGATCGCGGACAGCGGCCACGATCTCGATGCCCTGCCTGACCATTCCCTCCTGGATCATGTGGGCCGCCGCCGCGTACTCGAATCCGTTCATCGTCTCCTGCGCGTAGGGGACGGGCACCACGGGCTTAGCCTTGCCCGCGGGCCAGTCGCAGATGACCAGCCCGGCTTCATCATTCAGGCAGTAGACCCGGCAAGGATTGTAGTGATCGCGCATGGGCCGTTTGAAGCTATGGCGGAAGATAGACCGCAGCGCCCTTCGCACGCGTTTGCGGTCGAAGATATCGCCCAGCCCAGACAGATTCGCATGCCACTGCGCCAGCACCTGATCGGTGAGACAGCCCTCCCCGATCTGGTACTTGATCTGTCGGTGCTCGTCGTCCCAGTATTCGGGAGCACCGAAGCGCTCGACGACTGACCTATCGGTGAGGTCCAGCATCTGCTGGTAGTACTCGCCGTTGAACAGGTGTTCGTCGGCCCAGCGCTTGCCTCGCTCGAAGATGGCGCGGTACTCGCGCGCGACGTTGGCCTCGCCGAGGTGGTCGGCCATCTCCGCGCCGGCCTTGAGCGCGGCGAGGTAGAAGCCGGTGAGCCACGAGTTGGGCCCGAACAGCTCCATGTCGAGCGTGTGGTGCTGCCTGCCCCACAGCACCCCGGTCTTGTCGGGGTCCCACTGGTCGGGGTTCGACCCGGCCCAGGCGAACTCGATGGATCTCTTCACCGCCGGCCAGAGCGAGCGCAGCCACTCGCTATCTCCGCAGATCTTCCAGTCGCGATAGGTCTTCAGAACGCCGCCGAACTGGCCGTCGGCGCAGGCCCTGAACTGCGATCGACCCGACCCCAGCGGCAGCAGCATCCGGAACGACATCCCACCATCAGGGGCTTGGTTGTGCCGGAAGTCGGCATCGCGAATGGTGCGCTCGAGCTTGGGGAAGAGGAACGGCAGCGCCTGCGCGTAGTTCCAGACGTGGGTGCAAGTCCCCGGGCAGCAGCCGGCCTTCTCTTTGCAGCCCTCCCAGCCGTAGAACGTGCCATCCTCGAGCCGCAGCACAGTCGGCGACTTCAGGATGGACAGGTTCGCGGAGACTGCATCGAGCGCGGCCGGGGGCAGATCGGAGGAGAAGAGCGCGTCCTTGAATGCCAGGGTGTCTTGCCAGAGACGGTCCCAATGCTTGAGCGCATAGGTCGCGCTGGCGAGCGAATCCGGGAACACGGTGGCGTAGTAGTTGCGCCACGTAGGAGAGACGCCTGCCTTCTCGGCGCGCTCGCGAGCGCCCGCCTCCCAGTAGTTCTCGCAGTTCGGGAAGCTCCACGCGATGACGAAGCGGACGCGCGCCGTCTTGCCCGCCGGGACGCGTACGCGAGCGGCGAGCGTCGCATGCGTGCCGCGGCCCGCGGCCTCGGGACGGTAGCGCCGGTTCTTGAGTTTGCCGGCGGCCGTGAAGTCCTGCCAGTAGACATCGAGATCGCCGAACCACAGGGGCTTGCTCGCGAACCAGTACTGCTGGCAGCTCACATCGGCCGCGTTAGTGGCGATGGTGATGTCGCCGCAGGCGACGTCGTCTGCCTTGAGGCCCGCGCCGCTCAGCCGAAGGGCGGTGAGCTTGCCCGCCCGCCTGATCTCGTTGACATTGTCGGCCGCGACTGGATTGCGCAATGTTCCCGCGATGGTATAGGTGATCGCCCGCTTGCTGTTGTTCGTGATCTCGATCTCGAAGAAGGCGGCGGGGATGCCGGAGTCAATATCGTTGAGGGGGATGAACGGGTTGAACGCGGTGATGCGGACGCGGCCGGGGAAGGTGCGATCCCTGAATGTCAGCTCTGCTATCGGGAACTCGCCGCGGAACTCGACCTGGCGAAAGTGCGGCAGGCCGGTGAGATACTCCCGGGGCGGGCCGTCGCCGGCAGCGCCGGTGTAGGGTGGGTGCAGATCGCCGTTGAGCACGCGCGCGTCGAGCACTCGGCCACTCGCCTCAGCCTTGATGGCGAAGTGCGAGAACCCGTTCAGCCCACCCTTGTTCGGGCGGTTGAATATCTCCCAGTCAACGAGCCGCCCGTTGCCGGCCAGCCCGATGCATCCGGTCCCGATCCCGCCAAGCGGGAACGATATCTCCTTCGTCTTCGCGCCCCTGTAGACGAACCGGCTCACGCGCATGTCGCAACCTGGGGCGAGGCGCTAGCCTCTGCCACCATTACTCGATTGGAGGCAGTTCGCAGGGCATGAGGCTGTCTCCTGCACAGCAAGGCGTTTACAGCCTCCCTCGCGGATGCTACAATCAGCCGGTCGTGGGCGGTTAGCTCAGTTGGTTAGAGCGCTTGCTTGACATGCAAGAGGTCACTGGTTCAAGTCCAGTATCGCCCACCAGAAGCCGGGCAATAGAGAACGCCGACGATGGTTCTTTGTGCGGGCGTGACGATAACTGACACTACCTAACCCCTTACCGGGAGTGCCCGCGCTCGTCTCCAGACACCGCCTCCCGAAGCACAGCCTCGGGAGGCGTTCGCACATCATGGGAGAGACAGAAACATGGCACACGCGTTCGACCTGACGCCGGAGGACCGGCAGGCAAAGAGCATCTTCGACTGGCTGAAGCTCGCGCATCCAGAGTTGGCCGAAGCGGCCTTGGCCGCCCGCGCGGACGGCCGGCTGCTGGACCTCAGCGCGCCCCTACCGGCGGTCGAGCGAATCGAGATCCTCACCTTCGAGGACGAGGCCGGCCGCGAGGTGCTGCGCCACACCACCTCCCACGTGATGGCCCAGGCGGTGAAGGACCTATATCCCGGGACGAAGCTCGCCATCGGCCCCGCCATCGCAGACGGCTTCTACTATGACTTCGACACCTCCACTGCGTTCGCGCCGGACGATCTCCAGCGGATCGAGGGGCGCATGGCCGAGATCGTGGCCGCCGACCTGCCGCTGAGGCGACAGGAGATGCCGCGACAGGAGGCGATCCGCTACTTCGAGGGACGCGGCGAGAACTACAAGGTCGAGCTGCTACAAGAGATCGCCGAGGAGTCTGTGAGCATCTACGCTCAGGACGACTTCGCCGATCTCTGCCGTGGGCCGCACCTGTCGTCCACCGGCCGCGTGCGCACTTTCAAGCTGCTCAGCGTAGCCGGGGCCTACTGGCGGGGCGACGAGCGCAACCCGATGCTCCAGCGGATCTACGGCACCGCTTTCATGAGCCAGGCCGACCTCGACCAGTACCTGCACATGCGGGAGGAGGCCGCCCGACGTGATCACCGGGTGCTCGGCCGTGACCTGGACCTCTACTCGGTGCCGGAGGCGCTCGGCGGCGGTCTGGTGCTCTGGCACCCGAAGGGCGCGATGATCCGCCATCTCATCGAGGAGTTCTGGAAGCAAGAGCATCTCAAGCGGGGCTACCAGTTCGTCTACAGCCCCCACATCGCGCGCGCCCACCTGTGGGAAACCAGCGGGCACCTGAGCTTCTTCCGGGAGGGCATGTACGGCCCGATCATGATCGAGGAGGAAGAGTATCGCCTCAAGCCGATGAACTGCCCCTTCCACGTGCTCATCTACAAAAGCCAGGTCCGCAGCTACCGGGAGCTGCCCATCCGCTACTGCGAGCTCGGCACGGTCTACCGCTACGAGCGATCCGGTGTGCTGCACGGACTGCTGCGCGTGCGGGGCTTCACGCAGGATGACGCCCATCTGATCTGCACGCCGGATCAGATCGAGGACGAGGTCAAGGGCGTGCTCGATTTCACGCTCTTCATGATGAATGCCTTCGGCTATCACGAGTTCGCGGCCGCGCTCAGCGTCCGGGACGAGGGCGACACCTCGAAGTACATGGGCAGCGATGAGCAGTGGGAGCTGGCCGAGCGGTCGCTGCGGAATGCTCTGGAAAGCCGAAGGGTGACGTACAAGCGAGAGCCTGGGGAGGCGGTCTTCTACGGGCCGAAGATAGACATAAAGCTGAAAGACGCGATCGGCCGGCTGCACCAGGGGCCGACCATTCAGTTCGACTTCAACCTGCCGCAGCGGTTCGGGATGGAGTACATGGCCGCCGACGGCCAGCGTCACACCCCGCTGATGATCCACCGGACGGTGCTCGGCTCAATGGAGCGCTTTGTCGGCGGCCTGGTGGAGCACTACGCGGGGGCGTTCCCGGTGTGGCTGGCGCCGGTGCAGGTGCGGGTGCTGCCGATTGCGGACCGGCACGGCGAGTACGCCGGGCAGGTCGCGGCCCAGCTCCGAGGGGCTGGAGTTCGCGTGGAGGTGGATGATCGCAAGGCCACCACCAACGCCAAGATTCGCGATGGCGAGACCCAGAAGATCCCGTATCTGCTCGTTGTTGGGGACCGGGAGCAGGCAGGCGGAACGATTTCGGTCCGCAAGCACGGCGAGGGGAACAAGGGCGCGGAGGCGCTTGGCGATTTCATGGCAGCGCTCGCGACGGAGCTGGCGCCGCCCGCATCGTAGGGGCGCACCGCGGTGCGCCCCTACCATCGTTGTTCCTCTCCGCGACAAGGTTCTCATCGTCCCGCGGGAATCCTCACCGCACGAAAGTGCGACTCAACGGAGGAAGCGTGGTGAAGATCCTCGTCCTTTACTACAGCATGACCGGGAACGTCTATCGGATGGCGAAGCTGGTGGCGGAGGGTGTGAAAGAGGCGGGAGCCGAGCCAGTGATCAAGACTGTGCCGGAACTGATGCCCCAGGAGATCATCGAGGGCAACGAGCTGATCAAGCAGGCGAAGGCGGAGCAGGCGGGCGTTCCCATCGCCACTGTGGAGGAACTGCGCGAGTACGGCGGCATCATCGTGGGCGCACCGACCCGCTACGGCAACATGGCCGCCCAGATGCGCAACTTCTGGGATCAGACTGGATCGCTCTGGGTGCAAGGCAGCCTGATCGGCAAGCCAGTGGGACTGTTCACCTCAACAGGCACCATGCACGGCGGCCAGGAAACCACTCTGGTCGCCAGCATGTTCCCGCTCATCCACCATGGGATGGTGATCGTCGGCGTGCCCTACAGCGTTCAGGCATTGCTGACCACCAATGCCGGTGGCACGCCTTACGGCCCATCCCACGTCGCCGGCAACCCACCGACGAACCCGATCACGGATGACGAAGCGACGGTCTGCCGCGCCCTCGGCAAGCGCGTCGCCGAGATCGCGAAGAAGCTGGCGGAGTGAGCGGAGCAGGGCGCATAGCCATGCGCCCCTACCGCATCACCGCAACTGTCACTTCGCCGAAGACGCCGTAGGGGACGAGGTTTCGCTCCTCCACCCAGTGGTCGAGCGCGACGAATTGGCTGGGACCGGTCCAGGCCGGGCGCTTCTCATCGTAGTGGTTGGGGCCCAGCAGATTCCGCGGGCTGCCGCAGACTTCGATCTCGATCCGGTTGCGGCCGGGCCTCAGCTCGGAAGTGACGTCCACGTCGTAAGGCGCCCAGCCGCGCACACCGGCCAGCTTGCCATTCACGTGGACCGCGACGCAGGCGCCAAAGTGCGGGCCGACCTTCACCACCGCGCGCTCGCTTGACCGCAGCCGCAGGTTCACATCCTGCCCGTAGATCAGGTTGCCGGCGTAGTAGGGGTAGCCCTGCTCGCACCAGTCACCTGACTTGATGCTCACGGGCTCGCGCCCAATGGCATCGGTCGTTCGGTCCACGCCGAAGTCGCCGATCAGATAGCACTCCTCCAGCTCATACTCCGGCGCGTCGCGGTACTCGCACCGGAGGATCAACTCGTTCTCGCCGCGCTTCACGCCGCGCAAAGGCACGCGGTCCATGCTCTTCTCGAGCCACCAGCCCTTCGCACGATTCGGAACCACCGCGCCGTTCACTCGGATCTCGAACAGCTCCGCCGATTCGACCACCAGGTCTATGCCGTTCGCCGGGAGGTCCTTCACCAAGAAGGTGAACCGCAGTTCGACGGCGCGGGCCGCGACGCGCCGGGGGTTCGCGAAGCGGACCCACGGCTGCTCGACCCAGTCGGTCTCTATGCTCCGAAGCCCCATCTCTGCCCGCAGTTCCCGCTGCGCGACGAACACGGGCATCGGCTTCGACCACCTGCCGCCAGCTAAGCGCCACTGGCAGCGGTCGAGCGGCAGACTGTTCTCACGGGAGCGGCGCACCGCCCATTCATCCCCGAGCGTGATCTCCTTCACAATCTCCCCTCGCCGCGGCCGCCGGCTGGAGGGGCGCTTCTTTGGGTCGAGCACCAGCGCGGCCGAGCCGGTCGGTGGCAGGTCGAGCTCGACGATGGTCTTGCCGGCCGCCGCGCGGGCCTGCATCGGCTCAGTCTTCCCGGTCTCCAGATCCCAGCGCTCGACTCCGCCTTCCCCTGTCAGTTCGACCCTCAGGCGGTGACCTGACTCGCGATCCCGGTTGGCCAGGAAGACGTAGCTACAGCCGCGGTGCTGCCGTTCCATGTAGATGACAGGCGCGACCTCGCTTCCGCTCTCTCCTCGGATCGAGATGCGGCGCGGCAGCAGGGCGCGCAGCGCGTCCTCCAACTCGGGGCGGGTGGGAGCGATGAGAGTCACGTTCTCGTGCGAGAAGAGCGTGTCGAGCGCGGGCGCCTTCCGGCCTTCGATGCTGGTCGGGAGGCGGCGCATGGCGATGACCTTGCCCCCGGCGGCGAGGAAGCGGCGAAGGAGGTCGGCGGTGGAGGCGAGCAGTGTCTCGGACTCCGGCAGAACGACGAGCTTGTAGGATGCCTTGCCGACCACGAGCCGCCGGCCCTTCACCGACCCGTGCTGGGCCATGACAACCTCGTCGCCGAGGTCGAAGTCGTAATGCAGGGCCAGCAGGTCTTCCCCCGCGCGATTCAGGCGATCCCCCCACTGCTTCCGGTCCTCCGGGGCGGCGGCCCAGCCCGATGAGATGTTGTGCAGAAGCAAGACTTCACGCACCGGCGCGCCAATCGTGGTGAAGAAGCAGGCCCGCGCGAAGTAGTCCTCGGCCGCGGGGAAGTATTTCCACCACGGCTGATGGTAGAAGAAGGTCGGCGGGTAGTCCCGCTTGCGCATGCCTCGCATGGAGTAGGGCGTCAGGTGCTGGCAGCGGGTGTTGATGCCGAGCGCGGCCTGCCAGTCGCCCGACCACTTCTGCGCCTCGAAGGTGAAGTGCCAGCCGGAGGTGCCGTAGGTTTCGCTCAGCGTGCGCGTGCGGCCGAACTGATGGGCGACGCTGGAGGCCTGCTTGCAGGTAAGGGTCTCGCGCGTCTGCTCGGTCAGAATGTCAATGCCGGGGCGCTGCATGTGGGCGAGGCTCGGCATCGCCGCGCCGCCCACCGGTATCTCCGCCTCGAACTCCTGCTCGCAGAGCATGTGCCCGGTGAGCTCGAGCCCGTGTTTCTCGCACCACGCTCCAAGCTGCCCGGTGTACGCCTCCGCGAACAACTCCGTTACCGTCCGCCAGAAATCGTGGCGCGTCTTTGCGAAGCGCGCGTCTCCCGAGAACAACTCCGGCAGCCGCGCCATCAGATCGTAGCCCCGGCGTCGCTTGAACTCGGCCGCCATGCGCGACGTCCAGGGGACATGGACCGCCGGCCGCCCCGCGTGGGCGCTGTCAATGTTGGGCTCATCGGTGAAGATGCCGGGTATGGTTTTGCCGAACTCCCGGGCGAAGCGCTTGCGGTAGGGTTCGTAGCAGGCCTCGATGAACGCCCGCACCGACTGCGGGTTCATGTTGTCGGCGTATGGCAGGCCGTTGAACCAGCCCGATGGGGAGGCCGAGCAGACGCGGAACTGCTGTGACTCCTCTCCTCGCCGGGGCCGTTGACTGCGCGAGAGCCTGCGGTGGGAGACGACCTGTCCGTTCTCCCGCCTCACTGCGAACCGGTGGTCCCCTGTCTGCCCGCTCGGGACCAGTTCGAGAAACCTGCCCGCGAAGTCCGGGTCGCGCTTGAGCACCAGCCCGCCGCCGAAGCCACTCGGCCACCGATCCTCGTCATAGAGCCAGGCCTGCATCTGCTGCCTGCGGGCCTCGTCCACGGCGGCGGCGATGCACTCCATCCACTTGTCGCCCATGTACGGTGTGATCAGCCCGCTGCGGCTGTGCATGAAGAACCCGCCGAGGCCGCCGCGTTTCATCTCGCGAATCTGCCAGCGGATCTCCCGCGGGTCGAGGTCATCGTTCCAGGACCAGAACGGCGCGCCGCGCCATTCGCTTCCCGGCCGGCGGAACGTCTGCTTCAGCGTGTCAGGCATCATCGCACTCCCGCAATCGCGTTGCTCGCAGCGCCCTATTCGCCCGCGCCGTGCGCCTCCCTCTCAGACGCGAAAGCGGGGCGAGCATCGCTCGCCCCGCGGCATGAGAGACACCGGTTTGGCGTTCGGCTACGTCATCGTGAAGATCGGCGTCAGCGGCATCGCCATTTCGTGCAGCCGCTCTTCCTCCGCCGCCGTTACCGGGCGGAAGCTGTCGGCGATGTCCATCATCATCGGCCACAGGTCATGCTGCCCGGGCGACACCGCCGCGGTGATGTCGTGCGACAGCGTCCACCGAAAGGCGAGCGAGGCAAGCTCCAGGTCATCGTAAGGCTCGTACCAGCACTTCGCGTGCTTGCGCTCCTCGCCGGGCCAGTTGGTGCGGGCGACTGCCTTCAAGGCGAGACGCGCCGCGCCCTTGCTCTTCGCAGCCTCGAACACCTGCGGCCCGAAGCCGCCGAACCAGCAGACGAAGTTGAACGGAAACAGCACCGAATCGAAGGGATAGCGGTCCAGCGCGGTCAGCGCCGCCTCAACGGAGTGGGCGCTGAACCCCAGGAACCGCGCCCTGCCATCGCGCTTCGCCGCCTCGAAGACCTTCATCGCCCCATCGGCAGAAAAAACCTGGTCAACGTCCTCGAGCGAACTCAGCCCATGGAGTTGGTAGACGTCAACGTGATCGGTTCGCAGTCGCTGGAGAGAGCGCTCCAGTTCCTGCGCCGCGCCCTCCTTCGTACGCTCGGCCGTCTTGCACGCAAGGAACACATCCTTGCGATATGGCTCCAGCGCAGGCCCTAGCCGTTCCTCGGCGTCGTGATAGGTCGGCGCGACATCGAAGTAGTTCACACCGCGCTCGACCGCCTGCGCGACTATTCGGTTCGCTTCGGCTTGCTCGAGCTTGGCGACAACGATCCCGCCAAGCCCCACTATGGACAACTCGATTCCAGTCTTCCCGTACGGTCGTCTCTGCATCGGTACAGCCTCCGTGGTCAATCCCCCGCCGGCTTCTCAGCGACGCTCCCTGTGGGCGGTACTTGAGCCGCGGTCGCCTTCGCGCGGACAACGGTCAGCTTCACTTCCCTGGGCTTGTCGGTCCGGCTGAGGAACGGGGCAAACGTCCGCGGGCAGGTCACCGCCTCGCCCTCGACCATGATGATGCTGTCGCCCGGCTTGAGGCCGGCCTTCGCGCCCAGCCCGTCGGGCAGCACCTTGCCGATCACCACGCCGTGCGGGCTCGTTATCTCCACCCCGAGCAATCCCGAGACCGCGCTCTGCGGGCAGCTCGCACTGTGCCCTGACAACGCCTCGGTGGCGAGCTTCTCGCCCTTGGCCGGCAGCGTGAGCGTCAGCACGATCTTTTCCTGGCCGGCCGACGACTTAACCGGTGCTGGCGCCGCTGGTCGGGCAGCCGGCACCGCTGGCTTCGACGTCGCGGCCGGCGCGTTCGCTTGCGTGGTAGCGCCCGGTTGAGGACCCTCGCGGCAGCCTAAGACCACCGTAGCAACCGCCAACACGACGGACAATCGAACCGCTCTCTTCAACATGGGTTCTCCTTCACTCGGCTCACACAGCGTCGGGAAACACTATACCCCAGCTTCCCCGCCACGCCCCCGTCACCTTGGCGGCTGTGTCTCACACCCCGACACGAGCTGTGGGAGCCTCCTCCTCGAGGTGATCCTGCTCGTCAGTCGAGCATCTCCGCCGCCCGGATGCGGAACTCCATCGGTGGACAGGCGTAGAGGGCGTTGAGCTTGCCGCGCAGGAGCAACCGATCGCGCAACGGCTTGACGCTCGCCGACGCGAGCGCGCAGTCGCCGAGGATGGCGACAGGGCAGCCGATGTCGTCCGGCACCTCGGGGTCTTTTCCCACGACGATCACGAACGGGTGCTGCGCGTCGAGCAGCCCTTCATCCTTCAGCCGGTCGAGCCCGCGGCGGATGTAGTAGGAACAGGAGCGGCAGTAGTCGCCCGCATAGATCCGCAGCCCCGGGAACTTCGCCTCCGATAGCTCGATATCCGGGCGCGCGAATGGGCGGCGCACAGACTCGATGGATTCGCCGACCACTTCGATCTTGCTCAGGTCGGCCTCGCCGAGGCCGGCCTCGCCTGCGATTCTCGTCGTGTCCACTTCGTCCGGGTCGAGGCCCATCACCGCGCCGGCCACAGCGTCGAGCGCGACCGCGTCGGTGCTCGCGAGGATTAGGCCCATCTCGACCGGCCGGCCCTCGGTCGCGTGGTCGGCCTCCTGTGCGACGAGCGCGTCCATCACATTGAGGTCAATGCGGCGAATGCGCAGGAGGTCGGTGAGCTTGCGAGCAAGCGCCAGCTCGCGGTAGCAGTGCTGGTAGAGCTTGTCGTAGTCCGAGACGATGCCGTGCAGGTTCTTGATCGCCAATGTGACGGTGGTCAGGCTGTGGATCTTCATCACCGGCAGGTTGATGAAGACATCGGCCTCCATGACGGTTCGCGGCACATGCGCGGTCTTGAGGATCTGCGCGTCAGGCAAAGGCACCGCGACGAACTCGTCATCTTCGAGGTAGACGGCCTCAATGCTGGCAGCTTCGAGCGCCTGGGTCATGCCGACGGCATCGAAGCAGGCGCGGGTGGAGTTCGCGCCCTTGCGGTACTTCGCGGTCGAGATGCTCCGCCCCTCGGCGACGATTACCCGCCGCGCGCCGGCCTCGCGGCACAGCTCCCCGACCACCACCACCACTCTCGGATCAGTCGTCGTGGGCGCGCGATTCGGCGCGAAGACGTTGGGCTTGAGCACTACGCTCTTCCCCGCGACCAACGCGCGAAGGTCGCAGACGGAGGAGATGGCGCGGGAAACGGAGGCGCGGAGGAGACATGCATCCGTCAGGGATGGAGGACGCGCTATGGCGACGCGGATCATGGTGTGTAATCCAGGCACAGGGTGGCCATCAGCCAGCGGTTCTTTGTCTTTGGCTCCACGTGTACTTAATGTAGTTGTACTCGTCGAGGGCCTTCAGCCGGCCGTGAGGTGCTGTCACCTCCGACCAGCGAATCTGCTGACACTGGGCCTGAACCTTCAGCATGAAGCGCCAGTAGCTATCGGTGCTCGGCCGACCTGATCCGAGCGGCAGTTGATAGCCGCGAGCTGCTATGCGATTGTCCCATAGAGGGAAGAACCCGGGTGCCAGCAAGTGGAGGGCTTTCGCTCCCCCCACGGGGCCCAGGAGTCTTGCGAACTCCCCGAATGTGGCGGTCGCCAGTGGTTGATCGCTGTCGGAGAGCCCGCATATGTCCCTCGCCCTGAAACCCTCTAACACGTCGCGATGCGTTCTCCACAGGCTCTCTATGTCACAGAAGTGCTCGTCGGTGAACTTCCGGAACCTGTAGTACGATGCGTTCCACGTCTGGAGTAGCACCGCGATCGCTTCGGCGACAGTCAGCTTGGTCTTCTGCTCCAGAGCAAGACCCACCAGCTCGATCGCCGCCTTGTAGAACAGGCTTCGTGGCTCGTTCCTCTCGAACTCCATATGGGCCTGGTTCAGGTCGTCCGCCGTCGGTGTAAATGGCACCGCGCTGTCGTGAGTCATTCGATCTCCTCCCATCTCTCTCCGCGAGGATAGGAACCCCCGCCCTACAGCGGCCGCCGTGGCAGGGGCAAGCGCCTGCCCAACATCGGGCGACTCACCGAGTCGCCCCTACCCAACGCCGATCCGCGCTACCACCGCCTCCGCCATCTGCTTCGTGCCGACCGCGCTCGGGTCGGTGCGGTCGGGCTTCATGTCGTAGGTGACGTGTTTGCCTTCGGCGATGACGGCGGCGACGGCGCGCTCGACCCGGTCGGCGGCGGCCTTCTCGCCCAGGTGGCGGAGCATGAGCGCGCCGGAAAGGATCAGCGCCGTGGGGTTGACCTTGTTCATGCCGGTGTACTTGGGAGCCGAGCCGTGAATGGCCTCGAACACCGCCACCTCTTCGCCGATGTTCGCTCCCGGCGCGACGCCCAGGCCGCCGACCAGGCCCGCGCAGAGATCGGAAAGGATGTCGCCGTAGAGGTTCGGGAGGACGAGCATATCGTACAGCTCTGGCTTCTGGACGAGCTGCATGCACATCGCGTCAACGAGCCACTCGTCGTACTCGACCTTGCCCTCGTACCGCTTCGCCACCTCGCGGGCAGTCCGGTAGAACAGCCCGTCGGTCGCCTTCATGATGTTGTCCTTGGCGACCGCGGTGACTTTCCGCCGGCCGTTCTCTATCGCGTAGCGGAAGGCGAAGTCAACGATGCGCTCGGAGGCGAAGGCCGAGATGGGCTTGATGGAGATCGCCGCATCATCGCGGATGCGACCGCCGGCGAGGGCGATGACCTGCTTTGCCTCCGGCGTGCCGGGTTCGAACTCGACGCCGGCATAGAGGTCCTCGGTGTTCTCGCGAACGACGACGAGGTCCACGTTCTCGAAGCGCGTACGCACGCCGGGGTAGTGCTTGCATGGCCGCAGGCAGGCGTACAGGTCGAGCGCCTTCCGTAGCGCGACGTTGACCGAGCGGAAGCCGCCCCCGCGGGGAGTGGTGATCGGGCCCTTTAGCGCCACCTTGTTCTTGCGGATCGAATCCAGCACCCGGTCGGGGAGGGGCGTGCCTTCCTTCTCCATGACGGCGAGGCCGGCGTCCTGGACCTCCCACTCGATCTTCGCGCCGCTGGCGTCAATGACGTGGCGGGCGGCCTCGGCCAGCTCTGGGCCGACGCCGTCGCCGGGGATGAGTGTCACGGTATGCGGCATCTGTGGCATCCCTCCTGATGAGTGCGTTGAGCGATTATAGCAGAATCCAGAGGCCGGCGTTCCCGCTACCAAGCGCTTGCCGTGCGGCAGGACTCGCACCAAGGCCGGCGAACCGTCCAGCCATTCCGCCGCTGGAGGATGCTCATGATGTCCCGACACTGGCTCACACGGCTGGCCCTGACCGCTGCGCTGCTAGCTGCGCTCATCGCGCCGGCTGTCGCCGCCCCGCTGGCCGACAGCGCGATTCTGTTCATCGGCGATGGGATGGGGCCGGTGCAGATTCAGGTAACCCGCGCCGCTTCGGGCGGTGACCGGCTGGCGATGGAGACGCTGCCGTTCTCGGGCTTTGCGACGACGAAACCGGCGAACGGCGACGTCACCGACTCGGCTGCCGCCGGCACCGCGCTTGCTACCGGGCACAAGACGAACAACGGGATGATCGCCATGGCGCCGGACGGAAAGCGCTTGACGACGATTCTCGAGCGCGCCCAGGCGATGTACAAGGCGACCGGCATCATCACCACCGACTCGCTGTGGGGGGCGACTCCGGCGAGCTTCGCGACGCACGCCGAGAACCGTGGCATGTCGGCTGAGATCGCGGCACAGATGTCGCGCTCCGGGGCGCAGGTGATGATGGGATTCTGGAAGGACCAGTTGCTGCCCGCGTCGGCCGGCGGCAAGCGAACCGATGGACGCGATCTCATCGCGGAGATGCAGCAGGGCGGCTATCAGGTAGTCTACACGAGGGATGAGCTTGCCGCCGCGCGCGGCGACAAGCTGGTGGGCCTTTTCGACGACGGCGAGCAGGCGCCATCGGTATTGGACATGGTGACGGCCGCGCTCGACCGCCTCTCGCGCGACCCCCAGGGCTTCTTCCTGATAGTTGAGGGCGCGCGCGTCGACTGGTTCAGCCATGACAACGATCCCGCTGGCGCCGTCCTGGCGGTGCGCGAGCTGGACGCGGCCGTCTCCAGCGCGACCGAATTCGCCCGCCGGCGGGGAAAGACGCTCGTCGTGATCACCGCCGATCACGAGACCGGCGGCCTCACGGTCATGGATGGCAGCAAGCTGAAGGCGCTGGCGGGTGTGACCATGCCGTCGAGCGACATGGCGGCGAAACTCTCGAAAGAGCGCGACAATGTGGGCGAGGTGCTTCGGCTGGGCGCAGGCATAGCGGATGTGACCGCCGCCGAGGCCGACAACGTGCGCAAGGCCCAGGACCCGTCCGCCGCTATCGCCGGGTTGATCAGCGCGCGGGCGGGCCTCTCCTGGAGCACCGGCAGCCACACCGCGACGCGCGTACGCGTCTTCGCCTTCGGCCCGGGCGCGCAGCAGTTCTCGGGCGATCTGGATAACACCGACATCCCGAAGCGCATCGCCGACTCGATAGGCGTGGGGCCATTGGGCAACTGACGCGCAGGGAGTGCACCATGCGGGTCCTGATCGCAGGCGCAACTGAGTTCTTCGCACCGTTCATCGCCGATGACCTCGTTGCTCGGCGCCACGACGCCGCAGTCCTGACGAGCGCCGACTTCGACTTCGGCGCGGGCATAAAGTGCATTCGCGAGTCCATTGGTCTGGCGGAAGCGGTGAGCACGTGGCGCCCGGAGGCGCTTGTGGACATGCGCCACGACGGTGCGGCTCGCGCACAGGAGGTGCTCTCGGCTTGCGCCGGCAAGGTCGCGCGCGCGGTGCACCTGAGCTCTGCCGTCGTCTACGGACCGGATCCAGTCTGCCCGATAGATGAAGAGACGGAGCTAGTGCGCCCAGACAAGGCCCCGCCTGAGGCGGCCGCGCAGATCGAGGCCGATCATGCCGTGCTCGCGGCGATCGAGAAGGGCGCGCCCGCCACCATCCTGCGCATGCCCCATGTGTACGGGCCGCGCGACCCGCAGTCGGCGGAGTGGTTCTTCACCAAGCGCGTGCTGGATGAGCGGAAGCGAATCGCGGTTCCCGACGCGGGGTTCCAGATCTGCCACCGCGGATTCGTGCAGACGATGGCGCGGGGAGTGGTTCAGGCGCTGACTACAGCGAAGGCCGCCGGTCAGGTCTACAACCTCGGCGAAGAGAAGCTCTACACCCTCGCCCAACTCGCCCGCGCGGTTGCGAATGCGCTCGACTACAAGTGCGACATCTACGCGGTCCCAGGCGACCGTTGGCGCACGCCCTATGACCATACGTCGTTCTACGATCTCCGCAAGGCGCGCGCCCAGCTCCGCTACCGCGACCTGATGATCCCGCGCGACGGCCTGGAGCTGACGCTCGGCTGGCTGTGCCAGTCCCCGCCAAGGGACTGGTCGTGGCCGGGCATTGAGAACCCCTTCGACTATGCCGGAGAGGACGCGCTGATCGAGGAGTGCGGGCGGAAGCTCGACCTCTAGCGCCTGTGGCAGCCCGATCCTGGGGGCAACACGTCGCGGTTAGCCCGCTTCCCGCCGCGCCTCCGCGAGAATCTCGAGCAGGTTCTTCATGCACAGGTCGCTGGCGTACTCGCCCGCCTCGGAGAAGGTGACCCCGCCTGGCTGGTTCATAACCGCTTCCGGCAGCGCGCTCGGCCGCCAGTGAGTCTCAAGCGAGACGTATCCCTGGTAGCCGGCGCGGAGCAGGGCGACGAGCTGCGCCTTCCAGGCGATCACGCCCTCGCCCACCGGCGTTACATTGGGCACGCCCTTCGCGTCGCGCTTCCCGTCCTTCGCATGCACGTGCACGACGAGGTCTTTGACTGACTGGTAGGCGTCTGGGAACGGCATCACCCCCTCGTCCGCGTAGACCTCGTTGCACGGATCCCACACCACTCTCACCGCCGGCGAGTCGAGTTCCCGCACCATCCGAGCCGTCTCGTCGCCGGTCGCGCAGTAAGTCGAGTGCTCGTTCTCGATCGCCAGCGTCACCCCGGCATCTTGCGCGATGGGAATCGCCGGCCGGAACTTGCTCTTCACCTTCTCCCACACCGGTTGAGACGGGCCGCGCTTCCAGAAGGTGAACACGCGGACGATCCCCGTTCCGAACTGGTTGGCGAGCCGGCAGCAGTTGCGCACGAACTCCAGGTGCTCCCGATGCGCCGCATCGTCATCCAGCTCGCACTTGAATACCGGCGACGCGATCGCGGCCACCGCCAGGCCGTGCTCCCCCAGCGCCTTGCGCACCGTCTCCACATCCGACGCGTTCAGATGCTGGATGGGCTTGTCCCAGATGCTCCGCAGCTCGAGCCCATCGAACTGGTAACGCACAGCGAACTTGACCGCTTTCTCCAGGTCCTGCGACACCTCATCGGTGAAGACCGCGAGCTTCATCTCCCCGCACCTCCCGCGCAGACTATCCCATTGGTTCTGTTCCATGCGCGGGAAGACCTGTTGGGATGGCGTCTGAACCGGCTTTGGGTGGGTCTGAGATATGCCCCCGCGGGAGTACCTAGCGCGCCGGCGGGTCTGACTGAGTTCCTCCGGTCACGGCGGTAGGGGCGACCCGGTGGGTCGCCCTGGGCATGCCCTGAGCGAAGTCGAAGGGCGAGTCAGCGACTCGCCCCTACCAAGCGGCCGCGCCCCGGACCAGAAACTTGGGGTCACACCCGCGCCGCAGGGTCATTGCATTATCTTGATATCAAGTGGGGAGGAGGTATAGAGGGAGCAGACTAGGCGGGGAAGGGGTGACAGCTGCCATGACAGCCGCGAGGCGGAAAGAGAGTTTGCTGGAGGCG
>Ga0315291_10001654_pt1 | contig 29686 bp, 45 predicted proteins | sample YL17G12_20_MG_FD_203070 | JGI IMG/M metagenome (GOLD analysis project Ga0315291, IMG submission 203070) | Sediment microbial communities from Yellowstone Lake, YNP, Wyoming, USA - YL17G12_20 | ecosystem: Environmental > Aquatic > Freshwater > Lake > Sediment | place: USA: Wyoming | collected...
GAAAAAGCCATCATTCCCCTTCAATCCACTACAACCATTTGGAATATCGTACAAAAAGTGGTCATTGTATCCATCGTTGGTGCAATCGTTGGAATGGTAGTTATCCACAAGTGATTACTTCAAGAAACCTAACCGACCTACACCCAAAAGTAAGAAAACTCGCTCAAGCGTTTAAGGATGCGTGTAAGGCTCAAGGCATCGAAATCCTAATCTACTGCACCTACCGTGACAACGAAGCCCAAAACGCCCTGTACGCACAGGGGCGAACAGTTAAGGGCAAGATAATCACTAATGCAAAGGGCGGTGATAGCTTTCACAACTACCGATTAGCATTTGACTTTGTGCCGACTATTGGCGGTAAACCATTGTGGAATGATTCAGCGATGTACAAGCGATGTGGCGCGATAGCTAAATCGGTTGGTCTGGAATGGGCTGGTGATTGGGTTTCTTTTAAGGAAACTGCACATTGTCAGTATACGGGCGGTTTAACAATCGCTAAACTTAAGTCTGGTTCAACTTTGGGAGTTTAAGATATGTGGGCATTATTAAGTGGTTATAAAACCTTTGGATTGGTAGCGGTATCTATTATCGCTCAAGTAGTTGGTTCTGTTAAACCTGAATACGCTTCGACTTGTAACACTGTCAGCACTTACGCGCTGATGGGTACGCCTGTAACGATTCGTATGGCTATTGGTTCTTTAGGTAAGAAATAAGTTTTGTGGTAGGGTGCATAAGGATGTGCAACTATTCATTCGCATAATCAAAATAATCAGTAATTGTTTTTTGTGCATCTTCAAAACTGTAACAAACGTCAGTTTTGAATCCTTGATTAACCAGAAACGCTAACCAGTCCTTTTGTTCGTCACTAACCTTCCCTTTAGTGTCTTTCATTTCAATTACCAGACCGCTAAACCGCGCAGTCTTAACAGGCAACCAAAGATCGGGTACGCCTTTGCGTAAGCCCTCACGTTTGAGTTTGCAAGCTGTACCGATAGAAGTACGCGCACCATTAGGAACAGCGAATAAGCGACCAGAGAATTGTTTGTACTGCATATCAAACCATTGGATAACCAAACACTGTTCGGTATGCTCACTCACGGAGTAGCCTCTGGTACGCAAGCGACAGTGCGGTTTTGTGGTGCTGGCTTCAAAGGTTTAGGGTCGGTTGTTAGCTGGAACGTAGACTGCCTTGTAGCATCGTCAATCACAGACACACCGAGCAAACAATAGTTTGCCATCGTCACCCCGTTGCGTTCGGTTGACGAATAGCAACCAGCAAGCAAACCAATGACAAATAGAATTAAAAAAAACACCACTACCCAAACTAATTCTTTCATATTTGCTCCTATTGGGTGACTACTTGCAATTAAAAGCTAAAGTGGGAAGCAATCACGACAGCAATCTTTCACAAGTAGTCAAAATTACATACCGCGATTATCAATCCAACCTGTAGAAACCCACGATGCTGAATTGAGTGTAGTTGTAAATCTCATAGCAAACTGGCTTGATGTTGTTACTCCAACATTACCATTCCATATTTGCGAATCATTATCACCGCCACCACCGCGAGTATTTACATTACAGTTTGTCGATGTTGGAACTAAATCAGCAGTTGTAGTCTGGTCATATATATTCCCGTATGCAACACTAGCACCAGTTACGGGTGTTAGCCTTGCTGATATTGTTGCCATAATTTTACCAGCAAGTATTCCAGCACCAGATAGGGTTGTAGGTGGTGCTAACGCTGTTAATGTTTGTTTAGTTGTATTGGGTGTTGCAGTTGAAAACTCTTGACCAGCGTTTAATGTAAAAATACTTCCAACTTGAGTGAATTGTAAAATTGTAGCTGTACCATAATAAACCCAACCAATTCTACGAACTTTTGTGTATCCAGCAGAAACAACGGCAGGAGTGGCTAATAAAACTGCACCAGACGCATCAGCTACTGATGTAAAACCCACGTTTACTGTTCCACTAGGTTTTACTAAACCCATCACGCGATACCATGTGTTGTTTGTAAGCGTAACAGTATTTGCCATACCGCCCGTTGGCGCACCGACAGTGCCACCATCAGCCCACGGTAAAGCGATACTTTTTCCTAAAGCAGTAGCTAGAGTCATATCTAAAGTATTGTCAGCACTTTTTGTAGTGCCTACAGCAATATCAATTACTGATGCTGGTGTTGCTACGTTGTTCGATAATGAATAACCAGATATAAAACCATTTGAAACAGTAGACGTATTTGTAATTGCACCGCCCAATAATTGTTGCTTAACTTTGAATTGAGTACCATCGTAATAAACTTCATATTCAAAGCCAGTTACAAAACTACCAGAAGGAAGTTGTGCGCCAGTTTCAAGTAGAACTGATTTAACGCCCGTGCTTGCTACGTTTATTGTCACGTTACCCGTTGAGTTTGAAACAGCGACAAAACGCGCTCTCATACCAACGAATAATGTTGGTGGTGTTTTCTTAAGCCCGATTGGTGCAAGGGTGATTGCGTTTGAACCAGTAGCGGTGTAGAAGTCAGCACCAGCGACATATACCGCAACGCCTTTTGCTTGCTGTGATAAGTCACCACCAGACAAAACAATACCAGCCGTTTCGATTACGTTCTGAATCTCACTAGGAACTTCATCCCATTCTGATGCCGTTAAACTATCACCAGTTACTTTGTTGTTTAAATCTTGCATTATTTTATCCTCTTAACTAAAGCCAGAACTGAAACCAGAACTAAATGCTCTGCCAACCACACCATTTGTGTAAATAATTCGGCAATTAGCTGGTTTTAATTTATTAAATAAACAAACCAAAATGTTAATTTGTGGGTCGCCAAAATAGATCGGGAAGTAAAGTGTAAATACGTTTGCAGTTGCTAAAAAGTATTGAACCACAATGGTATACTTTGCATCTTGATTGTTTGGTACAACTTCAGCCTGACTATAAACATTAACAACGAACCCAAAGATTAAAGCAACCGCTTCAAAATCTTCAGCCGTTTGAACACCTAACGATGCAAGTTTAACTAATACATCCCTGCGTCTTTCTTGCAAAGTGCCTGTTCCACTAAAGCATGAGTCGGGTATTCCTAATGTTTCTTCCCAACCTTTTAAAAATAATTCGGTTGTATTAATATCAATCTCATCAGCGAATAAACAAATGAATGAAGCGACTGACTGATTGGTCTGCCCCAATCCTTGTAAAAACAAACGATAGATTGATCCTTGAATGTTCTTCGCTTCAAACAATTCACCATTCGGCAAATAATTTGCAATAACTTGTGCTTGATTATATTCACAATCGAATAAATCACTCATGGATATTGTACCGAACCAAAGGTCACATATTGACCAGTTCCACCGCCCGTATTACCAACGGGGGTCGTAAGTGTGAAGCTAACAACCTTATTGCCATTACTTGTATCAATACTATCTTGAATTGTAGCAATTAATTGGTTGAGTGTTATCGGCACACCTACGATTCCTTGATCGAGCAACATCGCTTTAATGTTAGCGGTGATTGCCGATTGCATTGACGCTGTATTTGGTATCAATGAAGAAAAAATAACATTCATTGGAACGGCTGTAGGTGCTAACACAATTACATCAGCATCAGCCGTATTAGCTGGTTTAATTTGTAAGATTGCGTTCTTTACTGCAATTACTTCAGAGCCATCGGGGATAGGGTTAGAATCGTTACCGCGAATAAAATAAATTGTAACCTGACCCAATGATGGTGTTACTTCATAAACATAAACATCTGTTACACCCGATACTGTTTTAGCGCGATATGTAATTTCAGCTACGTTGAAGTGAGCAATCGGATTTTGCACCCTATCAAGCAAACGACTTCTTAAACTAGGGTTATCTTCAATATCCGTACCGCCACCAATAGCACCTTGATCGACATAAGCCGATGTATTAACACCAGCGATAAGTGTGGCAAAGTTTAATTTTGTGTTTGGTTGCTGGTTTTGATCTTGACCGAAACCAACCGATTGAACTGCTAAAACAGCTTTTGTGCTGGTAGCAGAAATCACGCCCGTTGCTGGCGATGTTGCTGTAACAGGTAATGCGTAAGTAAATTGAGTTGTATTTAAAACAGTGATTGTGAATGTGCCGTTGTATGCCGATTGACCAGCACCAGAAATTGTATATGTTTGACCATCGAACATTGATGATGCAGTAGCAAGTGTTACTGTGGCAACTAACCCAACCGATGTAATTGTGCAACCGACAGCCGATGTTTGTATTTGAGCCTCGGATGCCGTTGTATAGTTTAAACCACTAACGGTAAGCACCGTTGCTACTGGAATGACTGAACCAGCCGTACCCGTTGCTACTACGTTACCATTTGCTAAAGTAGCTGGATTGCGCGAGATTCCCCAATAGGATGCCCACATTTCAAGAAACTCTTGAGCCGTAATGGGGATTGCTTCTAACGCTAAAATCTCAAGTTGCTTGTAAAAGTCAAACACCCTACGAGCGTTTGCAATCGCTTGTGCGCCCATCCAGCTTTCGGGCAAGAAAGGATTAGCCGTAGTAGGTAAATAACGCTGTAAATCAGCTAACGATTGATTCTCAAGCTGTTCGGGGTTGTTTGGTATTGTCAGCATTGTATTATCCCTACGCCATTTGTTGCTTAATTATTGATGCGTTAGCTGGTGTGTTATCCCAAAGCACAAATACTCTGGTTTGCGTCACGCCCTCAAACGGCTGAATCTTGATTGTAGCAGTTAATGTGTTGCGATTTAAGTCACGCGCTGTGTCCACTAGAATAGATTGAGCGAACCCAAAATCAACCAACCATTGAAGTGCTTGCTGACAATAGGTACGCGCACGGTTGACTGTTTCATTTGTTAGCCGTGCTTGATACAGCAACCAAAGTTTTGAGCCGTACTCCACTGGCTGATATTGATTACCAATCCAACCTCTACGTTTTTGCGGTATTGGTTCTTCAGTTGCTGATGCGCGTCTATCGCTACCGATCAAACTAATTTGAAGTGCAGTATCAAATGAATCCAGCTTTACAAAATCACCATCATCACCGATTACAAGATCGTAATAGTCTGTGTGTAATAATTCTACATCTTGAAATGCCATTATACAGGTACTCCAGTTGTTCCACCGCCAGTTGTAACACCGCTATGCCTATGAGGCGAACCAACATCAACAGTGTTATTAGTAAGCGTACCAGTAGTTGCAACATTACCAGCGATGGTAGTTTTTCCATTGATAACAACTTCAGCGTTCAGTGTAATTTTTGTGGCATTGATTGTCACGTTTTGAAGCGATGCGTTTAAGTCTTTCCCCGTTACCGTGATATTGTTTAGTGTAAGGTTTGCATCCTCGCCTGTGATAGTTATGTTCTTTACGGTTTCGATTAAGTCTTTTGGAATAACAATAGTCATTGTTCCTTTAGAATCCATCAATAGGAAACCGCCCGTTAAAACATTCTGCAATCCAACTTCACCATCAACCAAACCTTTCTTGCGTAACTGCGGGCAACTTGCAATACCTAACCGCGCTGACTCGTGCCCTTGCTGATTAAATAAAGTAACAAGCGAATTATTAACAGGCGCACGACCAATCAAACCGTAAGGCTGTACAAGCGTGACGTTACATACTTTACCCATATACGATACTTGAGCCGATGGAAATTGCTCTTGATCGTCTGTATTTAGCTTAAGCTGTGATAGCTTTACTTGATTACTGTACATTATTTGCTTCCTGCTCTTTTAAAACATCATCAATTAAAGATTGATATTGGTTTGCTATTTTAGATGATTTCTTGTCTTTTTTCGGTTCATTAATTTCAAGTGTGTACGCATTTTTATAAGTTAAACCAAACTGCGTTGTTTCACCGTTATCAACACTATAGTTATGTGTTATTTCTTTAACGAGTAAAAACGTATCAAACCCTAATTCATCATCACGAACATAAACTAATCCGTTTAATTCATACGGCTTTCCTGTGGATGGATTTGCAATACCTTGAATCGTAGCGGTGTAGTTTAGGCTTCTCGCTTTGCGAATGTTAGCTTCCCATTGTGCGCGTTCTACTGTGCTTCCACCATCAGAAGGATTTTCTGCTATAAAGTTATAAATCCTGCTTGAGCGTATTTCCTCATCAATTATTGCACCAGAGCTAATATAAGTTGCTTCACCTAAATCTGCCTCTGGTGTTAAGTTAAGTGTTTCTAAATTGCTTTGTGATAATGCGATATATTTACCGTATCTTTTAGAATTATCAACTACAGCATTTGACTCAATTATATTGTTATCAGCACCATCAACTACGTTCAATAATTTAATGCCAGTATCAATAGGTTCTGCCCTTGTTACTACAATTTCACCACGCCCATTTGTGCTTACAAATACCTGACGTTTACGAGCGTTCTTATCAATAAAATCAAAGCCTGTTTCACCAGCCTTACACGCGATTAAATCATCAGTAGCGTATGGTTTAGTGCCAACCTTATCAACAACTGTAAAAGCTAAACCAAAAGAACTTTGTGTTTTATTGATAATGTCAGTGATAGTTGTTGGTGTTGGTAACTCTACATCACCAGCCGATAGTGTTGAATCAATAATATCGCACGTTACATCACGACCACGAATTGAAACGTCATGTGATGATGCGCTTATCTTTGGTGAAATTGAATCAACATATCCAGTAATGATAGGTTCATTATTGATAATGATTTTAATTTGTGAACCAACTTTAATCGGATAAGTTTTATATTGTGTATTGCTAGTCACGCAATCAAATGAACCACTAAAATCTTCAATGTTTCTATTGACAGTAAACGATATGAATTGGTCATACGGTATGCCGTTGACTTCCATTCTTATGCCTAATGGGGGGTCTTTTTTAGGCATTAGTCAGTACCGATATTTCACCAGCAATAATGCTTACATCGTTGCTCTTTGGTCGGTTAAGATCAATCAGCGTATCGAGCGTTGCATTAAAAGTATCGTTATCTTCTTCTGCATAAAACGCATACGCAATTACAGCCATTGGGAAACCAGATAGCGGGCTATCAACGCGCACAACATCAGAAGCCTTTAATCGTTCTGTTTGCAAGAAATTAACAGCCTCAACTCGCAAGTTATCAAGCAGTTTTAAATCTGATGGCGGTAAGTCATAACCACGCAACTTCTGGTATTGGTTCTCAAGTAATTCTTGAACTTGATCGACTTCAATGGTTGTAGTGTATTCTTTCTCACTGGCTATCGAATAAGAGAAAGCAAGGAACGATGTTTGTACAGAGTTGCGAATCAATCTATTGTTGGTATTGATTTGAACCCGTTGTGGCGTTGTTTCATCATACTCAAGGAAGTTATCACCGAAGTTAAAATACTTTGAATACACATCAAGCAGTTGGTCTGGTGAATCAAATAATCCTTGCACACCGTTAATAATCTCAAAGAATGAGTTTGATAAGTTTTCTGGTACAGATATTAAGCTGGTAATATCTTCTCTAAAAGTATTAAGTAGTTGTGTGAACGGGCTGGTTTCTGAAATCACACGCGCAAATGTTGTAGTTACTGTTTGAGTAAATGAAGTAAACTCATTCATCGCATTAGTAGCTTGCTCAAATGTAAATGGGCTTACTGCATTAAACGCATTAGTAAATGATGCTTTAACCGAATCAACTAAACCAGAAACCTTTTTAGCAATACCAGAAAGCGATGTAGCAATAGGTTGTGGGTTTGTTTCAATATCGTTGTAATCGAACTGCATCGAAATACTACCAACGCCCAACTCGGTCATTGTTTCATTAAGCGTGTATGGTCGTGCAGTTACTTCAAAAGATGAACTAAACCATGGATGCGATAGTGTGCCGTTGCCTTTAGTTTCTAATGCCTTTAATAAATCATCACGCTTCTGAAAATATGAGCGCGGGTCGTGTGCGTTAGCATCAGATATGATTGCTTCAATTTGAAATGAGCGTGGTTTAAATCCTAAATCTTCAACCGCTTGCTTTGCGCTGTTTGGATAATCATGTTGAACTTGTTTACGCCCACCAGTAGTTGTAGCTGACTTAACTAAAAACTTTGCACCGCGAAAACTGCCTTCATTGAGTAAATCTAATAATGCCATTATTGCGTCACCGTTAAGTTTTTACCTTTATTTGTTTTCTCTGGTTCAACAGAAGTAACATGACCATCAACCACCGTAATTTTAAGACCGAACTCTTTTTCGGTTAATCTTTTTGCAACACCATTCATTTCGTCACTAGTTAATTGTGCAATACCGAAACTATTTCGTGGAACAGATTTACCAACTTCTAATTGGTTGCGAATATATGCTTGATCTACAAGTTCTTCTTTAGTTTTGTCTGGGAATAAATTAGTCATAGATAATATATCAGCCATAATTCCTAAACCATCAATGAAATTATCTAATGCTGGTTGAACTTTATCAAAAAGAACTAATCCTAGTTTTTCAAACTTCGCTTTTGTAACATCAAGTTTTGCTTGTGATGATTCCATTTGTGTTTGCACTTGCTGGTCAAGAGCCAACTTATCATCCATCTTTGGAATCAATCTATCTAACTCTTTCCTATTTGCTAAAAAGTATTCAGCAAGTGGAGCAAAATCCTTTCCAAAAAGTTTTACAGCGATACCATGTTGCTCCATCGCTGTTTTACCTTTACCAACTATTTTAGCGACAACATCAAATGCGCCTGTTAGACCAGTTTTACGAACATCAATGTTCATTTTAGCAATCGTACTCATAATACCAGCGATTTGCCTACCGCCCGTACCGCCCTTACGCATCGGTGCGCCAACTTCAATCATGGATAATGCTTGTTGTGGCGTATAACCTAAAACACCGCCAACAGGAGCGACACGCTTTAATGCTTCACCAGTATCTTTAATTTCTGAAGAACCGTATTTAGATGATGCAGAAAGCATTTGTGCAAATGCACCAGCTTCAGATGCTTTAGCATTAAAGCCGTGCATAAATCTACCTAAAGAAAGTGCTTCAAGTTCGACATCACCGCTACCGCTTGCGCGTGATAATTTTAATGCTTGATCGGTAATTGCTTGAATCTTATTAATATCGCCTTCAAGTTCTGGCATAGCGTTACCAATTTGCGTATACGCTCCCATCGCCTGTTCTACTGGTAGACCTAAAGCTATAGAAGTTGCTACTGCCTTTTCTTTAACCTTATCTAAATCATCACCAATTATTCCTGTCAATGCAGAAAACTTTTGACCTTCAGTTTCAAAATCCATACCAGTAGATAAAGTTTCTTTCACCCCTTGATATGCTAAATAACCCCCAATGAATTGTCTGCCCAACATGGGAATACCACTAGCAAACGCTCCACCATTAGCTAAAGAACTACCACGCCCGAAGTTACCATTTTTGCGCGTACCGCCACCACCAGCACCACCGATACCACCCATAGGATTAGTTAATTTCCTACGATTAAGTGCAGTCATTTGTGCATTGGTTTGAGCAAGCGCACTATTCATGGCTTTAATTTCAGTTGTTACAAAAGAAAAATGTTTTTTATAACCCATCATTGACGCATTAATCTTACCCATTTGAGAATGGAATAATTTTGCGCGGGCGTTTATTGCGTCAAAACTTTTTGATATTTTTGTTGCGGTAGCGGTGAAATCGTCTTTAGCGACAATGGTGTATTGGGTGACGAAACTCATTTGTTATTTTTCCTCACTCGCTCAACGTCATTAGCATGATCGAAAATCCTAAACAAGTCGGGAAGGGGCATATTGCTCATGTACTCAAACGATATGCCACCTTGATAATAAATAACAGCGTTTAAAATGCTTCGCTCTATCTCGCAGTAATCTTCGCGTAGAACGAAGCAAGAATAAAAGCCCCGATGTATGCCCCCAATAATCTATCAGAATCTTCGGCATCCATCTTATCGTAAAGTGCTTGTGTTAAATTAACACTACCCTCTACTTTGCATATCCCTTCGCTTAAAAGTAATTGCTTAAACTCATCAATAACCTCAACCATTTTTACCTTACTGCTTGTGTATAATGTTTGAACAACATATTCAGCAAAGGCTTCTTCAGTTGGGGGTTCTGCTTGAACGGCATCTTTCGGTTCAGTAGTTTCTTTAGCATCTGAACTTTCTTCTCTTGATTCACCAAACGCTACATAAAAGAACTCTTTTAATTTAGCGCGTTGGAATCGTTGCTTGTTCGATGGTGCTTTTAAAACTAACAAGCTGGCTGTTTCCACTCCACCGTTTACTGCATATTCAAACGGCACGTTTAGCTTAAAATCTATTTCTGACTTCATGTTTGCTTCCTCATTTTGTTATTACAACGTCATTTTATTTCCCATCATTTCAATAGCGATTACGCCATCTTGACTCAATGGGGTTTCCAGCTTATTTGTATAAGCTGATTCGGTCATGGTGCGAGTTAAACTCTTACCATCTGGAGTGATACCAGAAACAACAATTACGTTTCTGTTTAGGTTAGATTTCAACGCACGGGCAAAGTTAGCGTTCTGCACCGTTGAGCGCATTGAGAACTTAACAGCACCAACATTTGTTTCCACGTTGTTTGAATAAACGGTTGATGTTTTGCCGTTACCAGCACTTTGCACCATAACCGTTTGTTCACCTAAACCATCGTCATAAGTGACCGAGTTCGGCACAACATTAATAGCTTCATTGTTAATAATGATGCTAGGGTCAGATATTTGAATCGACATTTCTCAATGCTCCTATACGTTAAAGGTAATTTCAATATCAGCTAATAACTGACGAAGTTGTGTAACAATCGGTAATGTTAATTTAGCAGTAACAAGTCCCGCGCTCATATCAATCGTCACGTTAAGGTTTTCTCTAAAGAATGACATGAACTCATCACCATCTTGAGTTAATGACATATTAGCTAACTCTTGATAAAGCTGACAGAAATACGCTTCAATCGTTGCAGTATTAACCATTGATGTATTCGGATTAACACCACCGCGAGTCAAACGGGTTTGACCGAAACGCGCACGGGCGTTGTTTGAAAAGAACTCACGACACACGCTTGAAGTATCAACGTATTCTAAATACTTAAAGGTAACATCGGTGTTGCTCGCATTATCGGTTTTGTACGTTGTAGCAACTTCACCCAAAATAACTAATGAACCGCTTGTGTTATTACCGTAGATAGCACCACCAGCATTTTTAATTCCATCTTGTTCTTGTTGGGTAAAACCACGCGATGTTGTACCACTTGTGCGCGGTGACATACTTGTAGGCATATTGAAGTAAGGGAATGAAGCCATGTGCATACCACCAAAGCGATCATTTGAACCCGTACCAGCGATAACCAAACCAGTTGTGCTTGCGCCTGTGGTTAGCTTCAATGCTTTGATACCAGAGATTTGAGCCGTTGCACACCACGCCATTTCAAATACTGAAGGGGCTTTGTATGCGGTTTCATTAACTGGTTCATCAACAAAGATTGCTAACGATTGATTGTTTAAAGCGTTAAGCGTTGAAAGCGCGTTGCCGTATGTTGAGTTAATTGTCATTACACCAACACCATCTAAAATGTTGTTGGCAACATTCCAACGTGCGCCTAAAAAGTTACCAATCGTTGCTGTGTTTGAGCCGTAAGCCCATGCGATTGTTTGGTAGCGTAAGTTTTCGATGGGGTCAAACACCGTTGTTAAAACGGGGTCAGTAGCACCAGCACTAAACGCTGTTAAAGCAACGGTGACACCAGCCGATGAACCATCAACAGCGATACCGATTAAGTTGCCTAACGTACCACCATTGTTAGCCGTAAGCGTCACAACACCCGCTACGTTAGCACCCGTTACAGGGGCTTTTGTATCAGCGTTGATTGCACTAGCTAACAATGCACCGATAGTGGTCGGTGTATCAGCAAGCGCGATTGGGATAATGTAAGAATGGTCAGATTCAGAGCCGACAATAAAGGTTAATTCACCCGTTGCCGTTGGTGTTCCCGTAATGGTAAACACGCCCGTTGCTTTCACCGCACCGCCCGCATCACTTAAGAAAATAGCATCTACCCGTGATACACCATTGGTTTTGCGAATGTTGCGATACATCGCATCACCGATTGAACCAGCACCAGCTAAATCACTTACATCATTGACTGACAATAAGTTTGTGTAAAGCTGACCGCTTACGGCTGTACCAGCAGGGGTTTTTTGCCCAATGATAAGGGCGCGTTGTTCAGTGTTTGAAATCTGTTGTAATGCGCTCGAAAGCGTCATTGTTACATTGGGTTCTCTGACGATAGTTGCCATGATTATTTATCCTCTACTTTTGATTTAGTGGGTTTTTCTACAGTTAATTTTACAGCATCACCATCGCGCAGTCTTTTGCGCCAGAATAGATCAGTTGGAATACCATCTTCATCAGCGACTAATACCGCATCGTCAACTTTATGAGAATCAAACTCTTTTAAAATCTTTAACATCATGGCGTGTAAGGCTCCTCATCAATGTTTACCAATGCAGTATAGGTTGTAACATCACTAAACTGGTTTTTCAATTCTAAATCTAAATCTCTGAAAGCGCGAGTAGTTTCTCTTATCGCGGTATCTGCGTTAGTTATGGTCATAATTTGCTGGAAATCGAACTTGTGAATATAGAAAGCACCATTGTATTCATGGTATCCATCGCCCGCAAAAGACGTTGCCGATTGCGTAGGGCAAGCTAAATATGTTGGAAAGTCGATACCTAATAATGCACCGAATACAAACGGTCTAACAACTTCCTCTACGAAATCGCGTGTTGACCTACCAGACGTATCGGTTAATCCATTTCCACGTTCGGGGATAAAAGCGTATACAGAAAAATTACTAATAATTTGTGAGTAATAATCCATCTGCCTACCTTGAGTGATGTAAGCATCGTTAGTATTATTTCTATCTTTATTTGCTTCAGCATCACCTAAAATAACAATCAACCATATTGCATCACGATTTTGTTTTGTGTAATCAGCTACAGCCGTATCAATATCAATAGCACCACCAATTCTATATTGAGTGCGTACAAATGCTTCAGTGTAGTTTGGCTCGAACACTGGCGCAGATAACCATGTATCTGAATAGATGGTAAATTGTGTCGGTGAAACAATAGAAGTGATAACGTGCTGTTGATTATATCCAAAGTCATATTCTTGCATCATGTAAAGTGGGTTAGCTGGAAATGAAACAAACCCTACTTTATCAGTTGTAAACTCATAACGGTTTGGAACGGTTAAAAGATTAAGCGTTAATTGAAAACCAAAGTTATCAAATATCTGAACAGATTTTGTTTCTGTTTTTGTTTTTGTTAGATCATGGTCTTTATCGTATGTGCTGAAATATAAATCATCAGCGTTTTCAGTAGCCGTAACAATGGGTGTTGGTATTTTAAGCCCGCCCATAGTTAAGAAGTCACCAACTTTTAAAAAGTTAGGTACATCGGTTGTTACTCTATAAACACCAGAACCCATATCTTCAAAATTAACTATTGAATAGCTATTTGAAAAATAACTTACGCCCTTTGATACGGCATAATAAAGAGCTTGTATAATATCTGATGCTTTCAATTCACCGCCCTTTTAATTGCGTTCTCAAGTACTGTTACCATTTTCTCATCACCAACCGCTTTGATTGTGTTTTTCAATCCGTAACGTGGGTACATATTTCTTGTGCCATCCTCAAGGTATTCTGCGTAGTGTGCATTATTACCAAAAGTTAAATTAAGATTTGATACATAAAATCCGATCATATCTTTATAGTGACCAGTTCGGTTAGCTGGTGTTTGTGATGGTGCTGATGCACGATGTATCCTTCCCTTAAGTCGATAAATCTTACCCTTTTTATTTTTAGCCATTACTTGTTTCTTAAACTCTTTAACAAGTAAATCACCCATCAAGTGCATACCAGTGTTTGCACCTTTTCTTGTTCTGCTTGCAAGTGTGCCTAAAGTATTTGCTCGCTTTCCTACTTTAGTTCTTAAAGCCCACTCTCTCATTCGCTCACCGTTGGAACGTCAGTCCATACACCGTTAATTTTTTCTTGCAACACTTGAACAGTGCGACTAAATCCAGTTACAGGGTCAACCGTTGTTCTTAAAATATATCTCATCATATCGCCACCCTATAGATCGCATTAAAGAAGAATACTTGATTGCCACCACCTAAAACCGCACCTTCAAACAAGATTGCGCCATTTGGTTGGTTAATACCCAATAACGTAAACGGATAGTATGCTGTTGATAAGTTAGTAGCCACACCACTTGCTTGTGAGCCATCAGAAATTGTGCAATTCACTGGTAGCGATATATAAAACTGTACTAATCCTGCGCCTGTTGGAACTACGTCAATTCTACCGCCAATATGAATTGAATTGCCCACACGCAGAAATGTTGTAGAAAAAGCAGTACCGCTTGTGAAGTTTGTCAGCCCAGTAATGGTTGGCGTATAAACACCTGAAGTCACATTACCATCATTACCGTTTTCTATATTCATGCCACCAGTGACGTATGCGCCAAATTGATTGACTTCAATCTGTTTAGTACCTGCACCACCGTATAAAGTGACACCAACATTATTAGTAATAATTCTCGCATCAGAACCTACTTCATTGAAAAAGTTTCCTTTAACCGTTGTGCCTGTTGCATCGGTAGAAATATAGTTTGAAGCATCGAACACCATCTGTGAGTTTGAGGCATTTGCAATAAATCTTTCAACCTCGCCAAATAGCACAGCCGTTTTCGCACCAACCGCTTCAAATACTTTTTCAGTATTGAAGTTGTAAAGTGTTGTACCTGAATTGCTAGACGCAAGCACCGCTTCTGATGTTGCTTTACGCCATAAGTTTAAGTCATCAGAACCAGCCGTAAACTTCTGCACACCATACGCTTGAATCTCTAATCCCGTTGGTGCGTTCATCACGCCTGTGGTCAATGCAAGGTCATTCTGAATTGTAGTTGTTGCATCAAGAACATTGATCTTGTCAACTCCCGATGACTTAATAGTAACGGGTGCTGAACCATCACCATCAATAACAATTCCTGCACTCGCGAGAGTTATCTTACTGACGCGATAAGCCATAAACGTCTGTAAGAAACCAGCAAACACCGCATCATTATTTTCTAGTGTCAGTGCAATCCTTCCTGAAGGAGATGTTGTTTTTAATCTTGCCGTTCCTGCATCATCAACCTGCAATAAAATATCACCATCTGCGGTTGGATTAGTGATGACACCGCCCGACAATTCAAGGTTAACGAACTCGACAGAATCAGTTGTGTTTAAATCTTGATCGAAAGGATTGCCACCGCCAAAAGTGCTTATGGTTAATCCTGCATTAACTTGATAATGAGTAACGTCATTTGCTGAAAAGAACGTAACGCCTTCAGCAAGAGAATATGATTCCCAAAAAGGTGCAACGGGGTCATTTGTAATTCCAGACGTTACGCCCGTGCGCCACACTTGAAATGTATTATTTGTCCATGGGGCAACCGCACCCGTTAAAACACAATAAGCATCACCGTTAGCAGGAGTAATGGGGGGTGTTGTTAATGCAGTATCGAGAACTTTAATAGTGCCTGTAAGAAAATCAAATGCGCGTAGCATTGATCTTTGCGAATCTACAGTAACTTCCTCATAGTTTGCATTGATGTATTTGTTCCACACTGTACCGTTTTGAATCGTCATTACCCGCCCCCAAACTCACCGAAGCCATCACCAAAACCAACTTGTGTTGGGATGCGTGGAACTTCATCAATTATTGATTCTTTGCAATATAATAGCATGAATTGGTGACGTTCATCGAAATCTTGAACCTTCACAATGCTAAAGTATTTATCTTGAAACTGTATCCAGTTTTGCGATGTTACTGTTACATCGTAGTTGATGTAAAAGTAGTGTGATATGACTTGCTCTATATTTACTTCATCAAAAATAGTTACACCATTTTCTGTAGTAATCATAGCGTAGGCTAATTTTTGGTCAGAGAACTCCATCTTATAATCAATATCAACAGATGGCATTATGCTTCGCGTGAGGATAAAAATTACACGATCAAGGTCGCCAACACAAAGCTGGCGTTTCTTACCGCGAATCTTTATGCACTTCATTACACAATGTCCACAATCATCATCGCCCTGTATGCGCCCTGTACGCTCGATGGGGCTGATTTACATTCACAGCCACAATCACCACGGTTCATGTACGCATTTGCACAATGCTCAAGCAGAGCGAGTTTAAGGTTGGGTGGTAAGGTAGTGTAACCAGCTACAAAGATAATCTCGATAGCTTGCTGACGCACAATCGTTTCAGCCCAATTTACTGTAGGGTAAATAAGTGGGTACGCATCTTTTTGAGTAATGTAATAGTCAGTCGGCAAAAGAGTTTGCAAAACATTATCAGTATCGTAATAAGTAATTTGCTGAACTGATACTATCGGGGTTCGTCTAATCGAAATAGGTTGAATGTTATTTGTATTAGATACGGTGTAAGCAGGATAGCCAGCATAAGCAGGGCTATCACCGTAATCACCGAACACATCACGAAAAGTTTTGTACTGTTTAGGATAAAATAAACGCTTTGTAAGAACTTCTGCCTCATAAGTGCATCCAGCGATAATAGCGTTCATTACTGGCGATGAAGCAATAATAGTTGCAGGGTCGGTTATATTTAACCACGCAAATACTTCAGTAGCGGTAACAGGCGGTACACCTACATCAGCAAGGTAAACATAAGGTTGTGCGCCCGTTGAACGCATAAGCTGATTCATTTAGCACCTTTTTTCTTTGTTTCCTTAACTGGTTTGTCGGATTTATCTTCAGTAACAGGATTCTTTTCGGTTTTACCATGTTCGGCATAACCAGCTTCAAGTAATTTTTGAATAGAATCTTCTGACCAGCCGATAACATTGATCGGTTGACCTTTAACTAATTCGATTGGATTTTCAGCGTGTATGGTTGCCCACATCGCATCGCGTGTTGCTACTAACATAAGTCACCTCAAAAAAAGCGGGGGCGATTAAACCCCCGATTTAATTACGCTGTTTTTTGGATATTAGCTTCTTGAACGACTAACGCACTCAATGTCGCACCAGTTGTTACACCAGTTGAAACGATTGATGGGCGCACAAAACTTTTCGTGCCGAAGCAACCGAGTTTTGCTACGTTGCTAGTACCTAATGTTTGCGCTGAACTAATTGATGCTGGCGCACCGATTAAGTTTGACGCAGGAACAGCAGTCCAGCCCGTAGTACCATCAGCAGACTCATCAAAGCCCAACACATAAGTACCATCAGTATATGCAGATGCGATTAAAAACATCATCGTCTTGTCATAACCAATAGTGCTAACAGCCGTACCAGCAGTTGTGGTGTTGGTAGCAATAGCACCACCAAATGCACGTTTGCCGTTTAAACCACTTACTAAATCACGATTACTCATCGTTGTGTCCTCTCTTAAAGTTTAAGTGAGTGGGGCTTTTACACCCCACTAATTATTACGCTTTAACTTGTAAGCGTTTGAACGAATCGTAACTCGTTACATCGCCACCAGTACGTTTCGTTGTGTAGTAGTGAATGTATGGTTTGTCGGTGTACGGGTCGCGCAATACACGCAATCCAGTACGGTCAACAATCGTGTAGCCCATGCCGAAGTCACCATAAGCGACTGCATAGCCGTTAGCTACCATCGTGTCCATATCATCAGCGAAAATTACTCGCTTACCTAACAACGCTAAATTAGCTTGATCTACTAAAAAGAAGTTAGGTAAAAGGTAAGTACCATTCACCGCATCTTTTAAAGTCGTGATAAAGCCCCATGTAGCGCGTTTCATCAACCAAACAGCCGAACCTTGATATGCTTCTTTAAGATCAGATTGTAACAATTTAATATCGTCACCACTGATTGTTAAGCTACCAGCCGTTACACGAGTACCAATTTGACCGCGAGCATAGGTATTAACCGTTGGCGCGTTTGGTAATGTTAAGAAACCACGCGCTTCGCCAGCAGAGTTACCGCGAACGAATTGAGTGTTTTCTTTACGAGTAATACGGCTATCAACTTTCATTTGTAACCATGCTTCGATATTAAAACCAGCATCGTCAATCATGCGTTGTGTAGCGCGTGGGTTAGCGTAGATTTCGTTTACAGGGATAACCAGCAAACCAATCTGACCAGTAGCGGTAGTTGGGCGGGCTGATGTTTCACCTACTGATAATGCTTCTTCTTCTTCATCATCAATAATCATTTCCAACGCATCGCTAGTCGTGTTCACCACGTTTGCAATCATACGCATAGGCGATGTTTCAAATACGCGAGTTACACGTTGGCTTGAGCGTTGTGGGATTACAAAGTAACCGCCATCTGGATTTGAGCCTTCAACTAAATCCTTTTTGAACACAGCTAACTTTTCTGGTTCTAAACCGAACACAGCTTTGTTTGCCATTTCATCGCATACAGCTTCAACTACTTCAGAAGTAATAGCGATACCTTTGCGAAGGTAACGATTAAACTCTTTAGCGTATTGGCTGTTTTCAATCAATTCATCAGTACCGTTAGCCGATACAGAACGAACCAATTTAGCTTTTAGGATTTTTAATTCTTCAGCTTGAGCATCAGCGACAGCTTTTGTTTCAGCGTGGATTTTTTGTACCTGTTCCATAGCATCCATCGCTACAGTACGGGCTTTTTCTACAGCATCATCTTGACCGATAATGCGCTTGTCAACTTCATCATTACGAGCTTGTGCAGTTTTAACGGCACTAATAGCAGTTTCTAACTGCTTGCTTAAATCTTCATTACTCATGGCTTTGACCTCATCGTGAGTTTAAGTGTGTCTACCTTACCCAATAAATTGAGTTCGGCAAACTTCTCGTTTAGCGCGTGTGCGCTATCACCTATTTCATCCTCACGATGTTCGGTGCTTTTTAAGATTCTAACAATCGCTTTTGAAGCAAGTTGAGAGAATCCTTTAAAACGTAGTAATTGTTCCACTTCTTTAGCGTTTGTGCAAGCCTCTACTAAAGTGATATCTACCACATCACCCTCGAACGGTGAAAGTAAACCCATCTTTTTGTAAAGCGATTCCACTTGATGTTTTGCTTCCTGAATAGAATCTTCATCTATCGTTAATGCACCACGCGCACCGATCAAGGTCGATGCACAGGCGAATACTGCTTTTGGAATAATTGTCATAACACCATTAATCTCATTTCCTATAGAAAGAGTTTTGGTGTCGATTAAATAAGTTTGTTCGCTTTCTGGATTAATTTCTGTATCGCGTGGGGCAATCGGCAAATCAAATGACTTAACAGCCGTTACCTTTGCACCAGCGTTCATCGGTTCTGGTACTAAAGATATTTCCCAAAGTGCCAATTCTTTAATACATCGTACCATCCTGTCACCAACCATCTTCATTTCGGTATTCATCTTGTAATCTGGTATCGAGAAACCAATACTCATATCAGAAAGAACACCCTGCTTTGCAAGTGAGTAGGCTTCTTTACCATCTTGAACATCAATGTTCACTTCACCGCGAACAAATAAACCTTTAGCATCCTCACGCACGAACTCAATCGGATAACCACCAATCAGTTTTGAATTGTCGTGTCCAGCATACATACGAATCTGTCTGCCTTTAGTCATGTGTTCGCTGATGGTTTTAGTAAACGCACCTTGCATAATCATGTCATCGCCACGGTCTAATTCCCACGTTGATGCGTAACCTTCAATGATGCCGATGTTTACACCGTTGCGTTGTTCAGAAGCAACATTTGTAGCTTTGAAGTGAAATGTTTTATGTTCACGGTTCATTATAGTATTACCTCTGCGGTGTAATCGGTTTTTGAGAATTGTCGCTCAACGGCTACTGGTGTTAAAACACCATCAATAATAACTTCAGTTTCAACCATGAATACCATAGGATTTGATTGAACATTATAATCAGAAACATTTTCGTATTGAAAAATGTTGCCAGTCATTTTATCTGTTATCTTAATCGTTGCCATATTAAACCTATGTAATTGTAAACTGGATTGAATCGCATATTACGTCACCTAATCCACTAATTTCACGAACATACATTCTTATTTGATCGTTTGGATTTAAAATAATAGGGCAATCTACTGTGACTTGCTGTGTTGTTTGGTTTGCAAGTGTTGATGATGGGTTTACAGCAATAGTTCCATTAACCAAAATCTGAACACCATTAACAAAAATCGTTGCCTCAATCTGTGTTGTACCATTAGCCGTTCTTTTTAATGAAAGTGAACCCAAAACGGTAAACTCAACAATATCACTGCCAATATACTGTAATGTTCCTGCTGATGGTCTACTAAAACCAACGCTTGCGTTTGAAAGAACATCACCAGCTAAAGCAACTGGTGTCCATGTATTTAATGATGGTATCGTTGTAGTTGTCACACCAGCCGTTGCAAATAAACCACCGCGATAATGCGTTGTTCCTTGCTCTGAAGTTGATGATGTACCAAAGTTTGCACTAAAGTAAAAGTTAGTGCTTGATGCCGTTACTGGATTTATTAACCCACCTAAATTGGTTGAACGTGAACTGTTACCAGCAACATAACCGCGAGTAGACGTTGGTGCAGAACAGCTTGCAAATACAAACTTTCCTGTAGGCATTGTGTAGTTACAAGATTCAATTCTTACATCTACCCATGTTGATGAACCAAAGTTTACAATATCGCTTACTGGTGTTGATGTTCCAAAACCTGTTGAAATACTGAACCGACCATTTTGGTTAGCACCAGAAAATTGAAGTGCGCCAGTTGTTTTTACAGCAACACAGTTTTGAATGTTGACGGTTACACTTGAAGCCGACAACGAACCCATTAAGTTTGTTGCTTGTGAACTTAATCCAAAAACACAACCTAAAATACTTGTAATTGAAGGGTTTGTGAAATCAAATAAGAAGCTAGTTGCTGAAACGCAAGATAGTGTTAATGATTGAATGTTAATGATCGCACCAGCCGATGTTTGTCTAAATAACGGCTGTCCTACTCTAGTAACAGAAAGAATTAAGCTGTCGATATATGGGTCATTACTTGCAGAAATAATTGCGCTGTTTGCTGGTAGTAATAAAGTTTCGCACGTTACAGCACCATTGATAACGTAAAGCGTATTGTTTGCAAGCGTATGCACACCCGCTACAGCAGGTGGGAATTGATTTCCTACAGGCTGACCAGTTTTTACGATAACCGTATTGTCAAAATACAAAGTAACGCTATCTACAAAGTCACGCATATTTTGTGGTGTGATTAAACCACCAGTGTTATCTGGGAAACTTGAAATTAACTGACTATAACTTTTTGTTGTCACAATTATTCCTCACCAACAGTAGTTGTGGTTTCTGAATCATCACCCTCATCATCAACAGTTTCGTTGGGGTCAATCGTTGTTGTAGATTCGGTTAATTCGGCATCGGCATCAGCTTTTTCAGCAAGTGCTTCGTTGTACTCAACTTTTGAATCATTTAATTCAATGATAGCATCAGCCGTTGATGTAAGCGTTGATTTCCAAACAACATCGCCACCATCAAGTCGTGCATATCCAACATTGGCGCGTAATTCATTATCAGTAAGCAATCCACTTTTCTGTAGTGTTTGTGTTTCGCTGTACGTTCTTTCTTTAAGGCATTGAATATCAAATATCGAGTAGGTGTAACATAGCTGACGTTTTTTAGTCATCATCGGCAACAGACATTCTGTTAATTCACCTAATAAGAAATCAGCTAACTCCAAAACAGATTGCTCATAGAAAATAATGTTAGCGACTTGAAGGTTATTCATCGTCATTGTACCAGCGTGTACTAACGATAATGGAATACCAAACGTGGTATAAATATCTTCACGAACACTTGCTTTGTTTTCTTTAAACTGCATTTCGTTGTTTGAATGAGTAATGTATTCTGGTTTTAAATTATCAGCGATAATCTGTTTACCCGCATTACCATCACCAGCATACGCATTTAATTGCTCTTTCATGCGCTCGAATTGATCGTCAGTCATTGGGTCAACGTGTTGCCATGACCAAACAAGTGATGGTCTACCACCGCGCTTCAATATCGAATAGTTATTCGTGTTAGCTGAAATGAATTGCTGAATCTCTAAATAAAGCGGTGATGCCTTACTTAAGCCACGAAATGTATTTACAAAAGTTGGGTTCACATCACGAATTGACCAAAGCTGGCGTGTGCCTTCTTTATTCCAGTAGCGATAACGATTACCGTACCGCATTGACTCATCAATATAAAATCTTTCTGACGTTCTACCATCGCTATAAAGGTATGATACGGGTATTGATGATTGATTCGTTGACGTTGGTGTTACATAGCTCGCATTTATCGCGTACATTTCCATAGGTGTGTCATAACCCGTAACCAGCAAAAACACTTCACCATTAATATCAAAGTTGGTTGAGAGTGATTTTAAGAACGCCATGCTTGATTGCATTGGGTTAGGGTTTTTAATAATGTCCAGCATCGCGTTTGATTTGCTGTACTCATCAGTATTTTCGTTGTAAAGCTGAATCGGTAGTGCTGAAAAAGCACCCGCCCTACGGTTCACAGAATCATAAAACGGCATACATTGACGATAAAGATTTACCGCTTCAAGTGCGTATAAATCGTATTGCTGATTTCCTAAAAGATAATCAGCGAATGAAGTTGTCGGTTGCCACGGGAAAGTAATTCCTGCCGTTTTCTTTTCAGCTACAACAACGTCTTTAACCATATCACCGAAGTCTGGTACAATTCTGTCATGTATGTGATAGACATTAGATTTCATATTGAACCCTGTGAGTTTTGTAAATACTAACCTAAATTATTATCACCTACCATTATTTTAAATAACGCGAAGCATCGGCACTACGTTTGTTTTTAAAAGTAAGTCGGTGAGCGCGTAAACCATCGCGTCTAATCTATCTGGTGATTTTTTGGTTTTTTCTGGCACCCACTCCATCATTTCAGTTTCGAGCGCATCCAAACCTTCAGCGTGTGAAACCCTGCCTTGCTCATAAAGCGCAGAGATCGGTTCGGCTCGCGCAAACTTTCCCTTATTGGCGTGAACTTTAACCACTTTAATTTTTGGGTCGATTTGTTTAATAACCGTTTCAACTAAATCACCGCCCTGATTTACTTCAGCAACGATGTATGACGCATGGTGCTTATAGTAGGCATTTACCGCTTTGTTAGCCCACTCCATCGGTGATGCTTTGCATGAATAGTCAGCATCGACTACAGCCTCTTGCCAGTTACCGCTTGCCACAATAATTCCAGTTAAATCGCTTCCTTCCTCATGCGTTACAGCAGGGTCAACCGCTACAACCGTTTTTCTAATGTCGGTCACGATTTTTAACCGCGCCTTGTTCACCATATCGAATGTCCAGAGCGCACCTTCAACATCATCAAGGAAATTACCATTTAAGAAACGCTCTTGCTCGCGCTTCGATAGCGTTCGCAGGATTTCCATATAGTGTTCGCTGATGTTATTTAGGTTATCTTTCGGGTTCATCTGCAATTTGCCGATTGACACATTCTCAAGCGGGGTGCGGTCTACAGGGTTTAATCCCTCAAAGAAATAAGTGTAAGACCAATGTTTTTTACTGGGCGGGTTCTCATCAAAGTACATTTTGTTTGTAAGGCTGGTTTTTTCTGCAAGTCGGGTTTGCAACTTTTGGATTGCAAGGTACGATAACTCTGAACACTCGTTCGGATAGATAGTTGAGAACTCTCGACCCAAAATCTTGTCGGTTCTGTCTTTATCGTCAATACCACCAATCCAAAACTCGCTACCATTAACAAAAGTGACGTAATGATCTTGCCTATTAAGTTCATAATGTTGCCCTTCCTTAAAGGTTGGGAAGCATAGCTCGAATACTTTGGGCATCGTTTGTAGCCACAAGCTATTCTTGATGTGATTGAAGCGCATCCGTACTGCAAGGTGTGTTGATTTGACCTTTAGTGCGCGAATGAAGATATTTCTTAAGATGATGAATGATTTGCCAGAACGCCCGCCACCATACAGCAAAGAGTAGGTGTAGTTGTTCAGTATCTCGATAGCCTCGACCTGTTTGGGCGTTTTGACGAATGTATCGCCCTTGATCGGGGCTACTTTATTAAACGTCTTTTTGGTCATGCTGATTCATCTTGTTTATCAAACGAAACGTGCATTGAAGCTGATATAGCCACATTGGTTGTTTCTCGCCAGCCCGCGATGCACTTCAAGTAGAATATGCCCGCGATGGTATCGCCCGCCATCGCCTTGTCAAACAGCATACCCGATACAGCCTCGATACCTTTCGACTTACCGCGCTCAAGGTATAAGTTAAGCAATTCATCCTCTTTGCGAATAATCGACAGTTGCGGGTTGCTGATGCCTAGATAGTAGGCTATTTGCTGATATGTCATACCGCGAGTAGCTAAACGCTCAACCGTTTCAAGCGTTTCTTGAGTAACCTTAAACATGAAGTTAGGTGCTTTGCGGGCGTGTTTAGATGGGGGTCTACCCCGCTTTGGAGTAAGGTGAACGAGTAGCTGACCTTCTACTTCTTTAACAGGTAGGTTATCACCACTGTAATCACCAGCTTTTGTTTCAGCATTACGCCCTGTTTTGGGGGTGTGTTTGTATTTGCGCGGTCTACCTATTTTCTTTTTAACTGGTTCGCCATCGCTGGTAGCAAGTGTAACGGGGGGTGTTTTATCTTCGCTCATCAAAAAGCCCTACCGATGTGATAGAGCAAGTTTAGCACACTTATTCCATTATGGAATAGGATTGCGCTTTGCTTCTCGCTTTTTGTTCTTATGCGGGCGTGTTGGTTTTGCTTTAAGCCCTTTGCGTACCTTGATTTTCATGTTACCGCCAGTGATCTGGAAATAAAAGCATGGTTGAAATAATGAATAAAAATAGAATCGAAATTACATAGTCATGTATTTCCATTATTTAAGCTCCTTTGGTGGTGTTGGTTGTCTGCAATCTCTAAACTCTACTGTTGGGTATTTTTTATCCAAATCGCGCACAAACTCACAATTAGTACATTTATGCTCAAACTTTGGTGGGTCGCATAGCTTCATTATGCCCACGTACTTCATAACTCCCATCATGCAAGTATCACACACAAAATCTAAACCTATTGGTCTAATGTCAAACTCGCGCTCACTCATGGTTGCTCCTTTATTAAATCACCAATACAAATGCCATTACTTCTTTCTGCATCGGATATTTCACACGCGTCTAAATCACCAGACAAGCCACTGCAATTACCGTACAAGCCACTGCAATCACCAGACAAGTTAGTGCAATCACCAGACAAGTCAGTGCAATCACCACGCAAGTCAGTGCAATCACCAGACAAGTTAGTGCAATCACCGTACAAGTCAGTGCAATCACCAGACAAGTTAGTGCAATCACCAGACAAGTCAGTGCAATCACCGTACAAGCCACCGCAATCACCACGCAAGTCAGTGCAATCACCGTACAAGTTAGTGCAATCACCGTACAAGCGAGTGCAATTACCGCGCATATTTTGGTTTTTACCGCTTACTTCCTTGTTAGTATCGTCATAGTGGTATAATTTATTTTCAATTTTAGTTAATAGTTTTTTCATGGTTGCTCCTCAAGGTTTGGAATTGTAAATGTTCCGCTTATTTGTCTAACACCATTCATTCTGTTTTCTATTGCTTTCCATGTAGGTTCAAACTCCACCCAATCATCTTCAACCACCACGCAGTTAAAAAACTTACCTGTTCTGAATGTATGGTATTCCTCAATCTTATTACCCAATTCAGCTAGTAATTTTTGCTCGTCTTTTGTTAACGATTCTTGAATGTCTTTAATTTTAAAAACAAGGTATCTCGTTTCGCGCATAAATTCACTCATGATTGCTCCTTTGGTGGTGTTGGTACAGGCATCCAGCGTGTAGGGAATACTTCTTCTAACTCTACTTTCCCAACAAACGAAAATGCGTTTGGGTTTAAAAAACAATCGTCTTTATAAAGCACGGCAGGATAATCCGTTATCCGCATAGTTTTCCAATAGCCTAAAATATGAGTTCCATCTCTAGGAGCAGTTTCTATCGGTTGCCATTGTGGTGTGCGCTCTGTGTGTATTATTTTGTGAAACTTTAGCATGTAATCACAATGCTCATTCTCATGGTGTACATGCGCAAGACGGTTAAATAACCAGACTAAAAACTCTTTATCACTCATGGTTGCTCCTTTGGTTGTTCCTTTCGTTCATTTTTAAATCTTGCATTGCTTGCGCCTTTGTTTTACCGCATCCAGTCGGTTTTCGCTTGCTGATTGGTTTTAATCTATTGACATACCAATAAACGCCCGACCAAAACCAATACAGCCCACGTTCTTTATACTCAAACATATCACTCATGGTTGTTCCTCAACAGTAAGTCTACGAACAGCACTTTGTAATTGACCAATAAGTAAGTCAGCATCATATTGAACATAGGTTGGAATCCCATCAAACGGACTATCGTGATTATCATAATCATCTTGATAATGGCAGTAATCAGAACCAACCTTGTAATACCGATTTACTTTCTGCCAGTCGTATTTAATACCACCCATTGGCTCATTTATAAAATACTGTGCATAAGTAATACCGCCATGAAAATGCAACTCATCACTTAAAGACGACTCGCTTAATGTAAAGAAAGGGTGCTCTTCTCTAATGTAGGCATAAACATTCCAATTCCATACTTCTTTATCGCTATTAATTTCTCTACTGTTATGGGCTGCAATCTCAACACTGAATGATTTTTCAGATAGCCTAGTAAAAGAAACATTACATTTTTTGATTTCGATTAATTCACTCATGGTTGCTACTTTGTTCGTTTGGTTTTCTACAACAAGCACATGGGTTAGTAGTTGTAAATTGTCCACAGTGTTTGCAAATCATGGTTGTTCCTTTGGTGCGCGTGTGTTCCACATCTCGCATACCTGCTCAAACAATCCTTGTGCGCCAACATCCATATCACCTTCAGCGTGTAGCTTGCCATCGACACAAGTTAGTACGCATTTAGCACCATTTATCTCAATAGTAATGTTGCTGTCGATGATGCCGTTTGTGTCATCGTAGTATAGGTCTGTACTCATGGTTGATCCTTTAGCCTGTCAATTACATCAAATACGTTACCATCAAAAATACCGATTGCGCTTAATCCTACGCGCACATCATCAATAGCCTGTGCGCGTGATTCTTTTTTAGTTTCTGTAACGATAGCATCAATGACTTCTATCAAAGCCTCTACTTGTTGAGTAGTGAGTTTTTTAATTGCTTTCTTTAGTCTATGCGCTATATCTTCTACTGGTATATCACTCATGGTTGCTCCTTTGGTGGTGTTGGTAGTGAATCCATAATGCTTTTAAATGTTATGCAATTTCTGTCATCGCTAGTAAACCATCCTGCATCCCATAATCTTTTCAGTTTCATCAAAACTTCTTCTGCGTTAGGTTGCCATTGTGGTGTTCGTGTGTTCCACTCATCCCTACGCTCTTGATAAAATAATGGGCAATCTTCACGACACCAATTTCCTCTAGTGGTTGCACCGCACTTATTACACTCAACTTTAATCCATAATGTCATGTCATCGTCATAGCTTCTTTTAATTGATGCACCACCACCACAAAACGGACACGGTTTTAATTCACTCATGGTTGCTCCTTTAGCTGTTTGATTGCGTCTGCACACCGTTTGACACCGATATTTTCACCTTGCGTTAGATGGTCAAACTGCTTTACGAATGGTTTTTCTTCAGCTTCGCAAACTTTCACGCACTCATCCAGTGCCTGTGCGCGACCTTTCTTGAACCACTGGTAATTTTGATTCATAAGAATATCGCCATACCTATCATTTTTTTCATCGAAAGGGGAGAAAAAACACTTTCTTTGGTTGTCATCGTATAACCCATTATTAAACTCTTCCCACGCTATACGTTCAAACGCTTCTCTATCACTCATGGTTGCTCTCCTTTGGTTTTCGATATTCAATCGCCATGCTCCCATCGTAATATAGACCATATAACGCCATTGATTTTCTAACGCCTTTGTCACTCAAAAAATCAAATCCTTCCTTTTCAATCCGCGCATTGAGTATGTCCAATGCCCTCTTTGTTAGTGGGTTTAATTCACTCATGGTTGCTCCTTCATCCCTGTTATTTTATTTTGTAGCTGATAACCCCAACAAAAAAGCGCAACACCTAAAGCACCATATAAACCAACGTGTGCATACATAAGATAAAACCCGCAACACTGACCGATAATAGCTAATAGGCGTATGATTTTTAATTCACTCATGGTTGCTCCTTACCCACTCTGAAATCGCTTTAAAGTCACGCTTGCCAGTGAATGTCGGCACGGGTGCTTTGTTCGGGTTGCTGGTATCAACGCTATACCACTTCTTACCGCGCTGGTGATATTTACGCATTAGAAGTCACTCCTGATTAGATCACTGATTTTTTCGTTAAGTGATTTCAACGATTCGCTGGTCAGCTTATTATCCCGAAAACTCTCGACCAAAAACTCTGCAATATGTTCTAGGAACTCATCCCTCTCACCGCGCTCCCAGCAATCAAAGTCAAACTCGCACTCAAATGACCGACAATCCATACCAACCGATGAATCGCCATCGTGACTAAAAACAACTTTCATTATTCCACTCATCACTTGCTCCCCTTCTTAACCCAACGCAGTTCATAATGCTCTAATTCAGCCTCAACCGATGCGTAAATCAAATTACATATCGCATTGTCGGTGTGGTCGCTGATAACTACCAACGGCTCATCTTCTGAACCATTGTCGTAAATCAAGTGAAACCAACCTTCCCTCAAGCCATCTTTAGCCTCAAGAATAATGTGATCTTCGCCCGTGCTGGTCAGTTCCTCAAATATCTTTGCCTTATCACAACAGCCAGTGAGCGCATGCTCCTCACCATCAAACACAGTAATTGAGTAACCTTTGTGAAGAATTGCATTGACCAGTAGCTTAATCACTACCCTGTCAGCGTGGTTGCAGTATTCGAGTTGTTTCATAACGCTTTCCTTATTTCAGTGAATTAAGACGCTAAACTATCATAGATGTTTTTGTTTTGGTAGCCGTATTTCAAAATAACTTTAGAACAAATAAGCATATCAATCGGATTCGTAATTCCATTTTGAGTAATTTATGCCGTTTTAACCCCAAAGTGGGAAATCACTACCACTTTTAAGCCCATTTTAGGGGCAAAGTGGGAAATGACCGCATACCAGCCCGTGAGAAAACATGACAAAGTGGGAAATTGTGTCAATTCTGGTACGGTTGGTGTGGCAGAAACGATCTACTCGAAGCTCACAGCCAGTGCGGGCGCGTGGTCTGGTAGGGGGGGGAGTGTGATAGATGTTTTTAGGGAGTTAGGGGTTTTTGGGGTATCGCTTGAATGGGCATGGGGGGGGTCGCAAACGATTAACTAATGAAAACAAAGACTTACAAGGTCATGCTAGGGTAGAGGTTGAGCATACGCGCTCAAGTGCATGATATATAAGGGATTGCGGGCGGTTGCCCACTGATTGCGCATAAGGTAGATTATGTTAAAAAGCCCGTATTCATTGGGCTGGCGGGCTATTATTCCCTTAAGTCAATGAAGTGTTGAGCATATCGCACGGGGTAGGCGGGGCGCGGGGGCGCATTATTGCTCAA